>Ga0098048_1000322_pt1 | contig 24145 bp, 36 predicted proteins | sample 13_taG_FD_75052 | JGI IMG/M metagenome (GOLD analysis project Ga0098048, IMG submission 75052) | Marine viral communities from the Subarctic Pacific Ocean - 13_ETSP_OMZ_AT15268 metaG | ecosystem: Environmental > Aquatic > Marine > Oceanic | place: Pacific Ocean | collected 2015-01-16 | reverse complement strand
TTCGTATTTGTATTAGATCAGCCACTTGCTGTTCCTCCATTTATTGATTGTGCTGCAATGTATGTTGAATTTGCGAAACCGCCATCGGCATTTTTAATATTGTTAGTTGTTGTTGGTGCAACCTGTCCCCAAGTAGAGCCAGACCAGACAAACATTCCGTTACTGCTTGAGTTAAAATAAATCGCTCCAGTAATCAAAGCGTTTCCGTCATTGTCTACTGACGGTGCTGATGACTTAGCACCTAAGTATCTATCGTCAAATGAATCATAACTAGCAGCGGATGCTGCTGCGCTGCTTGCACTAGCAGTCGCACTTGTTGCTGCATTTCCCTCAGATGTCGAGGCTGCTGACGCGCTACTCGCACTAGCGGTTGCGCTTGTTGCTGCTGCTGTGGCCGACGTAGCTGCTGAGGTTGCACTTCCTAATATACCGTCAACATAGGCTTTTGTGGTTGAATCTGCCGAAGCAGTCGGCGTTGCGAGACCAGTGATCTTGTTGTTACCCATCGCAATAGCACCAGACATTGTACCGCCTGATGTTGGAAGACCACCGCCAACTTGTGTGTCAACGTACGCTTTTGTGGTCAAATCTTGTGCAGCAGTTGGATCACCTGCCCCAGTAATCTTGTTAGTACCCATTGCTATCGCGCCAGTCATAGTACCACCCGCAAGAGGTAGCTTAGTTGCGATAGAGTTAGTTACTGTTGTATGAAAGGTTGCATCATCATCTAATGCTGCGGCAAGCTCATTAAGTGTGTCTAATGCAGCAGGAGCGCCATCAATAAGGTTTGTAATTAGCTGATCGGCATACGCCTTGGTCACAGCGTCAGTCGCAGCAACAGGCGTACCAATATCTGTTAGTCGTGCAGTGTTAAAATCTACCGTACCTGTTAACGCAAGATTATGTAAATTGGTAGTACCAGATGTTGCCGTAACATTTCCCGTCAAATTTCCTGTGACATTTCCTGTGACATTTCCTTGGACATTACCTGTGACGTTACCTGTCACTGCACCTGTGAGGTCACCTGCAAAGCCAGTGTTAGCTGTTATGGTAGTTCCTGTGATGGCTAAAGCAGAGCTACCACCTATAACCATACCGTTGACTGTACCGCCTGTAAGGACGGCATTACTAGAGTTTAACGTACCGTTAGCGGTAAGTGTGCCTGTAACAGTTCCAGTAGTAGTAGTGATAGAGCTAGGATTAACACCTATCTCAATAATGTTTGCTGAAGCGTCTTCTGTATAAAGTCGTTTATCCGCTACGTTTACGGCTAATTCGCCTTGCACTAAGTCTGAGCTAGTAGGCACATCAGAAGCGGTCGAGCTATTTTTCGTAATAATTACGGTCATAAATTACTCCTGAAAGTAAAATGAGCAGCCCCCGAAGGGGCTACCCAAACGCTCAAAAAGAAAGGGAGACTTTTAAGCGTTGACCATAAGATTAAATGCACTATCTGGGCGATACGTCTTGACCCCGAATATATTATCCGCAGTGAATAGCGTACCTAACCACTCTTGCTTATATTGCGTCTGAGAACGAATGTTTTGCTGCTCCGCAAGAATAAATGACTCCTTGTGAAATAAGGTTGCAGCTTTAACATCTCCACCCGCAGAATTATCCGCAGCTAACTCGACTGTTTGCGCATGAGTAGATACATATATATCTATACCGTAAATGTTGCCGATCTTTCCATTCTGGACACCACGCCCATCAACAAAGTCGGAAGAAACATAACGATCAATACCCATCATCGTAGAACGCAGCGAAGGAGGAACAACAAAGTATCTTTCATCGAAAGGTACGTCTGCGTCATCCATCTTTTGAATGAGTGCGCGGAACGAAGCGTCTGTAGTTAAATCGGTTGGCGCGACCGTATCCACGGCGTACAAAGACAAACCGTTAGTAGCGTCTGTGTAATAGCTATTGCTACCAACCCAATTATTAGTTTGATCTCCGATAGCTTTTCCAAGCAATAATAAAGATTCATCTACCTTACGGGCGAGGGCATAGCCAGCGTCCTCAGTATAAAAACCTCTCATGGATGTAAGAGATTGAGTCTCAGTTATATCTTCGATTAGCTTTGAATACTCAAAGTGCTTATCAACCAAGACCTGAACTTCAGTCTCAGTGTTTGCCTGAACGGTGACCGCAGCTTTCGAGGCCTTGGCGTGAGCCTCGCCTCTCGTTGGAGCGGGGATATGCACCGTATCGCCTCTCTTACCTGTCATTGAGAGCTTTTTGACAAGCCCCGCCATAACAAGTTTTTTCTCGTATGCCGCACGAATTTCGTCCGACCATAGTTCAGGAATAAATACCGCTTGCGTGGTATTGTCTGTAAAACCGCCAGTGGCGGGATAAGTTGAATCAGTCATGTTATAAAACTCCGAAATTAATTAACGAACAACACGACCCTCTGCATAAGCGGCAAGAATTTCTTTTTCTCGACTTTGATATGCTTCTGGGTCTTCTTTTATGAGTTTTCGTATATCGGATGCCCTATATCGCTTTTTACTAACTGGCTCTGAGCTACCTGTTGCTGCGCCACTTGATGCGGCTCTAACAGACTTAGCCAAATTTGATTTTGATTGTGCTTGTACCGCAGTATCTACTTGGTTCTCACGCTTATATGCACTAAAAATGTAGTTTGCGCTGTCAACATTCAAGTCTTGATTTGCTTCCTCGTACAACCTCATCCTTACAGAATCTTGAGACACCCAATCAACGAATTTTGAATCCTTTAGGATTTCCACCATATCGGGGTGTTGCGCTATGATTTGTTGAGCTTTTTGTTGCCTTGTTTGCTCTTTCAAAGCGTCACGCATTTCCGTTAACACAGGATTATTCTCAATAGACTTCTGAATTGCGTTCTCAGGGTCACCGAAATAATCTAACTCTTCTTTTGGCTGCTCCTGTTCGTCTGCTCCAAGTTGCCCTTTGATAAAACTGTCTGCTTTTTTATAAGCTTCAATCTGAATGCGAGCGTCACCTATCTGTTGTCCCTGCTTGCCTATCATTGTTTGTGCATCAGCAAGCATACGCTCTATTTCTTCTCTCGACTTATTAGCAAACTGGCTTTCCTCGACCTTATCGCTTTCAGGAACGGCTTCCTCAATCGGGGTCAGGACTTCCTGTTTATCTTCAGATTCTTCGTTGACTAACTTTGCTGCCATTTAATTAACTCCGCGTTAAATCAAGACCTATCGGCTACCTTGTACGAAAGACTTACGCGCTAGCTACCTTTCGCTCTGCTTTTATTCTTTCTTGTCGCATTTTCGCCCACTTCATCGTCGCAGTAGGATAATCCCCACTGATCGGATCTAGGACAAGGCCACGACAAGAAATCAAACGAGTTGATTTTTGCTTGCAGATGTCGCAATCAACCTCACTAATTTCTGAGTCTATATATTTTTCAAAAGTTCGTCCGTTAGGACATTGAAAGTCATATATTCTTTTCATTAGCTAGATTGTCAACTTGTGTCTCTAATGAGTACAGAAAAGAAAGAATGTCTAACTGTCCCTTACGGAACCATAAATCATCAGAACAACTTCTATTATCTTTTGCTGAAACGTACTCAACCTTATTAATGTTTTCTTTGTTTATAGATAGCTCTTCGAGCAAAATCTTCCATCCATCAGTACGCATCATTTCGTACATTGCATGAACATATTTTTCATCGTCGTCTATCACTGTACATTCCTTAATAAATTAACATAATTGCTCGATATTACCAAATATTATATTAAATAAGTGTTATTAATATTTTAGTTACGCGAGCGAATTTTTTGCTCTTCAATGCCAAGCTTTTTCTCTTTCAGTGCGGTATCAGCCATTTTTGATCGACGCTCAAAATCTTTGTCTATATCACTCTCGGCCTTCATTGTTGTTGCAACAGCCTTAAATCGATCTGTTTCCAGATCAACAGGTATCGCTTGTGCTTCAACTTCAAGCTTCCTAGCCCTAGCCGCAGATTCAGCAGCTTGCGCGTTTAGTGCATTAGTTTGACCTTGCTGGAAAGCAATACCAACTTGCTGTGTTATTTGAGCCGCTTCTTGTGCTTGCGGATCAGGCTGCATAGATTGTTGAATAGTCGCTATTAGCTGATCTCTATTCTGTAATTGCATATTATCCACAATAGATTGAACAAGAATTGGATAGACAGGGCTATCGGGCGGCATTGTCTGCAATAGTTGCACAAGTTGCGTGACTTCATATTCTCTGGCAATAATCCCAAGCGTTGAGGTTACTTCGTAAATATAATCCTTTACAGGATAGTTCTCTGGATTGTATTGCATATAACGACAAGCTGCGCTTTTAACAAACGGAATTAAGAACGAATCTTGGAAATTTACCAAAGTCCTTTTATGTCTTTTAATAATAGCGCCTAGCGACATACTAATGCCTGCTGCTGTCGCCTCACCATTGATAGCACCACTAACACCGCCAGAATCAACCGCGCCTGTACTCTGCTGAACCATCCTTTGTAATTGCTCCGCTTGAGCAAAAGTTATTTGAGAAACTTGACCAAAATTGAAAGGATTTAAAACCTCGCGTGGATCTCCGTTAGTTAACAATATTTTACCCGCTCTTACTTCAGGTTTTGAGCCTCGTGGCATTCTTGAGGCATCCATTGCCATCATTGGAGAATTAGTCAAAGCAAGAGCATCAATTCTTGCTCTAAGCTCTGCATCTAGGGCTTTTTGGCTCATATAGCCCTTTTCGCAAACGCCCCTACCCCAGAAACGACTAGGTACTACATCCCAAGAAAACGCAATAACAGGCCGATCATTCATCATGTAAGGATTAGTTTGCGCTTTTAAAATGACGCTTTTATTAGCAATAACGACGCAGGCTTCAATGTAGTAATCCTCTTTAACACTGACTTTAGCTTCTACATCTAGATCGTCTTCTACAATAGCTTCAATTTCTTCTTCAAGACCCTCAGTAGGGCTTGATATCCCCTCTTCTATATCTAATAGGTATTTTGGAACTAACCCGTAATATTTTGTCAACCTGACTTTATCTTCTGGCTCTTGAGCTAAATTAGGGTCGCTATCTAAATCAGAATCTCCGTAAGTCACTGCGTCTATATCAACATCTCTATAAACGCCTTGCTCTTGCAGTATTTTTATTGTGTGCGGAGAAACATATTCATCAATCGCCACACCAATTGAATCCTCAACACTTGTTGCAATAGGGTCTATTAAGAAGTTTTGCGGCAATATAGGACGTAATTTAACAACCATTCTTGGAGTTTCGTTCACACCGCCCTCCATTAGACCGTTAGTAAGGGGCTGTACTGCTACAGATAGCTCGTTTTCTACATCCATTACAACTTCAGCAATGCCTGTACCAAAAACCGCAGAGTTAATGAGGCATTCACCGACTTGCTGACGAATTTTGTGCTTTCTAAAATCTTCGTTTAATTTTTTCTGTAAATAAGCGATGTCTTTTCTTTCAGGATCATTCATATCATCGCGTATAGTAAAAAAAGCACCTCGGCCAAAAGTAGCTTCCTCTATCTCAGCAACAGACGACTCTACGGCTTGTTGTAAAGCAGGGCTTATAATTTCTGAGCGTTCGCTTTGTCTTGTTCTATCCGATGCCGCAAATTGACCACGCCAAAGACGATAGTATTCTTCAAATTTCTTTTCATAATTAGACTTATAGTGTTCTTTCCACTTTTCACACTTTGCAATAACCCAACTATCTAAAGTATCGCTTATATATGTTTCGCTTTCTGAAAAATTATCCATATTAATATCCCGCCACCGAATCTAATGCTTCGTGTTCATCAATTTCATACTCATAATGATATGAGACTTGTTGGACTTGATCTATATAACTCAAACTATCAATTAAATCGTCGTGTGTTAAAGAATCGGGGAACTGAAACAACTCATCGCAAAAGGCTTCATTCCAACGACCTTTATTTAATTTTATAACGCCGTTTTCAAAACGACCTTGCAGCGCCCACATTACCCTATCTACCTTACTTTTGTTTCCATGCGTCAACTCTTCAACACGAAAATATCTGTTATATTGCCTCATCAAATCAGTTAACGGACTGATGACCGCTTGCTTTGCAATACCTCTCTCTATGCCAACAGAAATAGGTTGATAATCGCGCACTGCGTTAAAAATTTTAATTGCCGTTTCGTTTAAATCCCAACGGCCATGAATGATGTCTTTGACCCACCAACCATACTCTCCAACTTTTACGATTGATATAGCTGTATTGTCTAATCTACTTGTTTTTGATTTTGATTTGCCAACCTCACTAAAACCTGCCAAATCCACCGCAATATAATAATCGCCAGTTTTAGGTTCTTCTTCGTCATAGGTTACCCACTCTTCTTTAAACATCTCAGAACCACGCGCTTCAAAGGAAGCCATAAATTCTTGACGGAACGCAAACGAAGACATCGATCTTTTTGCTGAATCTATTTCATTTTTATCGATCAGTTTATTATCGTAGCTTGTAAAGTGCCAAGATTTCCAGTCAGGGTCATCGCCATTGCCATAAACAAACATATCGTAAAAATGGTTACGTCCTGTTGGCGTTCCTATGAAAAGTGCAGGCGCTTTTTTGTCGCTTAGAGCGGGGCGAAGTATAAGTTCCCACACTTCAGGCTTCATCTCACTTAACTCGTCAATACACAAATATTGAAGGCTTACACCGCGCATAGTTTCGCCCCGATCAGATCCTTTGAGAGAAATAACTGTGCCATTTATAAGCGTAATTTGTTGATTGTTGATGTGAGAGGATTTTATAACGGGTTCACCTATCTCTAGCATCAAATTCCACATAATGTCACGCGCTTGTCCTTGTGTCGGCGCGACATAAAACACATTTCCTTTTTCTTTGAGGCCATTAACAATTAACAAGTACGCAGCAAGTCTTGATTTGCCTGTTCTTCTTCCCGCAGCGACAACTTTGAAACGCGCAGGATCATTCCAAACTTCTTGCTGCCAATCTAGCAAGCTAATCGCAAGATCGGTCATTTATGATGTCCATTTCACTTTATTTGCCCAATAAGCGGCAGACATCCTACCTCTTTCAATGTTTTTGCTATGACGGGCTTGAAACGAGCGCCTTCTTGCGGCATCTGATTTAGATTCACTAGCTTTTGGCGGTGAACCGCTTACGCCTTGCTGACCAAAACGTATCGTTTTTATTTGATCCCCGTCTTTCGCAAGAACAACATGACTTTTTGTTGGGTGATTTGGAGTTTTTTTGGGCTTGTTATAACCCGTTAAGCCTAACCTTGTTAATCTCTCATCTTTTGCCATAAAAACCTCATGCGTCAAATTTTTGACGGCTCCCATTTTGAAAGGATAAATTCTTCAATCGGAATATGAGCCATTGGCTCTTTGTCTTGTTCGTCATTACGGTTAGTAACATCATTCCAACGCAGGTCAAAAGGAACTGTATTAAGAACGCACCATCCGCTAGTGTCTTTCCACTCTATCCACAACAAAGTCTTTTTGCCTGTGTCCTCATATAATCTTTTGCTTGTTTGCATCTTGAACAAAGAAATCATATAAGTTGGGAAATCTAAACGATTGATTGTCCTTTTTCTAAACTCAATAAAACCTACAGTTTTAAATTCACGGTAATTTTCATTGCGTTCAAGAACAGCATAATCAATATGATATTTGATTGGCATTTTCTTTAGCTTATGAGGGTAATGCTTTTCGTAACGCGCTTTAAACGCGGCCTCATTAGCCAATGAATGCTCGTTCTCATACATCTTTCTCGTCATTAATACGGTTTAGATTTTCTTTTTTTCTTCGGCATTATTAGTTCCTCTTATTTATTCCATTGAGTTCGCGCTTTTTTCTGAGATTTGTTACTTAAATCTCCAAAGTGAAATAACTTTTTGCTGTTTTTATTCATTTTTGCGCCTGACATAACCACGCCATTGTCATGCTTGTGCATATCACCAGTATGCAATGTGCCGTCCCGCAGGTAATGATTCACTGATCTAGCCATTATTTTCTTCTCGCTGTTTTTGCTGCGCGTTTAAACGCTGCATCGGTTGGTGCGCCTTTTGTATTTTTTTTACGCATTCTTTCAGGCGTTACACCTGCCGCTTTCTGTGCTGCAATCCTTCGTCTTTTAGCAGCAATATTTCCATACAAACTATTCGCCATCGGGGTATTCTCCTGTTTCAATCATCGTTGCAAGGGTGACGGCTCTTTGACCGACTTGTGTACTCCACAAACTGTCTAAAAACTCTATCTTTGCCTTTACATAATTGCCTTCTTCTAAAGCCGTAAGCGCAAGAACAAACTTTCTTAATCGCGTAAGCCCTAAATTAAAAGCAATCATTACTAGCGCATCCTGACGAACCTCATCTAGCTGCGAATACCAAGAAAAAGAACTCGCAAGCTCGCGCATAGTTCTTACAATGTCGTTATCAAGCAGCATCCCTATCTCTTCATCTGAAAGACCTAAACCGCCATCAACATCAATATTCCTTCCAATTCCAATATGGAGCTTGCCGTCTATCATGTAGCCAAAATCTCTCTTGCCCTCATGTAGCTCCAGCATCTTTTTTAATTTTTCCATATCAATTTACCTCTATCACATTGCTATTATCCTCAGCCTCAGTATTAACTCCTGAAATAGTAATGTTGACAGATGAACGACCAGACACCTGACCGCCCTCGAAATCCCGTAAGGGAGCAAATCTATCAATAAGGAGTTTCCATGCTACAGCCCTGTGAGGATCATCTTTATCTAAAGCTGCATCAAAAATACTGGTGAGGACTGAATTGGCTTTAGGAGAGTTAAGGATTCTTTCCCTAAACTTCTCCATCGCCTGCTTGTTGTTTAAAGGCTGAGTAGAAGGGTTACGAGAGCCTTTAGGACGACCCCTGCCCCTTGTTGTCTTTGGTAATTTTGTTTCTTCTACGGCTTCTGTATTAATTGTCATAGCATTTTTTTAATATCAAAAACTGTATTTTACTTTTTTTGTGTGGACGTGGCTACTGTTATTGTTACAAGCCGCTCGCCCCCACCCCCGCCCCCCGATTTTTCCTGATTTGTACAAAAATTAACCAAAAAGCTCAGATTTTACGGGATTTTATGAGAATTATTCGGCGGCTCGTTAGGCTTGATTATTAAATGTATATAAATCAATAGCTTATGTATTAGGTTAGCACACTAGGCGATTAGGCTATTTGGCAAAGCTGATTAATGCGGTTATGTAGGATTATGATTGCAATTGGTGGGAACAGCTAAAGCAAAAAGAATATGCGAGCAAAGGTGCTTCACGCCCTAAACTTTAATATTAAAATAATAGTAATATAAGTATTGCTTATTAGTATTAAATGAATTAGATTATAACGGCTAGTATTAAATTAATTGTAAAAAGGATAAGTTATGAACCGTATACATACACCATTATTTAAATCGTTAGAGCAGTCTCAGAATAGAGAGGTTAATCAGAACAGAGATATACTATCTATTACTCCCCTTATGGATGATGAGCAATTCATTAGACATGTTGTAAGGAATTGTGCGGACGTTAGCGGGATTTATGATCGCTGTGGAAATCGTGAGGAGGCGACTGCTGTTTGTACCCTCGTTAGTCTTATTCTATCTAAGGGTTACTCAATCCGCTTGTTAGATGAAGAAGAGTTACTTCTTAAACCAACCAACTCCCTAGACAAAATCTTAGCTGCTATAGCTCACTCTGACTATAACGTTCTCGAGCTATATCGAGACGGGATTTATGTTGGCGGTATCGAAATCTATTACGGTAATGAACCCTGCGAAATCATCTCTGATTGTTACGCTGACAATGAACAGCAATTAGCAGAAGCCGCTGACATAGCGAAACACTTTAGCTCCTTTTACCCAATGCCATCATACCACAGGAGCGCATAAGATGCACAATTTCAAACACTTACAGAAAGTATATGCCGCTCACGATGGCTTTCAGCTAGAAGGCTATGAGTTCAAAAGCGACCTGTTCGGGTTCAGAACTTGCCTAGCAATCATCGATAAAGGAATGATGGAAGACCGCAGTAATGCGGTCGAGTTCGTCTGGGTAGAGTTCGATCAAATAGACGAATATTACTACGTTGAGGAGGCGGCGTGATGACTGACTTTAAGCACTTATACAATCCACGCGACCTAGCCGCGCATCAGTGGCAGAAAAGCCGCCCTATATGGCTACGACCCTTACAAGGGCTTGCAGTTATTGCAGGCGGCTTTGGCTTCCTTGCGGTTGTTTGGTTATGGCTGATTATTTTAAATTAAAAGGAGAAGTTATGAATTATTTTAAATATGAAGAAATTGCTTCCACGTTCGCTGATTTTATCGAAGAACAAACCCCCGAATGGATAGCTCAGAATATCGACGATATCCACCACCACGCCTTTAATATGGACTACTACATAATAGGAACTTGGAAGGCTACGCAATGGCTTGAAGATCGCGTCTTTGAGGTAATAAATATTATCAAAGATTATGAGCAAGATAATTTCGGAGAAGTCTCTACCGATTTGAGCAATCCTGAGCGCGTTGTAAATATGTACACGTATATTGTAGGCGAATCCGTTGTTAGTGAATGGCTTGAGAAAAGGGAGGTGGCGGCATGATATATCCTGAAACTAAAGAGCTTGTTAACCATTTAGCAAAATCAATTGGGTATCATAGGAACTGCGGGTCTTTTGCGCACAAAAACGCGCAGATTATTTTTAGAGCTTCGATGCACGCTTTAAACGATCAAGATCTCCGAAGGGCGCGTGAATACGCGCTCGAAGGCTTGCAGATGCTTAAAGACGATATAAGCGACGATGACCTTTTAACCGCTCTCGGAGTTAATCAGGAGGCTACAGCATGAAAACTGAAACTATCGACTATACGCCCAGTTGGAGCGAAATTTTGCCCGCAATGCTAGCAGTATCTGCGAACAATCCTTCAAACCCTCAAATAATGGAAGAATTCCGCAAAATGGCAAAGCTTGCCGATTTATACGTAAAAAATCAAAAGGAGCAAAAAAAATGACAAATAAACAACATTTAGAATTGAACTTAAAACGATTAAAATCGGATCGTAACGAAATGTCGACTTTTAACGATCCAAGCATCTCCGAAAGCCCCCCATTTTCGGAGGTCATATATAATATAGTTCAACTTGAGATAAAAAGACTTGAGAGCGAATTATTAAATTATAAATAACACGTATTTAAAAGGAGAAGTTATGAAAACAGTACAAAACCAAAGCCCAAAAGCTTGTGCCAAATTGATGCTGGAAGCCGAAAAATTAGGCATAAAAGCCGAAATAATTCAGCGCAGTAAACCTCGAAGTCGCAGGAATGATGGCTTAGGCACTACTTTTGTGCCTCAAAAAGTGATGCTCATTGATGACCTTAGAATGTCTTTAGGCCAAGCAAAAGGATATTTAAAAGCTAGGGGTTATGAAAAACACATTTCGAACATAGATGATCGAGGCGCTTTTTTAGTCACTTGGACCGAGCGAGAGACATTTGTAGACCACTACCATGCGTTTGATAACTACAAAGAAGCATTAACGTTTTTTAATGAAAATAACACTGATGCCATTCGGTCTATTCATTTAACCCACACAATTAAAAGCTCGGATTATGATGGCATTACAATTGATTGAGAGCGCCTAGATTAAAGCCCGTTACTTGCGAGCTAGCGGGCTTTTGTATATGCGTTAACCATTAAGATTGCATATAAGCCGAATCCCATTATAGGTAGCACGTAAACGATAATTTACCCTTCTCACCTGCCGCCCTGCGAGCTTTGAGTCCTTCATATTCAAGCTTGTAATGGGCGGCCACCTCTTTCAGATTTTTCTTTATCATTTTACCCGCTGAGATATCGTTCCGTTTTTCAATCAGAATTTCCACGAAATCCTCACCGATTTCAGCTTCAACCCATTTCGCAAAATCATATGGATTCGACCCCATTTTTTGATGACATGAAAAGCAATGACTGAATGCGTTGTTTACTCCCCCTAAGCCTTGCGAGCAGAATCGAACCGAATAGTTACGGCGACCAAAAAAATGCGAGCAGTGAAGCCCCTGAGCGTTCTCAGCGTACTTTGTGCCGCATACTTCGCAGCTCCAATCTGCGGCCTCCCTTACACATTTTGAAAACCACTTATCCGCACTAGTTATTTTTATCATTTATCGCTTTTTCAACTCGATTCAAAGCTTCAATAAGATCATCTAAGCGATCGATAAAATCTTGCATATTTTCAACAATTTCTAACAATTTATCGTCCTCTAACTCGACTTGTATTTTCATTTTTCTGCCTCAGGAAAAGGAACATAAATTTTATAATCGCCCGTTGATAAAATTTTATTTAAATGATCGTAAATTTCTGAAACTTCCTGTCGCGTTAAATCTTTCGATGATTTTTTCCCCGTTACAGCGATTTGTAGCGGCCTCCAAATATTGTCTTTCACAATTTCGGGCGTGAAAGGAACGCCGAAGCCTTTTTTAAAAAACATTCTTGTATCAACTTGTTTTTCTAAAAGCGCCGCTGATAATTGCCGTAAAAAAACGTGTAAAGCGCGGTTTTGACGTTGCGTTCTCGTTTTCGCTGTTGTTGTTTGAATTTCTACGTATTGATGATCCGCAAAATACTGATCGATTTCTTTTTTTGCCTGATCTAATTGAAATTGATTTGTCACGATTCTAAATTTATTAGAGGTCAAATCGCATACCTCTAATTTTGCTTGAGCCAGTGTGATTACGCCCTGCCTGCCGCCATAAATTTATGCGGCCCTGAAATGGGCCGTACCGATTTTTAGCTACGGTAAGGCTTAAATCACAATGCTTTTCGACGTACTCAGTTTCAGCGTCAGTCAATGGCTGATTGAATTTGTCGCGTTTTATAATTAATTCTGTTTTTTTCTGGTCGTCGGCTGAAAGTAGGACGAGAGCGGCTAAATCGACGACTTGACCGCTGCCTCTAATATCCCATTTACTCCCAATATATTGCTGCCCTTGAGCCAATTGCGAGGGTTTACGCAGATGATGAACTAACATAACGGCCATATCATGCGTTCGCGCTAATCCGATTAAACTTGCGACAAATTCGCGCTCTTTTTCGTTTTGATTGCTATCACCGCCGACGGAACACATCATCAATGAATCGACGCAAACAAGCTTACAACCTTCTAAACCAAAAGCGTGAACGGCCCCTAGAACTCGCTCAGGCGTAATTGAACCTAACTGGTCGAAAACCCATACCTTTTGCTCCGCCCAAGCTTCAAAGCGATCGTAATACTTTAACGTAGGATTATTGCTGCCCGCAGTTTGTTGGCACATCATTTCGCCTAGATCAGCAATAGTCATCTCAAAACTTGCAAGCCCAACTTTGATATTTTCGTTTTTAGCAGCCCATAGCAAAATTTGTGACGCAAGCGTAGACTTATAGCTCGCGTTAGCACCTGCAAGAATAGTAACGCCCACAGGAATACCGACTTCCTCATGCACTTTTTCCCAAGGCAACCGCAAGCCTTTAATCGTATGTCCATTTTGTATTTGATCGATGATCGCTGCTCGATGGTCTGATAATAAATTAATCCTATGACTCTGCGCGACAGCCATCGCTTCGTGAATTTTTTCTTGAGTAAAATTATTAATCGAATTCACAGCCCGTACTCAAAGTTATTATTTGTTACTTCGATTTCATCTTCCCACTGTCCACGATTGATAAAAGTGGCAGCATGAGGAATATATTCTTCGCTACTAGTCCCCCAGCCATCTTGCAGGCTAAGTGAGTTTCTTTTCTCAACATTACTTAATATTTTTTCTATATTTTCTTTTGTTCTTATTTTTCGATTAAAACTTGTTTTTGCGTGTGACTTGCTACCTTTTCTTAACGCAGGATAAATCTTCCAAAATTCCTCAAATTTATTATTTTTATGAACAATTTTTTCTTGAGTAGTTATATCTTCTCTTCTCTTCTCTAGTCCTTTTTCTGTCACGATTTCAGCGTGACGTTGTTTTGCCTTGCGTTTTTGGCCTAAAGCTCTTGTTTTTGCTGAGTTTCCATTATGTCGATCAAAACTTTCGATAGAAATTTGTGTGCTATTTTGATGTAACCAATTTACATTTATGACTTCATCGCAGAAACCATTCACACCTACATCCCGATCAATTATTTTTTTTGTCACGATGCTTGCGTGACCATTTTCGGTTTGCGTATTAAACCAGATCCACATGCGTATCAACTTTCCCACGACGGCATCTGGGTCTAAATTTAACTTATCTGCGATTTCCCACACCTCCGGTTTATCAGGCGTAACAATTTCAAACTTTATCCAATCGCCAGCCATCAAATTTGCCTTGCAAGTCTTAGCTTGCTATCTATGTAGCAATTTTCATCTGCATTGCTAAACTCTTTTTTTTCTTTTCTGAGTGTTTCAAAAAGCCAAACTATTTCTTTATCGAGTGCGATTTGCTCTTGATCGATTTTGCGAAGGCCCTGCCCTTTTTCAAGGAATGTGTCAGATTGCTTAACGCCCACAGCCTCGCATATATCAGCGAAGTCGCATCCTGCATAGCAATGCAAAAGCAGTTTGTTATCGCCGTCTTTGATGTCTAAACTTGGGGTGCTGTCGTCGTGCGCAGGGCAACACGCAGAATAATGGTCATCTGTTATCTTTCTGCTTTTTTGACAAAGAGCCGCAAAATTACTAGCTGATACTGCCAACGGCTAATTCCTTGATTTCTACAAGCTTAACGAGCTTGTTATCGTCACTATTAGCATCCGAAAGCACCACAATATCTCGGTCGGACAGACACATTTGGCTAATAGCCGCTTGCGATAAACTAAAAATCGACGCAGCTTTGCTTTGGCTAATTTTTTCTTCGGCTAAAAATATTCTAAGTGGTAATTTTGACCAATCTCGCATGACAAATTCCAAATATTAAATTTAATATCAAATTAAAGGTATAAGTATTATTTATGAATTAAAAAAAAATAGCAATGCTTTTATTAATCAGACTTTTTTAAAGACCTCCATAGCTTCGCTATACATCGGTATCAAATTTGACACCTCATGCTCTATATCATTTTGGGTGATGGTTCCGTCCTGTAGCGATTGCAATAAATTCACGGTCTTTGTAAGTCGATTGCTGACCGCGCTTCTCCGCTCAGGCTCGAGAAAAGTAACGAAAGCGTAATAAAACGTATGATTGTATATTTCTAAAATATCCCTTGCTTCCTCCAGTGTGATTTTTTGCGTACTTGCAATGTTCTCGATTCTTAAATAACGATTTCTTTTATAGTTTAATTTATCAGCCGTTTCTTGCTGAGTGAGGTTGGCCTCAAGGCGCATCTTTTTAATTAAAGTTTTAAATTTAAGTGTAATATTTTTGTTGCTTGAAGCCATAACTTTTCCTTTTGGTTTTTAAAACTTAGTCTTTTATTACGTAAAATTCGCTTACGGCGAAAATTTCTATTTCTTTAATAAAAGTGCAATTTATGAACTTTTATTCCATTTTTATTGCATTTGATCACTTGGATTACACAAATAATGAACTTTACTTTATTGTATTCTAAAAAAAAAATCAATAATATAAAAATATTAAAACAGATATTTAATAATTATTGCTTTTATTATTTATAAGCTTTAATATTAAGAAATGAACCAAACACAGAAAAAAGAGGCTTTAGCTTTAAAAGCGCAGTATGAGCGGGTACGTTACGATTTGAATCTTACGCATGAGAAACTTGCAGACGCTATGGGTGTAAAGCAAGGATCAATTTCGCATTTTTTGAACGGACGCATACCGATTCCGTTGATGCGAGCGCAACAATTTGCTGAGATTCTAGGAATCGAAATTTCGTCGTTTAGCGAAAGGTTAGCATTTACAGCCTCACAACTAGGTGTCTCACTCGGTGATACCGTTTACGTAGATGTAGTGGTAATCGATATGGAAACACCAGAAGTTATTGATTTAATTCAAAAAAATAAATTATTTATTGGTAAGGACAAATCTGACTTAATTTACTGGCCGGAAAAACACTCAGCAAAAACCTTCGCAATGAAGGCAAAAGGTGCAGAAGCTTATCCTGCTATTAACGAAGGTAGTTTAGCCTTTGTCGATACTGAGCAAGTACCTACTAATAATGATATGGCTTTAATTATTAAAAATGGAAAGGAACTGTTGTTTTGTCAGATCAAGGGTAATGGCTATGCAGAGCTTCCAAACCATAATTTCCCTGACCGAATTTTTAAGCTTACTAAATTTGTCAAAGTAGTCGGCAAGGTAATTGGAGTGCAAAACTACCTATAGTCCTTTTTTTTGTCTTTTTAAAATACTATTAATATTAAAAAACATCTAAAAAAAGGATTTAAGAAATATGGTTGATGATAGAGCGCGACGGATCGATATTATTAATAAACAGTATGAATTGTCGGGTTACGGAATTTTTATGCCAATGACTTGCAAATGCTCTTGCGGATTTGATTTTGTCGATTATCCACGCGCTTACGAAGAATTGATAACAGGATGTCCGTCTTGTTTCAAAAGTTTTTGCGAATAAATTAAAAAGGAAACTTTATGCGAACCAGTGAAAATATAGATCAAGTCATTACTGCCCTTTCACAAGCGCAAGGGCAATTTCCATCTGCAAAGAAAGCGGCAACCTCTCATTTTGGAAAATATAGCGATATATCAGCAATCATTGACTGCATACGTGAGCCTTTTGAAAAACATAGCCTCGCGTTAATTCAAACGCCGAGCAATCCTGAAGGGCAGGATGGGGTAACTGTAACTACAAGGGTGGCTCACAAAAGTGGTCAGTGGCTTGAGGATAGTTTCACAATGAAAATTTCTGATCGCGCAACGCCTCACCAGTACGGCGGTTTAATCACTTATATGCGTCGGTATTCGGCGGCAGCAATGCTAGGGCTAGCACAAGAGGATGATGATGCTGACTCTATGACGATGCAAATTAAAAGTGTTGAAAAACCAACAAAGCAGCAAATTGAAGCAGCCTTAGATAAGGCTCGGCTCCCAAAGGAGCAAATTGAGGCAGTCTTGGATCAAGCAAAATCTTGCGCTACAAAAGCAGATTGCAGAAAGCTATGGAAAAATTTAGACGAAAAAAGCCGAGCCGCTGTCAAAATCGAATTTATGGAGATAGTGGCTGATAAGCCTGAAGAGGTCAAAGAAGATGATACGCAAGATAGTACGCAAGCTGATGTCGTTAAAACTAAAAAAGGAAAAACTAATGAATCTTAACGCACATTATTTCTTGGTTAAAGTCGTCAAAGTTGTGGATGGCGACACTGTGGACGTTGATATCGATTTGGGCTTTAAGCAGTGGATTCATAAGGAGCGTATCAGATTATCAGGTATCGACTGCCCCGAAAGCCGCACCTCCGATGTTGTGGAAAAAAAATACGGTTTGCTCGCCAAAGACTTCGTTGCCGACTTTTTAGCGACCGATAGCGACATTTATCTGCATACCTTAGAAAAAGGCAAATATGGTAGATACCTCGGCGATTTCTATGTCGATGGTAAGTGGCTCACTGCGAGACTATTAGATGAGCATCACGCTGTGAAATATAACGGCGAAAATAAGGATCTGATGAAAGAGGCGCATTTGGCAAATCGTAAGGCGCTTGATAATGAGCAGTGAAGAATACGACATCGGTTCTGACATTGAACGAGCAATCCGTCTCACAGCAAGTCGCGCTAATGCAATCTATAGCAAGGATAGCCGATCAAGAGAAGCCAGAGCGATTGTTGCGGCGAGAATTAAGCAGCAAGTTAAAAAGTCTTTCCAAACCGAAGCGATGCGAAATGGGGTGATTCTTGAGCCGATTGCATTAGATGAAACTCAAATCAAGCTTGGTATTTTTATCGATACAACAAAATTCAAACCACACAAGAAAATACCGATGTTTGGCGCAACGCCCGATGGACAGGTGCAGGGAACAAACGATCTTGTTGAGGTCAAATGTATGCAAGATGACGGTCATCTCAAATTTGTTGAAACTGGCAAAATCCCATTGCAATACCAACGACAAATGCTTGCGCAATGCTCTGTGTACGGCTCTAGAAAGGTTCATTTTGTTGCTTTCAACCCAGCCTACGAGGGTGATTTGCGGCTCGTCACCAAGCTGTTTGAGCCATCTGAGGAGGATATAAAAAATTTTGAGGAAGACGTAATACTTTTTCTTGAAGAAGTAGATAAATTAGAAATTAAATTAAGGAGCAAGATTGATGGAAAATAAGTTTGCGAATAAGCCGAATAGAGGCAGGATTTGGTTGAAAAGAAATAAAATTAACGATCAACCTGATTATTCTGGAACAATAGCAATTGATGATAGCGAAATGTCATTTGACGGTAGCGACAAAAGCATAGCTTTGTGGGAGAACAAAACAAAAAATGGAGAGACATATTTTTCCGTTAGAGTTGAGCCGCTTCGGGAAATAATAGACGAAAAGAAAGAAGCGAAAGTAGTTGATTTACCAAAAGAAGACGATTTCAGTAGCGACGACATTCCTTTTTAGCTAATATCCCACCGCTGTCGAGACTTCATAACTCTCGCCTTTTGGCGGCTTGGCGCACCGTTGCAGCGAAACGTGCCACTTATATTATGGAAACAGGATTTTTAAGCAAAGACGAAGTTGCTTTTTTGACGGGTTACAAACACTGCGATAAACAAGCTGAGTGGCTTGCTCGCGAAGGAATTCGATTTCATGTTTCGCGCGATGATAGTGTACGCAACGGACATAAATCGATGAAATGTGTCGTCAGTTGGACGGCATTTAATGAAAGGAGGTAAAGGGAAGAAAGGAGAAGTTATGATTAAGAAAGGGAAACTGCCTGAAAAGGTGTACGTTGATAGCAAATCGATCAGTTATCATCATCGTGACTATGGCGTTTTATCGCGATGTGATGAGCCTGATTGGAAGTTCTGGAAGGCTTATGAAGAAGCTGAGTCGCAAACGAAGGCGGTAACGATTTCCGACTTATGGATGCGCTACATTAAATCAGCGGAATTCAAGAAAACTAGCAGAGCTAATCAACAAAATCGAAAGTATGAAATCGCACCCTTGATCGAACACTTTAAGCTAAGGCCCGTTGATTCAATATCATTGGCCGATGTTACGTGTTATTTGCGGGAGCGAGAGCTTGAAGCGCCAACAATGGCCTTAAAAGAACGTAAGTTCTTGCAACAACTTTGTGACTTTGGAGCGCAGCTAGGTATGTGTGAGCAGAAGATTACAAAGTCGATTAAGGTCGTGAAAACCGCTCCCAAAACGCGAGTGATTAAAGATTGGGAGTTTGACAGGTTAAGGGCTAATGCCTCGACAATTGGTGAGTTATTTATGGTCGGAGCTTATTTATTCGGCGCACGTATGCAAGATATGCGAGCGATGAATAAAAATCAGTTACGAGAGCAAGGTGTTTACATAATGCAGCTTAAAACTGGTAAATCTCAGATCAAAGAATACAACGCAGATGTTGAGAAATGGGCTTTTGCCGCACTTGAACGACATAATGCAATAGAAAAGAAATTGCTCAAAGCAGGCAAACCCGCGCCAAACTTTTTGCTGTGTAAACCAGACGGCTCAGAGTACACGTATCACGCGGTGCATTCGATGTTCCAGCGAGCGAAAGACAAAACTGCCAAGGATCTTAATGTGAAAATGGGGGAATTAGATTTTACTTTCCACACCATTAAGCATACATCGATTACAAATTTTGCAGGCGAAAAACAGCGATTTAGTGGACATAAGAGTAAGCAAGTTTTAGACGTTTATGACCACTCTGTCGAGTCTACGCCAAGCAATACTGAGTTAGCAGAAAAAGACGTTGTAATAACCGCCAAAAGCGACTTATTAAAACGGACTATTAGGCAAAACATTAATACTAGATTAGTGCATTAATGTTGATATATACTTCGTTCCGAATTTGGCCTGCGAACTTGTGCGAACTTTTCGCGTAAGCCATTGATTTCAAAAGAATGCCCAATAGCTCAATGGGCTGTATTTATTTCTTTAGAAATCAGCTACTTAAATTAATAAAGATTTCAATTTAGGTAGCATTCGGGGCAGTTTTAATACATTTTGTAGTATTCTATAAATACTGTTCTAAACAGCCTATTGTGCGTTATCACTCTCGCCATTATTTAATTGGGAAAGAAGGTTTGCTGACCAAGCATTTATATAGTTTATAAGGTATTTTCCGTCTTCATTAATAGCCACTCCACTTTCATCAAAACTTCTACCCATTAATTTTCTAAACACTTCGCCAGACTCATCCATAACAGAATCAATAATGAATCTCTCAGCGGGGTTTTCAATCCCTGCTGCAGCAAGATTTCCAAATGCCGTAGAAGCCAATTGAGGGGTTTGTAAGGTTCCTGTTCCTGCACCCCGACCCGCAGTTGCCCCTAATATTTTTCCTAAATTAGTCACTAATTTACTTGCTTGATCTCTAGTTATACCTTCAACACTTTCTTGAGCGTTTTGAGAGGCATCAATTCTTTTAGCGGTATTCTTGACTCTATCCCATCTAGCTCTTTGTTCTTTTGAAAATAATCGACCCATTACTTGCTTGTAGCGAGGGCTTTCAAGAAAGCTAACTAATTTAGCTCCGTCTAACCCTTGATTACTGTTTTTGCTTTGATTGAATAAAAGACTAGAAAAAGCTTCTTGTAAACCAAGCCTTGCCGTTCCTGTACTGTCTTTATTAGCCATCCTTAAAACGGTAGTCATATCTTTTGCAGGCGTTCTTGAGGCCAATATTTCTCTAAAGGCTCTCTCAGGGCTTCTTTCAATGAAAATCGTTGCCTTATTAATAGCAGGGTTGAGTAGTCTCGGAATACGTTTTTCGCGCAATAACTGCGCGTCATTTAGATTAATGGCTTGTTCAATCTCTGCTTTCAAGCGTGGCATACGTGTCATTAAGTCTTTATTTGTTTTTAAATACCTTTGAGCATCAGTTGCGTTAAAGTCAGAATTAAGAAAAAATTTCTCTTTTATATAAGATTCCATAGCCGCATTGACTTCTGGGTTATCTCCAACAGCCTTCTTTATTGCATCGTAACCCTGCATATTACTCGTCGGGCTACCAATCAACGAGTCTAAAGTTTTAGTTTCATTAAGCTGTAAATTACCTCTTTTAGTCTTAGACCATAATTTTGCTATCATTGGGTTTCTAAAAGTAGCATTAAGCTCTTTAGTAAAAGCTACTGCTGATGTCACCGCAGGTCTTTGAAACTCATCTAAGTTAGAAAGCATATCTGCATTGATTGCTTCGGCTAACTCGTCTGCAATTCTTGCTTTATCCAAATTTTGTGGCCCAAAACCAGACCTATTGTTTCGAGCCACTGTCCTTAAATCGCTGATAAGTCCTCTTACATCTTCAACTTTTGCTACGCCGCTTTTGCCCCCTAGCTTGTTTTGCCCTGTTTTTTTGTTAGCTCTTAGCCACTTTGAAGCTTTTGATGGCATATTATTTTTTTGAGTTTTTGATATTTCTCTTAAAGCTTTTTGATAGGCTTTTGTTAGATTATCTGTGGGTACTTTATAGTCTGAAGGAATAGCTGACCAAAGCTGTTTTTCGCTTTCTAACGCGCTATCAAAAGCGTTTCTAATTTGCGTTCTAGCAATAACACTTGCTTGCTCTTTGTCCGTAACGCCGCGCCAACCGCCTATAAAATCTTCCGTTTTCTTCGCAGCTACCTGAAGTTGTGTATCAAAAAGCGCAGAAAAATAATCTTGTTGAGCTTTAAGCGAATTTTGTAAACCCAAACCTTCATCAGCGTTCAATTTCATCTCTGCTATCAACAAAGAATTTGCTTCTTCTAATCTATCTGCAGCTTGTCGAGACACAAGATCGTTTTTTGATTCTTTAATTATTGATTTTTGTATTGAGAGAAGACCTTGATTATTACTTCGCTCTGCAAAAGATAATTTAACATTTGGTATTAACTCGTCTTTTAATCCTTGTTCGACGCTTTCTAAATCTGCCCCTGCTCTAATAAATCGTTCTCTTGCTCTTGGAGCGGCACTCAGCGGATTCATTTGATTATTAATATTTCTGACTGAACCTGCAAGCGTAGACCCACTAGCCTCTAAACCTCGCCCACCTGCTCTTAATGCGCTACCAACTAAAGGCAAAAGATGTGTTATTTTACCTCCAACAAAACGACTTGCCTGATAGCCTTTTTTAGCACCTGCTATCGCTGCTCTACCCGTCATTTTTGCTAGTGGTTTTGAAGCACCAACAGCCAGTTGAGGAGCAGTACCTCCTAGCAGTGTTCCGACAAATTCAGCCACAGGAGAATCAGGAAAGTTTTGAACAGCGGCAAAACCTCCCACAGACGCAGTGCCTCCTAAAGCACCTTCAACAGCCAAAAACGTTTTCGGGTTATTAGAAAAACTCTTTCCTATATTTGAGGCAAAATTTTGAAGTGCTTTCCTGCCTGTATTTGCCTTTGCTGCTGCTGCAGGCACTTTAGAAAGAATTGCACCCCCACCCAAACCCAAACCAATAGCTTCGCCAACGTCTTCCGCTACCCTTTCGCCAAATGTGTCGTTTTCTGTAGGATCTGGAAAAACTAAGTCACCAGTAAGGCCGCTAACGAAAGATTTAATAGTGCTTTGAGGTTTAGAGTTATTTTTTATATCTGTTAATCTTCCCATTATTGACTAGCCTCTAATAATCTGTCAGCAATTAAATCTTCCATTTCTGGGTTATCCTTTTCATATTTCTCAAGGGTTTCTGCAGAAGCTCTATCAATCATATCTTTCAATTCTGAAGGGTCAATATTATTAAGATTTTCTTCTGTAACCCTTCTTATATCAAGAATCTCAGGAACACCCAAAAGTTGCCGAAAAGAAGCAATAGCCTGTCGTTGATTAAGTAATTTTTGCCTTCTCTTTACATCAGGATTTGCAGAATTTAACTCTGCTTCAACCATTCCTAATTTGTTTTTTAAAGTCCTATCAACCGAAATTACCCTTGAACTCCACAATGAGACACTATCAATAAGTTTGGGAGCTACATTTATATCTCGATCAAATACATCAATTTCTACTCCTGTTAGACGATCATCATTATCAAAAGCTGTTCTCAAGCTGTTAATACCAGATCTTAAAGACTGTCTTGCATCAGACCTTATTAAATCAACGCTTTCTGTAAAATCTTTTTGAATACCAATAGCATCACGCGCAATAGTAAGAGGAATATCAAGCGCTGCGCCTACTGTATTTGCAAATCCAGATAATAATTTTCTGTTAGACCAAAGAGTGTCTCCGTCAAAATTTTCATTTACTGCAATATCAGGAGGAGGAGCATTTTTTACCACAAACTCGTTAGTAATAAGATTTGTCAATATTTGACTATTATTGTCTGGGTTATATTCAACCTTTACTAAACCACGATTGAGACCTTCCGCAAATTTTCGTGCATCATCTTCGCTGTCAAAATCGTCTGGTCTTGTCTCCATAAGCAAAGCTGTAATTTCTTCAACTGCAATTTGATCTTCTGATTTCCCTAAACTTCTAACGGTCTCTGTAAGCGTTTGAAATTCGTTCGGGGAAAAATCTTGATTAGCCGCAATTTGAGCTATTGAACTAAAAATTGGATCTGGTGATTGTTCTGCAATTATAGCGTAACTTTTATTCAATGCTGTTTGATTATTAGCTTTATCAATAGCTTCTTGCCCTTCTCTTTCTAACCTTTTTTTCTCAAGCTTTAAATTTTCTGCTCTATTTGTAGCTTCTTCTCTTCTTATATTTAATACTTCTCGCTCCATTTCGTTCTTTTCTGCCTGAATATTTCTTGTTTGTATTGCATCTGCCATAGCAGCGCCATACTGAGGATTGATTCTTGTTAGCGATTGCACAACACGCGCTTGGCTTTCAGGAGTCCCGTCATACTCACCTATCGCTAAATCAAATAATTCTGATTCTGTCTGCAAGTTAAGACCTTTTTCCACGCCTAATTGCCGCACGTTGTCCCTGATCGAAGGAACATTAGCCGCAATGCCCTGCGCTAAACTTGCTATTGGTGCAGGCAAACCACCAAATTGACGACCCATCAGCAAACCCTCTTGCTGCAAACGCAGGTTCTTTTGCATTTCAGTCTCTAAACCTAAATCCTTACGAATA
>Ga0098048_1000317_pt1 | contig 24444 bp, 20 predicted proteins | sample 13_taG_FD_75052 | JGI IMG/M metagenome (GOLD analysis project Ga0098048, IMG submission 75052) | Marine viral communities from the Subarctic Pacific Ocean - 13_ETSP_OMZ_AT15268 metaG | ecosystem: Environmental > Aquatic > Marine > Oceanic | place: Pacific Ocean | collected 2015-01-16 | reverse complement strand
GCCTCCTCTTCAGGTGTTAATTTTTTTACTTTTGGTTTAGTTACTTTTTTTACTTTTGGTTTAGTTACTTTTTTTACTTTTGGTTTAGTTACTTTTTTTACTTTTTGTGCTTTTGAAGGTATTTTATAATTAGTTGTTTTTGTAATACGTCTCCTAGGTCTTGGTTTTTTTCTTATTGGTTTTGGTTCATTTTTTACTTTTGGTTTAGTTACTTTCTTTACTTTTGGTTTAATAGTTCTTTTTTTTCTTGGTTTAGTTAATTTATATGATGCTGTGAACCCATTTTTATGCTTAAAATTTACTTCGCCTTCATTGTTTTTAGTAATTACATTTATTTTAAAATAATCATTTAATTGTTTATCTGTCATTTTTGTAGGAGCTTTCACAATAGTGCCTCTAATTGATCTATTTAAAGCTAATAAAAATTTTTTCATATGTTTTGATGTTACTAAATTACTCATTATATATATATATATATTATATTTTTTTATAAATTATTTTTTTTTTTTTAATGATGCTTTCCATTCTTTTACATTGTTGGAATTTAAATAAAGTTCATAAAATGGTTGAATATCAAATGGATTAGTATTAACATATTGTTCTACTTTTCTTTTCCCTCCTTCTTTTTCTAATTTTTCAAATATAGGGAAAAATCTATTTAGATCTTTCTCACGTCTTTTATCATAAATTTTATTTTTATTATCTTCATAATCTTTTTTTGTTTTATTATATCTTTTAACAAGATTAGGCCAATTTTTTTCATCTTTAACTAATGCTTCAAATTTACTTTTATATTTTTTGTTATATATTTCATAAAACATTTTTTCTGTTAACTTAACATAATCATTACCATTTTCATATCTAAACATTATTAATAATTTGCTAAGTTGGTATGGTATATTTTTTAGGTCTTTATATTCTTCATCAATATCTTCTTTTTCATAAATTGAGTTACCTGCATCAAATTCCTTTTTATTGTCAAAATAGTGATCTATTTCATGTATATATTGGGTTAGCCAAAATAATGGGTCATAATCAGAAGACAAAAATTTTGTCAAATTTTTATTTACATCATATTCAATCATTGGTATTTTTTCATCTGTTTTTATTGCTCTTCTTTTAGCTTTACTTTTTAAACGTGCTTTAACTGATTTTTTATCTTGTTTTACTTTTCTTTTTAATTCATATCTATTATCTCTTTTTATTTGTGTTATAAATTCTTCTAAATTTTCAATAACTAAATATCTTAATCCTTCATCATATGTTTTTACATTTTTATAATTTTCTTTTTGTCTAATTGCTTGCCTTAATAATTGTATTCTACTCATAGTTTTTGCTTCAAAACGTCCTTTTTCTAATGTAATATACATTGGAGGAGTTGTAACAAATTTTTTCAATTTTTTAAAAAATTTACGTTGATCTGAAATAGTTAATTCAGAATAATCTTTCCTTATTTTTCTTCCTATCAATGATTTTTTCGGCTCAACTAATAAATTATAATATACAGTTTTCATAAATTCCTCATCACCTACATATTCTGCATCTTTTTTAATTTTTGTAGAAAATCCAGCTAATGAATCTCCCAATTTATTTTTGAATATTTTTAATCTTTCTCTATCTAATAATTTTATGCCCATAGCTCTTTCTTTTGCTATTTGTTTATCTAAATGAGGTTCTTTTTTTACTTTCTTTATTTTCTTAACTTTCTTTTTTATTATTTTTTTATCTTTTTTAACTGCTATTTTATGAGCTTGTTTAAATGTTTTACCCTTTTTCATCTCTTTTTTCATTGTTGTAATGTGTTTTTTAGTATGTTGTTTTTTATGTTCTTTAGGTATAACAATTTTTTTTTTAGGTTTTGGTGGAACAGGTGGTGGTTTTTTCTTTGTTTTTCTTTTTTTAGCTGGAACAGGTGGTGCCTTTGGTGGCAGTTTTGGAAGTGGTGGAGGTTTTGATTTTGTTATTTTTTTTTTAGGTTTAGGTTTTGGTTTTGATTCTGTTTTTATAATATAATTTGTTTTTGTTTTGGTTGGTTTTTTAGTTGTTTTACTTCTTGGTTTTACAACTTTTATTTTATATGAAGAAGTAAACTTATTTTTTTTATGTGTAAATGTTGCTGTATGTTCTTTTATTCCTTTTTCTATTTTTGAATTAACATTTTTTTTAAAATAATCAATTAATTGGGAATCAGACATTTTAGAAGGTGCTTTTAAAAGTTTATTTCTTTGACTTCTATTATATGCTAATAAAAAACTTTTCATTTTTTTAATAACAATTGACATAATATATATAATACATTATATATATTATTCTTTATAATTTTACTTATTTAATTGCATATAATTATTTAATTCAAGGTTATTATTCATTTTTTTTAATAAACTTGATATTTGTTTTAATAATTTTTCTTCTTTTGTATCTTCTGGCATTTGTGTTAATTGTAAAGGAAATTGAAATTTATAAAAAAATACACATCCTTCATCTATATTTCTAGATAATCTACCATCTGGATCATTTATAGCTGTTCTAATTTTTGAAACTGTTAAATCATTTGTTAAAGTAATAGTAAAATTTTGAGTATATTGAAAATAATAATTAGCTGTTCTATATTGTTTAAATGCGTAACCTATTGATGACATATTATTTTCATTTGAAAAATATCCAGTCGTTGGTAGATCTGTAGTTATAATATAATAAGGGTTTCTTACTCTTACAGCTTCTCTTTTAGCAATTAAGGTATCTGATTCCGCTTTAATATTATATTTTACAAAACCCATATATGATAAATTATAATCGGGTAATCCTCTTAAATCATCTGCCTGATCATCTGGAAAATTAGGAGGAAATAAAGACAGTAATTGAACTTCATTTTGACCAATTATAGAATTTGTAGTAAAAAAACTAATTGTTTTATATCTTTGTAAATTTTCTATATTATCACCAATATCATTATCAAGACCAAAACCCCCTATTTTATTATATAAATTACTCTGATACCTGTTGTATGGTCGCCCATATATTGGTAATAATTGTATTAAATCAAATCCTAATACATCAAATAAACAATTTTTATAATTTTGTGTTGTGAAATCATTATTTAAAATACATTCATATGTTCCCACATCTCCTATTTTTACACCTATACTTTGTTTATCTCTTACAAATAATTTATATATACCTATACCACATACACTATCAAAAATACCAAAATTATAATCATCTAATCTTTCAATATTTTTATCTTCACTAAATAAAACTTGTATAGTTTGATAATTTAAATCAGTATCATTAAAAACAGCTACAGTATCACCCATATCTGCACCAGCTCCCCCGCCATCTTGATTATTAAATCTTTTAGGTGTGTGAAACTCCGCAAATTCTTCTTTTCCAAGTGAAAAAGATATATTAGGTTCAGGAGCACCTATAAATATATTATTAATATAATTTTCAATATAAGAAGAATATAATATATCGGTTTGATAATCATTATTTCTAAAACGTTGAACTGTCCCTTTATCCTCTGCATTTGTTACAGCATTGTTTAAAGGTATACCCCAAGGTGAAGCAGTTGCACTTGGATCAAATCCAAAAACTGTACCACATAACAACCTAAAAGATTGCCTATAATGTTCAGGTGGTCTTAATGAATAATTAACCCCATTTAATAACTCTACATCCTCACCTATCATTCTTAATGAATTTAAATTTAAAGTTGATTGATTAGCGCCACCATTCATTTTTTTAATTACTAATTTTAAATTAGTAAAAGTATTAATAACATTACCAAGTTTAATAGGAATTGTACCACCTGCACCTTCAAAAGCTGTATAAGTTTTATTTTGAGACGATAAAACCCCTGTTGCTGGATCTAAAGTATATAAAATATTATTAGAATCAGTATAACTTAATAAATTACTATTTAAATAAATTTTTTCTGTAGTTATTGTATTATTTTGATTATGTTCTATATTTAATGTTCTATAATCATTCTCTGATACATATGAAAATCTTAAAAAATCACTTTGTGAATGCTCATAAACGTTTCCAAATTCAAAATTATAATATTTCTGTCTTCTTATATCTCTATGATCACTATTTATTAAAAATCGTCTTGTATTTTTACCTAAATAATCATTATATGATTGATTATCAACATGTAAAAGCTTATAATATGTATCATCTAAATTATTATTATTCCCCCAAATTTCAAATTCTTTCATATTATTATTAGAATTTTGGTTTATATCACTTGTAAAAACTTCAACTCCTCCAATATTTGTAGGTGGTGTCAATTCCATATCTACAACTATACCATTATAATCATTATTTATACCATTATATTCACCAAATTGATTAAATACATTATTACTAGTATTAAATGTTGTTTTATCATTATCAAATACATTATTAACTGTAAATTCTGTTGATGTTATATTTGATAATCCATTATTCTCATATATATGATTATATCTATCATCATTATGCTCACAACCATCACCCCCAAAAGTATCAAGTGCATTCACAAACCCAAAACAATGAGTATAATTTTTATCTATTCCATCAGGAGCAATATATATATATTTTAAAGGTATACAAGCAATATTATATTCTTCTAACAATTCATTTATTCTTGTATTATTTTGAACCTCTGGATTAGATTTATCCACACGTATACAAGGTGCCATACACATCGTTTCTCTTGTCAAATCTTTTAATTCTGGTTTCTGATCTTCTGGTGATACCCTAATAACTCCAAAATTATTTATTCTTATCATATTATATAATTCTTTGTTATATCTTGTCATTAATCTTAATACATTTTTATTCGTTCTATGATTCTCGCCATTCGTTGTATATGTTGCAGCTGGATATATTGCACTTTGTCTATTACCTATATGATTTAATGCAGGATTTGCATTTGATAGCTCTCCAGCATATGCAAGACCACTAAACCATTGCTCATAAAAAGAAAAAGAAGTTACACCACCTCCCTTATCTAAATCTTTTAAATCTTTTTCAAATGATGATCTAGCATTATAATTTGATATAGCATTATCATTATGAAAACCTATTTGAACTTCTATAAGCCAATTTTTCCAATCCCTTTGTTGCTCTTCATATGTTGCTTTATTTCCAATATATATTTCATTTTCTCTAAAAAAAGTTTGAATTTTCTTTAATATACTATCTAATTTTGATTTATCTGGATCTTTAGGATACATCATTATATTACTAGGTATTATATACCCTCTTGGTATTGCTGTGAAATCATCAGCTATTTTTTTGGTATTTTGTCCTGCTGTTGGTTGTTCATTAGCTAATTTACCTCCACAATTATTCCCAGGAAATGAATAATATGGTAGACCATTATGAACTGAACCTAACATTGTGCTTACTTGTAACAATGTATCTGAATACATATAAAAATTAAAAGTTGGCCCTTCATCTATATTTTGAACATAAAAAATTTCGCGGCTCATATCAGTATCTGCTATATTAATAATATATGATGGAGTATTTAAAAATGTATTAAATAAATTATTACTTCTATATAATTCTAAATTATACTCACAATTATCTGTATTTATTTTTCCTAAATAAAAATCTTCATCTACTATTTGTTGGAACTCTTGGTTTATTGTATATGTGAAACCATATTGAGCTATGTCTATAGGAATATCACTTCCATCCGGCATAGTTCCACTAAAAAATACCCAACTATATAAAAAATCAGGTTCCCCATCTTTTAATGATGCTTTTAAAAGCCAATCTTCATTATTTCCAAAATCAAATATTGGTTCACGAGCAAGAATAGATAGACCATATATACGAGGGAAAAAAGTGGCATTATCTATTGTAGAATTATATTCATTAAATACAACATTATTAATTGATGTTTGTGGCTCATGTCGTTCTATTGTAAAAGCATTTGGTGACAATCCTGGTGTTTTTTCACATGTTGTCGTTAAAAATCTCTGTCCACCTAACCACCATTTATAATCTTTAACAAACATATTAGAATAATATTGTGATTCAAAATTACTTTGTAAATTAGCAGGAATATTTTTAATTGTTGTTCCTGAAAAGTTAAATATAGTATTTTGATTATTATTAAGTTTATTCTCTGTTATAACATCTAATATTACACCTTTTACATCTACTATATTTGTTTTAGCATTTACTTGAGATCTTTGTAATTCATCAGTTATTAAAAAATTTAGTTGATCGGGGTTATTATGTGTATTATCTCCTAAATCTATATTGGCTTGACTAGTAAAAGGTAAACATTTTTGGCTTTCATCTATTGGATTATCAAATTGATTGGATATATAAACCCATTTTTCTCCATTAGGTCTATTTTTTCTTACACCTGTTGCCATAGATGCAGGTGAGTCAACTGCAAAATATGCATCATTCCAAAAAACATCAGCTCTTGCATTTCCGTCAAAAGTTTCCATTTGATTATTATTACCATCATTAATTTGAAAATCTGACTTCATAAACCTAAATTTAACATTTTTACTTTGAACTTGTGGGCTAATATCTGCATTTGTTCTTTCATCATATAAAATATAATCTCTACTTTCACATTCTTGAATATAATTAATATCTTCCCCTATATCTACTGTTAAAGGTCCTGTAATATCTAATATTAAATATTCAAAATATTGCCACCATTTCTGCCTTGGAACAACTACAAAAGTATTAGTTGTATCGTCTCCAGCATCTGCATTCATCCCATTTTTTGCAACTATTGGACCAGCACACATATTTTGACCATTATGATTTATATAATATAATATTTCCATGCCCATAAAAGTATTAGTATAAGGATATTTATTACTATAATTTTGATCAGTCAATTCAATAACTTCTGTGTTGGTTGCTCCTCTTTCTTTTATTATAGCACCATCTAGACTTATTTGAGTTCCTTTAGGACAATATAAAGGTTTTCCAGTATTAATAGCAAAATCATTTGTATTATCAAAATTTAAAATTGAATTATTTTGATTACATTCTATTATTGTTGTTTTTATATATTCACTCATTATATATAATATATATTATTTTATTTAATTAATATATATTTAATTCTTTATAAAATACTTACACTTCCACTTTTCATAATAATAGATTTTTCCACTAAACAAACTACTAATAATTCCCTATTGTCATTTATATGATCTTTTGGAATATCTCTATTGATTTCTAAAAATACTGGTGCATTTACCACCTCTGTTCCTGATCCTTGTAAATCCATACGAGCTACTGCACCTGATTGACTCATAATAAATTTTTGTAAATCAATACCAATATAATTATTACAGCCATGTAAATCAGTTAATAAATGACCATTAATACGAGCTACTGAACTAATAATACTTTTTTCATCAAATCTACTACCTAATTCACGGTCCTGATTATTTCCAAATTTGGCATGTCCTACATCAAGATCATCTGTAATACTATCATATAAACAATATGTAGACATAGGATTTTGAAATTTAGTTCCCCATGCTGAGGATAATCTCATTAATGATTCATTAACTGTTGATACTGGATTGACATAAAGATTTTTACCATTAATATTAACTTGATAGCTTGTTCCATCTGTAAAATTACTTAATGCTGGTGAACAATAACGCCCATTTAATCTATTTTGTTTTTGATGAATTCTATTAGAATTACCACCTTTAATATTACCTGCTACAATTGTAATTTTTGGAATATTAACTGTTGGTCCTCCTGCTGCTAGCTTAGTATCAATAATATAATATTCATCTCCTACATTTACGGATTGAGGAGATCTACCAACATATAGATGAGTTAAATCTCCAGCTCCATCAGTTTCACCAGTTAACCTTATAGGGTCTCCATTTTGTGAAACTGGTAAAGCTTTTAAAGCTACAGTAGCATTTAAGGCCATTCCTGCTGGGAGAGTAGCCCCATCAACTTGTGGTAATAAATCTGTTCCAATTGGAATTGTACCTGTATCTTCTTCAACTTGAATACTTTTTTTACTTATTAAATACATTTGTCTAATATTTTTTCCTACTAAACCTAAATTAAAATTACTTTTACTTTTATTTTTAATAGCTGGGCAAGCTGGTAGACCTTGCATACTTAAATTAATTGTTTCTATATCTGCATAATTAAGAACTAAACCATCGCCCATAATCTCTTTAGCTGTTGCACTATTATCAAAATAATGTAAATAATCAATTAATAAATTGCATTCTTCTTTAATAATATCTACTTTAAAATTTCTTCCTAAATGTTCAGCATTATTTAAACCTCTATGATTAGTCATAGGAGTTTGACCATTTCTACTAAATTGTATAACTAATTGAATTTCTTCTTTAATATACATTAAAGGTAATTGTAATACTTCACGGCCTACAGCTGTATAAAGCCAAGGGAATAATTGTTCTAGTGATAAATAAAATTTTCCTGTAGTTTCTTTATCATTTGTTAAACCATAATTACTACCTTGGAAAGCTTCATGAGTTGATGCCTCCATATAATTAGCTTCTGGAGTCCAATTAATTTTATCAGGAACTATTTTTCCTTGTTTACTATTTAAAAAACCTTCATAATCTCTACCATTTAATTGAGCTGCTCCATTTCCATAACCTGCATAGGCTGCAGCTGTTCTTTCATTATTTACTCCAACTCTTGAATGAGTCCAGGAATTATGAACACCTAAACGAGCTCTTAAAACATTATTCCTTCCTTCTACATCTTCAAAATTACTTTTCATAGCAATTACATCACCAACAGCATTATTTTGAGCTATAATTTTACCACTTACTTTCAATACTGCTGATCTAATTAATGAAGCTACACCACATGACATAGGGTAACTAACACCATTAACAGCAGCAGCTGGTTGACCTCCTACAGGTGTGGCTACTGCTGATAAAGTTAATCTTGTTTTTCTATCTAAATATCCTGTATTTCTTAAAACAAATGTGGCTTGATTATCATCAATTTGTATAGGTTTTAAAATTTCAGTTGAAATCATTTTTAAATTACTTGGTTGAACTACTTGGTCAAATTTAAACATTATATATATATATATATTAAAATATTTTATTTTAAAATCTAAATAAAATATTTTTTTATTAATTTATTAATTTTGTAAAATTACAGAACCTTGACCTGTTGGAATTAATCTTTTCTTAGATAAAACATGAGTGAAAATTTCATTTGGTTGGTTCCCATTAAGTGTAGATTCAATACGACTTGAAAAATTATTATTTCCCATAAAATTACTTGTTTGGCCTAAACTATCATAAGAACTACCAACACCATAAACAGAACTATAAAAATCACCATCTTCCCATTGATTAAATGAACCTAAATTTTCAGAAGCTGGTGAAAGTGCTGTTCTAGCTAATCTATTATATGGGGTTAAAGCTGTTATATAATAATAACTTCTTATAGTATCATAAGATTTAAATTGATTTACTTGATTTTCTGTAACTAATCTTTCATCTACTTCAAAATCTAGAGGAAATCTAACACCATTTTTAAGAACTGCATGATTATTAATATCCTCATCATTAGTATTTTCATTTGATAATACTGTATCACCATTTTGCAATTTAGTAGATTGGTAAGAATTTGAACCATAATTATTTAATTTATTTGATCTAATAAAACTATTAAGAACTGATCTAACTGATGATAAATTAAAATTATACATATTCTGATAATTACTAGACATAATACTTTGATTATATTGACTATAAGCTCTATAACTATAACCATTTTTTGAAATTGGAACAGGTGCCCCCATATCTAATATCTCATATACACATTTAATATCTCTAATCTCATATTTACTACCTCCATTTGATGAAGCTGGATTATTTACACCACCTACAGATAAAGGATTTAACTCACCTCCGTAAATTTGTTGAGAAGGATTTACAATATTTAAAGTGATTTTTAATTCACCACCAAGGACACTAAAAGGTATTGAGTTACTATTAGTAATTCCTGAAAAAATTCTTAATGCTAAAGGATGATCACTATTTAATAATTGTTGATTTACTATATCTTTATTACCTGAACCACAACCATAATCAAGCATTCCCCAAGTTAAGGTATCTTTTTGTGATAGTTGTAAATTCATAATTTTATTCATTAAATGACCATATCCATTAATTTGCTCAAGAATCTCGGATTTTGCGTTCATAAATACAACTGATTGAATTATTCCTGAATCGGCTGCACCTTTATCAGTATTTGTGTAAATATCTTCTCCTTCAGGATAACTTTGATTTTTATTAACATTACCATTATTAAAATGTAAGCCATTGCCATTAGTATACCTTAAATTCATTAAAAATCTTAATTCTTTTAAATAAAGCATTTCATTTTGACCCCCAACAATTGAAAAATTAATTTGATAATTACTATTTGAACTATAATTTTTTAAGCCATTTATAGGCACTGCTTCCGCATATCTTCTTTGTAAGAATTCCATATATATATATATTTTAATAATATTTTTTTATTAAAGTATATATTTTATTATTTAATATTTTGTTTATCTTGTTATAACTCTTTGCCCATTCTCCATACTTAAAATTTTTTCTGAATATATAATATTATGAGCTAACATAGGAGCGCTATTTGTTGTATAATTAACTCTTAATCTTAAAGGGTTTTCTGATAAATTAAAAGTTGAACCATCAACACCAAAACGACGACCAATAACAGCACATTTAGAAGGATCTATTAAATTTTTCACTGGTATATTAGTTTGTTCTAAAGCTTTTTCTAATTCAATTTGATGTAATACAGATACTTGATTATTATATAATCTTGAAATATCAATTGGTAATTGTGGCACCTGAATACCATTAATATTTAATGTATATTCATGACCTTTAACATCAGCCTCTACAGGTGGATTAATATTATCTAATAATACATGTTGAGTTCCTAATTTTTGATTAAAATTTAATAGCGCGAAAGCTCTTGTATTATCTGCATCAATATATAATTCACTAATATTACTATCTTTTACTACATTAATTCTATAATCATCATAATCACGAATTTTAATAATTTGATTTCCTGAATTAAATCTTTTTAAAACACCTTGATATACAGCTGCATCAGTTTGCACCACACTAGCAGTATAATTAACATCAGTAATTTCAAAATTAAAATGTTTATTATGTAAATCTGGAACAACTTGTGTATCTTGATCTATCTGATCGTTTGTAGTTCTATGGGCTACTGGTTCAGATAAATCAAAATATAATGTTATATTATCATTACCATTTTTAGCTATTCTCCCAATTTTTCCGGATAATCCTACGTGTGTTCCTCTTAAATCTGCTTCAGTTGCATCTGCAATAGCAAATTTTACAGTTGATCCTACTTTAAATAAACAATTTTGTATATTATCAACTAAATATTTATTTCCACCATCTCCAGTTTTTTTTAATATGACTCCATGTATTTCAGTTGCATTTGGAATATCATTATCTTGATCTGCTCCTTGATCATCAATATAACCTTGAACAGCATATGTAGTTAAATTATCAGTTAAAGCACCTATACTACCAAATATTTGTTCCCCTGTTTCATTATAATTACCATATCCACCATATTCATTTACTCCTAATGATGGATGGTCAAAAACAGCTACTCGTAAACAAGTATTAGCATTTGGAATTAATTTAATTCTAATTACTAAACCTTGAAGAGCTAAAACGGGTAGTGGTTCTTTTTTCATACCATTTAATAAACCATCTAAAGGAAAAGTATAAATACATTGCACTTTTTTAGCATTATCTGTTGTAATTTCTGCCTCGTTCATTTCATAATATTGATTTACAGCACCACCACCGATATAATTATTTTGAACTGCTACAGCATCCATATTACCCATATTACCAGTAATTTTATATGGTTTTACTGTATTTTTAACATGTCCACCAAATACACCTCTAATATTTTTACTATTTTTATTTTCACCATAGTGTGATAATACTGCTCTTAATAAGTGAAGGTCTACGCATTCAGTTAAAACAGTTTGTTCATTGCCATCCATTACAGTAATTCTTTCAAATAATTCTGCTCCTAAAACTTCATCAGGAATAACATAAGCTGAATTGTTTGGAAATGATAATGTATAACTTAAATAACTATTTTGTAAATCTAATAAAGGACAGCTACTAGGAGCTATTTTAATTTTAATTTCATCACCAGCACGATAAACAGTGCCTGAACCACGCATTGGGGGGAATTCTATTGATTTTGTAGAAACTTGCATTTTTATATATATATATTTATATTTATATTTTTTAAAATATTTTTATTTTTATTTAAAAACCATTAAAATGTGTTTGTTCATTATATATACTTACTGAATTAGGGCTTACAAATTTTCCTGTTAAATCTACATTAGGATTAAGTCTTTTTAATTTTTTATTTTCTTGATTATCTAAACCTTTTGTAGGATTAGCTATATCATTAGCAACATCTACAGCAGTTGAAACAGCTCCATATATAGCTGTTCCAATTCCTGCCACTAAAGCCACTCCTTCACCAATTGGACCAAACAGCGCACCTACTCCAAGCTCACCTGCTACTTCAGCTCCTGTTTCTGCTGCTACTTCACCTACACCTTCAGCAACATCTTCACCAACATCTTCACCAACATTTTCAGCTGCTTTAGTGGCGACATTACTAGCTGTATCTTGTAAATCACTGATTTGACTTTTTGCAGTGTCTCCAACATCTTCAGCAGTGCTTTTTGCCTGTGCAAATTTTGATTGTATTGCCCCTTTTATATCTTGAACTTTATTTTTTACATTTCCTATAGTTCTACCTACAAATGACTTCATTTGAGAAAACTTGCTCTCAGCTTGTTGTTCTAATGCTTCAGCTGGTGCATTTAATGAACTCGTTTGCGATGGGTTTAAACTGGGAGGTAATTTACCAAATTTAAAGGGTGTTCCTAAAACATCATCTTCAGGGAGGCTTAAATCTTGCATTTCTATTTCCTGTGAAAATTGTGGTTTAGTTGAACCACTGAAAATATCACCAGGTTCACTTAATTTACTTTCTGCACTTTCTTGTATATCACCTACTTTACTTTGTATATCACCTATTTTACTTTCTGCACTTTCTTGTATATCACCTACTTTACTTTGTGCTTCATCTACTTTACTTTCAATATTACTTTTTACATCATTAAATTTATCTTTTGCATTTCCTATTTTACTATTAATATTTTCTTGCATTGTTTCACCTTTTTGGGTTAATTCATCAGCTTTATTACTTACTTGACTTTTAACATCTTTTACTTTGCTTTCAATATCACCAACCTTACTTTCTACTTTTCCTTTAACTTCATCAATTTTATCTGCAATATTAGCTTTTCTTTCAGCAATTTTAGCTTTTAATTTCTCTACACTATCTCCAAATAATTTACGACCTAATGTTGATGCCTCTATACTCCCTCCTAGATCTTTTATAGATGTGTCAACAGCTTCTTTTTTATTTTTTAAATATTCATAGCCTGCCATTAAATCACTTTTTTTTTTATTAAATTCTTGATAAACTTTATTTACTTTTGATGCATATTGATTTCTTGCAGTTCCTTGAAGGTCTCCTATTTGATTTGACATTGCCATTTGCATGCCCATAAATTCTTGACTATATGAATCCATTATATATATATAATATAATATATATATAATTAAATACTAATACTATTTAAATTTTTAATATGTTTTTTTGTTTTTTCATGATGAGATTTATTATTTCTTGGATATTCTCTATTACAACAATTACAATAATATTTTACTTGTCTATATTCTGCTCTACTTCTTATTGGATAATTTTTATTTAATACTGGTTTATAATGCTCAAAATAAAATCTTTCTAATTTACGTATATCTTTATTATTTTCACTTACTATATTAGCTATTTTTTTAAATTCCCAATTTTTAAAACCTCCATTATTTCGTATACATTTATATAACTTAGTATTTTTAGTTAAACAATCTCTTTTATGCAAAGATATTCTATTAATTAAATTAATTGTTGAACCTATATAAATTTGATTTATCTTTTTATCCTTACATATTAATTTATATATTATACCATTTTTTAAATTAGGCATTTTATTAATATATAATATTAGTTTTCATTTATATCCTTTTCATCGTCATTTTTAGTTTTAAAGGTTTTATCAATATCCAAATTTAAAAATTGGTTTTCCGGTTTAAATTTATTAGGGTATATCATTTCATAACCTGTATTACCTGCTTTATATGCACATGGTTCAGCGTGTTCTAAACTACCATCAATACATAAAATAATAAAAGCATATTTATCTTTCCAGCAATATTTTAACATTTTAATAAATGTTTTATCTCCGCCAAAAGTATCTGACCACATATCCATTATAATTTTTATTTCCTCTCTATTTGATATTCTACCAAGACATATTACATTAGCAGTTGCACGCATAGAGGGATTAAAGGACTTAATTTTTTGACTTGACATAATTAAAGCACCACCGTGGCCATTATCATGATTTCCGAGTATATGCCTATAATTACCACATAATTTAGTTAGTGAACTATTTCTTTTATCAAAATTACTTAATGATAGCGCATCATCAATTAAAACAAATATATTTTGTTTTTCTTCTGGTATAGCTTGAACTTGAAATTTTACAATATCATCAATAATTTTATCATTTATCTCATCATATACATTTTTATAATAATCACATAGTGGTTTTAAGGTGGTATCACTTCTTATAGTTGCTCCAATCATATAACCATTTTCAAAATAACCTTGATAAAAATTTTTATTAGCTAACCAATTTAATATAAAATTTGTTTTTCCTTGTCTTGGTGGTGCTACTAAAAGCATAAAAATAGAATTATGAATATTAGGAAGTCTTGGGTCAATCTCTCTACGATAAGTAAAATTATTTTCTTTTTTTTTTACTGGTAATACATTTAAATTAAATTTATTATTATGTTCCATATATATAATGGAATATAAAAATATTTATCTATATATCCCGAGGCAGAAAATTTTAAATTATAGCAGCCGAAAACATCATAATAAGAAATTCAAAAAATTATACTATTATGTAAATAAAAAACAATTTAAATTTAATGAAAATATAATTAATGAAATAGATATATTTAATATTAAGGAAATTCAAAAAGATACATTTTATAAAGATTGTTTTAATAGTAATAATAATGAAATATTTGATGTATATTATAAATTAAAAAGTAAATATAATAATTTAAATGAAATATATATAAAACAGGAAAAACCACGAATACAAAATAATATTTTTGGAAAAAAAAATGAAAATAACACAATGAATATAATAAATGATTATGTTATAGATAATAAATATAATAAGGATATAATTAAGAGATATAATAATAATATTAGAATCCAAAGAGATAAATTGAACGATAAATATATTCGTAAAGATAGTAGATATAATAATAATGATAATAATAATAATCCTTTATTTATTAAATTTTAAAAATGACATAAATAACCGGTTTTGACACTATTTTAAAAATGTCATTAAAAATGTCATCGTTTTTTTGGCCCTTATTTTAATAGTTTTACTGTTATTATAATATATATTATATATATATTATTTTTTTAGACCTTTTCAACTACTATTTTAAAGAAAATAATATATATATATAATATATATATATTATAAAGATAATAGTAAAACTATAATAATGACAAAATGACAAAATTATATAATAACTTTGAAAAAGAAAAAAATGAAAAACCTATTTTAAAATATATATAATAGAGAGTTATAAAAATGACTGACAGTCAGACATTTTTTGACACATTTTTAATAAGAATATAAAAAATCTAATCCATCATCAAAGGTATTTTGCGTTCTAGGCTTATAAGGGGTATTTTTCCTATAATTATTATATGTGACATTTTTAAAAGTGTCATTTTTTGTCATTTTTTTTTGTGAATTAATGACATTTTTATTTTTATAACTTTCATATTGTTCCATCATTTTAAAAAAATTGCTTATATTATCAAAATTCATATTATTTTTATTATCTACTACTTTATTAATTTTATCTTGTAATACTGGCTTTTTCTTAGGTTTTTTAATTGTTTTCTTTTTTGCTGCTGCTTTCTTTCTCCTGGTTTCTAGGCTTTTTAATCTCCCTAATCTCAGCTTTTCTTTATGTGCATCGCTTAGAGGCTTTCTACGTCTTCTACTTTTCTTAGCCGGTTTAATTGCAACACGTTTAACTAATTTTTTAGCTATTTCTGTATTATGTACTACTTTAGGGGGTTCTTCTATTATTTCTTCTATATCGTCACTATCTATAGTCTGTTCAGGTGTTTCAATTTCTTGTTTTTCTTTAAAAGTATTAAATATTCTGTCATTATCTAAATCTACTTCAGGTTCCTCTTGTGGTGTATTTTCTTCAGCGATTTCATTAATAAGGTCGTCAATATCATCTTCAATATTTTGATTTTCCTGCTTAACTGGTGCAGATTTAATTTGAACAAATTGTTGTTTATCATCTAGATCCATATATATATACAAATATATAAAATATTCTATATATTTATTTGTTGTTATAATAAAATGTTTGTTATAATCTTATATACTATATGATTATAAAAAATAACTAGTTTAATTTTTAAAACTTATACAACTTAGCAGTTGGTATTGGATCAAATTTATTGTGATATAAATTTATTAAGATTTCCTTCAATCTTATAATTCTCATTTCTCTTTTAGTATCTCTATACATTTTCTTAGAGATACTAAATACACAGCACTTATTATATTTAATCATGGCATATTTATATATGTTACTACGTCTTAAAAATTTCTCTTCCATGACATCTAGACATTTATTTAAATAATTTTCTATATGCTCGTTGCTATACATCATATAATTTACCAAAGAATATAATAGGCATAGTATCCAGCTTTTTTATATTTTAAATCTTTTTTATGTCTAATTCTATATAATCTTTTTCTTTCATTAGCTTTCTTTTTATCAATCTGACTATATAATATATAATCTTTATACCTACTATCTCCTATAGATGCAATTTTTTTATTATCTTTAAAGACATCTAATTTTTTATTTTTTCTTGTGCTAGGTTTTACTTTTACTCCTAATTTCCTGGCTTTATTTTGTGCTTTTCTTAATAATGATTTATTATTATAAGGATTCATATAACTATAATAATATTTTATTCTCCTAAAGGATTATATATTTCATGATATCTATTATTACATTTAATTTTATAATAATATCTTTTACTTGCATCACATGTAGATTTCTTACCTTTATCAGACTTATGATATTTTTTAATTTTTCTAGCTGTATACATTTTAATATTAATATAATCTTCTAATATATCTTTAATATCATCTTCTGTTAAATTTCTATATATATATTCTATTGTATTCTCAGTTTTAGATAGTAATTTTATTTTATCCATGTTTTATATACTATATAATTATTTCTTTAAGCTTTATTAATCAAAGTATTTAATTTTTCATTAATTTGTTGGACTTCAATTTTATTTTTATTATTGGCCATACCTCCTAGAGCTCTTAACATTGCAGCATTTTGATTTTGACATATAACAAAACTTAAAAAACTTGTTCCTTCTAAATCATTATGTAAATTTCCGTCTTGGTCGGTAATTGTGATGTCTAAATTACTTAAAGTAATTACTTCGGTGTTATTTAATTTATAATATATTAGATTTGTAGGAGTAAAATGAATAACACCGTCCTGATTAGAATGATCTTGTCCATAGTCCACAAATATGGTATTTGTCTTAATACCTCTTATATTATTACCTGTATAACTTTCAATAGGTAAATTATTAACATTAATATAAAAATTAGAGGAAATAGTGTGAAAAGGATCATATATTTTAATAACTAATACATAATTAGTATCATTTACAACAAACTGTCTATATGCAAAATCATCTAAATCTTCATTATCTGCAAATTCTAAATTACATTCTCTAGTTAATATACTTAAATCATTTGATACAGAATATATTATATTATCTCCAATATTAAAACGATCACCAGGATCAGCAGGTTCTACAAAAAAAATTTTAGCTATTTTTCCTAATGATACGTTATTATAGGCATTCGCTGTTCCCATCTCATCAATATACCCAATACGATTATCATAATTATTATCTAATAGATCTTCAGTAACACCGCGAACCGTCACATAATTACCAGCATTTTCATTTTGATCACATAACACCACACTATGATAACCCTTAGGATTAATCCAATTATCAGGGATTCTAATAATTTTTTCTTGAGGATTAGGTCCCCCTAGTGCATTATCATCAGTAATAATATGAAATTTAAAAGCATTTTCAATACTATCCATCTCTACCGATATTTTAATATTGATAGGATTATTGGAAGACCAACGACAGTCTAAATCTTCCGTTAATATTGCAAAATTCTCACGTTGTCCATTTTGATCAGTATTATATAAAGAAAATCTAAATTGATTTGAATTATCTTTAAGATGAATTCTAATAGGTGCCCTTAATCTATATTTATTTACAATTTTTGATATAAATTTATATTGAATATTACCTAATTGAGAATGAATTTTTTGTTCAGTGGTAATAAGACCACATTCCATAGACCTAGCGTCTTGACGTGCTGGAAGAGGTGGAAAATCAACATCTAAGATAGGATACGCGTCAAAATCATTTGCTCCCAATATAGTATGATCACGTGAATCAAAAGGTATTGGAACTCTATTTTCTGATGTTATTGTTATAAATTCATTTTGTCCAATAGTATTCATATATAATTGCGCTACACCTCCTAGATCATCTATAACTATAGGGTTTTGATCAATTATAGTATTTTCAGGATAAGCTGTTTGCATTTCAAAATTTTTAAATTGTCTATCTTTAATAAAATTTCTAATTCTGATAGTATCATTAGCATTAGCATATGTAGCATCTTGACCAAACCAAATATAATTACTTTGTTCATTCATTGCTAATGCCATAGCTTCAGAAATTGTATTAGTAGCATTGGTTTGACGTCCAAATTTTTTATAAGAACCTGGTTTAATTTTAATAATTTCTGGTTTTAAATAACAAATAGAATTATCTGGGTCTGGTTCCGGGTCACTTACTTCTTCAAGACCGTATCCACCGTATTGAATTACAAAAGTATTATTACTATCATCTATATGTATTTCATCATTTAAGCGACTTCTTCCTTTTAAAAAAGCTATTTCACTAAATGGCTCTATATTTATATTTGATATTTTAGCATTAAATTTATTGCTGCTTTGATCTACTGAGGAAACATTAATTAATTTCATTATATTATATATATATATTTATATTTAAAATATTTTTTTTATTAAATTAATATATATAAATGGAAAAAACAATTCATATTAAACCAAAATTTAAAAGGATTAATAAGAGTAAAAATTTAAAAGTTAAGTTGCTTAATGATGTGCCAAAAATTTCAATGAAAGAGATTTTTGGAGTCAAGAGCCCAAAAAATGGTAAAGTAAAGAAAAATAAAAATAAATTAAAAAATTCATATAAATATAATATTAGTAAAAAAAAAATTTAATCCTCCTCAGATTCATCAACTTTCTCTTTAAGACCTTGTATACCTCTAAATTTAGAAGTTCTTTTAGATTTAAGACCTTGTATAAGTAATAAATTATATTTAAATTGTTTTTTATTATATTTATTAGTTCCTCTACTCCATGATAAATAATTATTATATATATCAGTAGTTCGTAAGATACATTTATTTTTATATTTTTTAATATCAATAGTAGGTATAATATCATAACATTCACTTATAAATTCGCTTATATTGTCATTTTCTTCAATATAATTATTTAATGCACATTTACAAATTTCAGGAATAATTAATTTTTTATTAAAATAGCCATGACTTCTATTAATTAACATTAAAATAAATTGTCCACCATATTCAATGGTTCCTATTTTATCTTTTAAATCACTATTACCTAATTTAATATTTGTTTTATCTTCAATTGAATCATATTTTTCTTGAGTTACAAATGTATTATTAAAAGGTAATATAACAAATCTACGCCTAATAGCATTATCTAAACTCTCAATTTCAGGTATTTCATTAGTTTGACAAAATAAATTAAAATTATTTTTAAATGTTTGTTCATCTTGATACAATGCCCTACCTGTTATATCATCACCACCAGTAATTTTTTTAATAAAATTGGTATTAAATTTTAATTGCCCTAAAGCATTATTTTCTGGTTCACTAACCATAATTAATTTTCTTCCTTTACATTGCATTAAACTGCTATTAACTGAATTTTTTTGACAAGTTAAAAAGCTTGAATTAGGTTGTTTAAGATAATCGGAAAATGAATTTTTTAATAATGTAGTTAATAAACCTTTTCCATTGGAACCACAACCGGTCCAAATATTAAATTTTTCAAATTTATTGGTAAAACAACTAAATATAATAGAATCCCAGAAATATTTATTTAATTCTTGAATATCAAATATACTATTAATAATATCATTAATATCATTTTGTATATTAATATTAATTTCAGGTAAAGGGTATTTAATATGAGTCATTATATAATCTTCTTTATTAATTTCTCTAAATTCTTCACTTTCAAAATCATACAAACAATTAGAAAAACATAATATATTATTATTATTATCAATTTTATCAATTATATTATTATTAGAGAAACATAATTTTAATGACTCAATTAAAGATTTTTGATAACTTACATTACCAATTTGTTTTTTAATTTTAATAAAGAATTTTTGATATATTTTAAATTGTTTACTTAATATATCAAAATTTTCAGAACAATCATTTAATATATTATTTATTTCATTAAAATATTTTTCATATAAATCTACTATTAAACTAGTAGGATATAGAGTAGAATATGATAAAATATTATAATCATCATAAGTAAACCACATAGCATTATTTTTACCTTTATAATAAATATACTTTCCTTTATCCTGTAATAATTCATTACAATAATATTTAGCTATTTCATAATGTGAAGCATTAAGATAAAATTTATATTTATTGTGTATTTTTTCATTAATATTTATATTTAAATCATCTAATGTTATATTATTTTCTAAACTTTTAACACTCCAAGTAATACCATAATCAGCAGTCAAAGCATTTAATTTTAATAAATTAATACCAGGTTCACCGATAAAACCATCATAATAAGGTATATAACAGTCAAATATATTAATAACTTTTTGTAAAATAATATTTTCATAATAACATAATATAGTAGATAGTAAAGCAGAATAGGGATTTTTTTTATTATTATTTATTTTATTGATATTATGTGATTCAAGATTATTTATTTTATATTTAATATTGTTTAATTCTCTGTGGAAATCTTTTAATTTATTACTAGGGCATTTATCATTATATAATAACATAATCATATCTAATTTATTAGCTTTATAATTTTTCAATACTTCATTTCTATTATAACAGTATTTTTTAAGTATATTACATTTAATATTATGTTTATTACATAAATAATATAATATATTAAAATGTGCATTTTTCATATCATAATCAGTGCATTTAATACCTTCTAATAAATAACATTTTAATAAACATGGCATAGATTGAATTCCACAATCACGAACATATAAACGCCCATTACTTTGATTTCTAGCATATTTATATTTTTTAATATATTTAAATTTATTTCTATTAACAATTTTTTTAAGCCAATTCATTAAAGTATTATAATAAGTAATACTTGAGAAATCATTAATATCATTATCTTGCCACTCTTTAGCCTTAAATTTATCTACATAATCTTCATAACTAATAAAAGTTGCTTTCCGGGCATTATCTAAATTTATATATTCAGTAAATTGCATATTATTGTTAAGTATATTTTTTTTTTGAGTATCTGACATAATTTTATATACTATATAAATAAATAATGTTTATATAGTTTAATATTTATTTTAGTTTAAAGATGCCAAAAAAATAGATTTACTTTTAATTTTTTTTAAAAAGTGTAAGAAAGCGATTAATGATTTATTACCTGAATTAAAACCAAAAAATTTATATTTCCGATGTATTAAAGATAATATTTTATAATTAGTTTCTATTTCATCATTATTAATTTCATTAAGATAATAATAAGTTCCAATATATTTAAATTTTCTATCTTTATTTAATTGCAATTGTTTTAATTCTTTATAAATACTTTTAATATTTAGCAAACAAGTCATTATATATATTATATATATATTAGTTTAAATAAACTAAAAAAAAAACTTATTTAAACTAATATAATTATATAATATATAATAATGACAACATTAAAGGATTTAATAAAAGAGCACAGAAATATAAAAGAGTCATCAGCTAAAATTTATAATGGAAATGTAGAAAGGATAAGAAAGCATTTTAAAAAAGAAGATAATTTAAATTATCAATTTTTACTAGATGATTATAAAGAAATTATTAAATATATTAGTAATATGAATACATTGCAAACACGTAAAGTTTATTATGTTTCTATAGTAGTAGCTTTACAAGCTCTTAAAATGTTTAATACAAAAGCAGGGACAGCATATAATGATATGATGTTAAATTCACATAATGAATATAACATTAAAAGGAAGGATCAATTAAAATCAGAAAAGCAAAAGAGTGCATGGGCTACATATAAGGATTTAAAAAACGTATATAAATATTATAAGAATAAAATAAAAATTCAAAGAATAAGAAAAAAAAAAGAGTTAACTAATAAAGAATTTAATTTATTAAAAAAATTTATAATATTATCCTTATATTTATCAGATCCTGAAAATAACCCACCTAGAAGAATAAGAGACTATTCGACGATGTTAATTAGTAAAAAATTACCAGAAGAGGATATAGATAATAATATATTATATTATAAGAATTCTAGAAAGAAAGTATTTTTTTTTAATGATTATAAAACAAGTTCTAAATATGGTGAACAAATTTTAAATGTAGGTAGAGTATTAAACAATGATTTAAATTTATGGTTAAAGTATAATAAAACCAATTATTTATTACCGAATAAAAAAAAAACTTTAAATATGAGTCCTACTAACTTAACTAAATTTTTACAAAAAATCTTTTTTAAGAGGATTGGTAAAAATATAAGTGTTAATTTAATAAGGAGTATAATATTAAGTGAATATTATAAGGATGTTCCGAAATTATCAAATATGGAAAGTTTAGCAGCTAAAATGGGTCATTCAGTAAATGAAGCATTAAGCAGCTATGTAAAAAAAGATTAATTATACATCGGCAATAATTTCAAGTTTACCTGATTTAGTCATAACAAGTTCATTATTAGATATACCTTGATTAACTTTTTTTACAATACCATCTAATATACCGTTAGATTTACATTTAGATAACCCAGCAAATTCACTATATACAGTAGCAATTAACAAAAGAATATTTAAGCCATAGCTTAAATAGTCATAAAATTGTGGTTGTTGAATACATTCAGAATCAACAGAATCATTTATTAAATTAGTAATATTCATATATATTACTAATATAATTTAATTTTTATATACTCACGGGAATATAATAAAAAATCGCCCTCCCACCCCACATTTAGAATGTGTATAGAAGATACATTTATATATATAATTACTAAACATTTTATTTAATTATTTAATATTTTAGTATTTATTAAAGTATTTATATTTAGAATTGTTTATAATTTCGTTAAAATCTTTTTTAAAATCTTCTTTTTCGTCATATCCTAAACCATACCATATACATTCTTTATTAAATATACTTCTAAACATAACATTATGATTTTTCATATATTTTTTAGGGTTTTTAATAAATAATATATCAATTATTTTTTTAAGATTATAATAAGGTATACATTCATAATTAGCCTCATCACATATCCATTCATTTAATTTTTTAGTGACATAATAATATACATAATCTCTAATAAATTTTTTTTTAATATCTGATTCAATATGAGCAGCCCAGAACATATCTAAAGACGTATTAGCAGCTGTAATTCTATTTTTTCTAAACCACTTTTTAACAAATACAAGATTTTTAATAACGATATCGGCGCAATTACCACATTTTAAATCACAGTATATATCATCTATATGATATTTAATATATTCGCATATATCATGTTCAGTATTATAATTTTCAGTATTTTCAAAAGAATGAGAAATGGAAATAATATTTTGAGTATTCATTTTATTAATAATAGTTAATAGTTTTTTATAAAGTATATAAGAGACATTTCTTTAAGTCCTTTTTCAGGGGGTATTAGTGGTGTTTAATTATCTCTCTAAAAT
>Ga0098048_1000299_pt1 | contig 25169 bp, 13 predicted proteins | sample 13_taG_FD_75052 | JGI IMG/M metagenome (GOLD analysis project Ga0098048, IMG submission 75052) | Marine viral communities from the Subarctic Pacific Ocean - 13_ETSP_OMZ_AT15268 metaG | ecosystem: Environmental > Aquatic > Marine > Oceanic | place: Pacific Ocean | collected 2015-01-16 | reverse complement strand
GATTCAATCAACTCCGTTACCACATCGATCCTCTCAGTCTCCGACCTCAACGATCCATGTGTACACTACGGTATAGTCGGCGAAGCTGACACAAGTGTCAGCGTCCCCGCCCATTCCATCTCCGTCGAGACGAAGAATGGAACTAAACTAAGCAGAGCTTTTGACGACAAGCTTACAAAAGCCGGCTTAGCAGAAGGAGACGCCTTCATCGCCTCCTTCATTGAAAAGAATGGCTACGCCAATCTTTCCAAAATCACAAAAAGATAATCAACAAGTTGATCATCCCAGGGTCACAGGCTTGCGCCTGTGGCCCTTTTTTTGCTCCGAGTCAAACCGTTGACTTAAGGCCACTGCCAGACAAAATTCGATCTGATGCTTCTCAGGGATCAAGGGACGCGAAATGTTCCATTTCGGCCCGCTTAATCTCCTGATCAGTCACAAGATTCCGAATCTAGTATGTCACCGCCCGTAAGTCTTTGACTCTTAGCTAGTTACCGCAACAGCCGCATCAAGATGCAACTGCTTTGTAACTACCTTGCGATTGTGACCGCTACTGACATTGGCTCCCGCTCTATGGTGGGGCTACCCCCCCACCTCCGCCCGGGTACCACTATCACTACCACTCGCAATCGCCTATCAATCACAGAAATAAAAAAGGATCCTTGGAGGGCGTGATATATCAGGCAAAAAGCAGAGCGGTTGTCTAAATAAAGGTTCCAAGCGGTTAAAATGGAAGATCTGCCTGTTATATCGAGCATATAAACCTACGCCCCAGTTGTTTTCCGACACTCCCCAACCGGTGGTAAGGGGGGTACCTAAATTGTACTCTGTATATCAATGAGGACTCCTTTACGACATGGGTAATAAACAAATCACACGATTAAGAGAAGATGTTCATAAATTCATCCACGATGATGATTTTGAAATGGCTATGAATGCGCTTCGAGAAGGGCTAAAAGCTAATCAAACCGTTCGTAGAAACCGCTCAGACGGGGAAAGAGGTGTTGAATATGCCGAAACTCCCTGCCACACCGTTCGTATCGCAGCCGCAAAACTCATGTTAGAGTACGGATTCGGTAAACCGGCCACAAGAGCAGAGATTACGGTCAATAACGAAGCTTCAAAAGCGGCATCCCCAGCCGATATTATGGCTAGATTCCGCACTTCGGGTATGGATTTGAATGAAATTGTCGATGTTTACGCAGAATCGGTGAAGGAAGCCCCGATAGAGATCGAAAACGATGGATAAACGGCTCGAAGAGTATTTCGTAAGCTCTAAACCTCGTCGAGTTGTCGATGTTTACAACGAAGACGATGTAAATCCGCTAGAAACCCAGACTTTAGACAGCTTGGTGGATGCAGAACGGCTAGAGCTTAGTAGAACTGCGGCAGGCGAGGGTAGAAACCAGGGTTTAGACGGTATGCGTCTGATTATGCAGACCATAAAAAACAGGGCGGCCGACAAAAAATGGCCTGGTACTGTAGAAGAAGTCACCCGGCAGCCCAAACAGTTCAGCGCATGGAATAAAGACGACCCTAACCGATCATATATGGAGTCTTTGAATTTAGATTCCAACGATTCTGAGTTTTTACAAGCTTACGAAATTGCGGAAGAGGACTTACCAGAGCATTTGAATAAATTTAAGGACGCAGATCACTACCATACTGATAAAGTATCTCCGTCATGGTCCAAAAGCCCAAAAATGAGAAAGCTTGGGCAGTATAAAGACCACATTTTCTATAGCACTAAACCAGGAACCGGTGTAACCCCCGCCGCAAACATGAAAGGCGGATCATTATGACCAAAGACCTTGGACCAGCGCAAAAGTTCGAACGAGAATTAGCCTCGGTATTTGTCCGGTGGTGGGAGGAGTCTGACTTAGAGGACCATGAAATGGCGGAGATTGCACTAGCTGTAACCGATCGCTTTTGCAGCACGGATGTAGAATTCGAAGCTGACTTCGAAGTGGAAGAGGAAGAGGAGTAATGGCAAGAAATGAGTGAATCATACGAAATAGAACCTTGGATGCCAGCCATCAGCCCAGGAGCTCCGGTACCGGCACCTAAGTATGTGCCCTTTGACTACGGCAAGATGACTCCAGGCAATTATTACTCCCATGATTTGGGTTTTCGGGGATCTAAAGTGGCTCCAGGTACTCTCGATAATGTATACAATAGCGGTTTAAATGTTAAAATACAGGGGGCGAAAAACAAATGGTTTAGGCCCACAGCCTGGAACAATTCAGTATCTCAAAGTCAGCTTGGGGGCTACGGAGATAATCAAAAGCTAATGCAGCGTATAGGTGCCGATTCAGTAGCATACGAAAACGCTGGCCGAAATGCTCGACAAGCCGCTCATAAAAAAACTACAGTTTTACCACAAGGCACTAGATCTACATCAAGTAAAAGTCCAACGGTTATCTATAAAGGGCCAAAGGATATGTTCTACAAACCAGGTCCAGACTTTATTAAGAGTAATGTTAAACCTTCGACAGGAGGGTTTTCAGAATTGTCAGGTAATCTTCGCCCAAAAAGGATTCCCTCAGGTAGTATAAACCCAAAAAGAATCGTAGGGCATTTCCCCGCGGGGTCCACTGAAATGATGACTAAACCAGGAATGGTGACTGGCAGAATGCCAATGATCAGAGGTATTGGGGGTGGTCTTATTGATATGTTCATGGAAGGCCCAGAGCTACAAAAAGCCAAAACCGACCCCTTTTATGGAATGGGCAAAGAAGAGCGTAGAAATTTAGAACACGCATACCAATACGGATTATAATGCACAGCCTGGAGACTATAAAATTTATAAATTCGGACAATCAGCTCCGGATCCGTCGAATAATCGCAAACAAGTTAAACCATGCCAGCAAGAAAAAAGAAACCCGCAAAAAAGTCTAGTTCCACAAAGACAAAGAAAGACGCTTGTTATCAAAAGGTAAAAGCGAGCTACAAGGTATTCCCCAGTGCCTATGCAAGCGGGGCTATCGCTAAGTGCCGAAAGAAAGGTGCTGGAAGGAAAAAGTAAAGATGGCGGTTAGGAAGACAGCAAAGGGCGCAGCACTAAAGCGTTGGTTCAAAGAAAAATGGAAGGACGAAAAAGGGAACCCGTGCGGCTCCTCAAAAAACAAGGGTGTCAAGAAGTGCCGTCCGAGCAAAAAAGTTTCATCTAAGACCCCCGTCACCTGGAAAGGCGTCGGCAAACGAAAGAAAGCTGTCGTCGCTGAAAAAAAGCGTGTCGGTATGGGGAAACGAACATCATCAATCCGAAAGAAAGGTAAGAAATAATGCCTACAAAAAGAAAGCCTAGTAAACCCATACGGAAGACGACTAAGGGTAAAGGAGCTAATTACAGGACTGTCAAAGCTGGTGCTGGTATGACCAAAAAAGGTGTCGCTGCATATCGTCGTGCTAATCCCGGCTCTAAGCTCAAGACCGCTGTCACCGGCAAGGTTAAACCTGGAAGCAAGGCTGCTAAGCGACGCAAAGCATTTTGCGCAAGAAGTAAAAGCTGGACTGGCGAGAGGGGCAAAGCAGCCCGCCGTCGCTGGAAGTGCTAATGCAAAGCTCCGATCAACTTCAAGACTTAATCCGTATTGATCCCGAGGTGTGGTTTAGCACCTTTGGTGTAATTAAGGACAAGCGGGGCAGGGACATAAAACCCGTGCCGAATACTTTGCAGAAGCGAATGTTCGCGCATTATCGAAAGTGCCAGATCGAGGATAAGCCGTGCAAGATGATCATATAGAAACCTCGGCAAAAGGGTGCGAGTACCTGTGCTCAGGCTTTGACATATCACCATATGCGCAAGCATGAAAACCTTAGCGGGAGCCTCATGGGTGATATCAGTGGAACAAGTGATAAGGTTTTCGAGATATACCGTCGATATGCGGAATACGACCTATTTCCCTGGGACGAAAGCGGGGGGTCATTGGCCGAGGGCGGTAGCCTTGCGGATTTGATCAAATTAAAAAGCCGCAGTAATTACGGAAAGGAAACCGCGGGTTCCAAAAACGCTGGTCGATCCGGTACCATTCAGGTCGGGAATATGACGGAGGTTGCCTTCTGGCCTATGCAAGGTGAGCGGGACCCGGCATTGGGATATCTCCAATCATTATATGACGGCGATAATATATCCCTTGTTGTTGCTGACTCTACCCCGAACGGTCCAAACGGCTGGTTCTATCGTACCTGGGTGCAGGACAATGAATGGGCTAAGATTTTTGCGGCATGGTATGAATTTGATGATTCCGTTATACCTTTTGAGAACGAGTCGATGAAACAGGACTTTATCGACACGATGACAGAGGACGAGAAGTCTGAAATGGAGCGTTTTGATGTAAATTACGAACAACTCAATTGGAGAAGGCGTGTACTTCAGGACAAATGCAATGGTGATATTAGCAAATTTCGCCAGGAGTATCCAAGTGATCCCGACGAATGTTTCTTAATGAGTTCCCGTCCTCGTTTTCATGTAGCGAATATAGAAAACATGATGAAGGCTGCGGAAAACATAAAGTTTAAAACTGGTACCATGAGCGTTCAGAATGACGGAAAATCGGGCAGTTTTACACCTGACAAGGGTGGTATGTGGAAAGTATACGAAGAACCAGAGTATGACTCCCGTTATATTATATCTGTAGACACCTGTACCGGAGAAGACCAACAAATGCAGGGTCTTGCGGCGGATCCAGACTTTCACTCTGTGCAAGTATGGAAAGCACCGTTTGAGGATTGGCATGGTGACTGGCATGTTCCCCGCTTGGTCGCTCTGCATCACAGCCGTTTAGATATCGGGATATTGGCGCACGAAGTTGAGGGAGCGGCCCGGTGGTATGGTAATGCCTTTGTAGTTCCTGAGGTAAACAATTCCGGGTTGGCGTTATTAAAGTATTTGCTGGAAATGGGTTTAAGCGTGTATCGCCGTCGAAAATATAATGATTCAATGGGTATGGTTGAAAAAAGTTTTGGTTGGTCTACTGATAAGATTACCCGAAAGACCATTATTGATCACATGGCGGCTGAGCTGATTGATGAGAATTTTGATATCCCTGATATTGATGTATTAAAAGAGCTCAAAACCTTTATCATTAATGATCGCGGTAAGCCGGAAGCGGCCCCGGGCCATCACGACGACCATGTATTGGCCGCGGCTATCGCTATTTACAATATCGACCAGGCTAGCAAGTACCAGCTTCCAAAGAAGAAGAAGATTACAAACCGCATGCTTCATAAAAATCCGAGCCTTTTATGCCCGGATGGCTTCATGCGGGTACCTCTTTCATCGCTTAAGAAGAATCACAAGCGGTTGAGACCGTAATTCTGTATATCTACTCTTCTGCTATGGATTACGAAAAAGTTCTACGCGATGGTAAAATGGATGCATTTATAGCATCTCGCTGGTTAAAAGAAAATCCCGAGGTAGCTCGTAAAGCTTTAGCCGAGTACGCCGAAGAACAGGGGGTCGCATCCGTGTATGATCTTTTTCCCGGCACTATACCGGAGGGTGGGGCGGTAGATTACACCCCAGGTTTTGCTGAGAGTTTGATAAATTCTACGCAAAGGTTTTTAGGAGACAATATAGACTCCTCTTTTTACCCAACATACAAGATTCCAGATACAATATTTCCAGGAGCTAAACCAAGTCTGCGAGACCTTGAAAAAATGGCTTCGGCAGATTACGGTCTTGAAGGATCGAAAGAAGCTAGCGAAGCACCGAAAGATGTTTTTTCAGAAGAAGAGTATCGAAATAAGGGTAAAGTGTTTAAACCAGACTACCGTACAGAAGAGCAGAAAGCAGAAGCAGCTCCCGCTCCCGCTCCCGCTCCCGCTCCCGCCGCGACTCAAACACTGGATAATCCCAATCCCAATCCTGGAGGAAGCGCAGCCGCAGCAAAATCCACCGCAGCAACAACTCAGCGTGTTTTCGGAGAGGATGATCAGTTAACTAAACTTGAACGATCCGAAGCTATTCGCCGCACACAAAATGAGATAGCGGCGCAAAAAAAGCAGGACCGTATGGATGCGTCCCGGGCTCATCAAGAAAATGTATTAGCTGAGATGTGGGAGAAGTACAGCCCCACAGGACGTGCCGATGGCCGAAGGTGGTCAGAACTGCCAGAAAATGAAAAGCGTGAAATGCGTAAGCGGTATGTTGAGTTTTACGGTCCGAAAAAAGAGGCGGTTGAAAGCAATATAATTGTCCCAGAACAAGGCGAATCAGGTGGGTTCTTACCACCAGAATATGATTCAGAATCCGACATGATCGAAGCAGGTATAGCCGACGGCAGTTTGGGCCCAGCCCCCCAACAGAAAAGAGACGATAGAAATAAGCTTCAGCGAATTTTGGACGGGGACGAGCCTCTTTTTAAGTTTAATCAGGGTGGAAATACTAAATATTATAAAAACGGTGTTTTCGATAGCAGATCTCCAGTAGAAAAAAGGCTGACTGAAGAAAGACCTAAAAACAAACTACAACGGGTTTTAGAAGACGGGGATCCTATATTAGAGTTTAATCGCGGAAGGCCCACCGTACCGGCACCGGCACCAGCACCAGAACCAGAACCGGTAAACCCGTTTGATTTATATGGCGAGCCCGCCGCTCCAGCACCAGCACCAGCTCCAGCTCCAGCACCCGAGCAGGCTAATCCAGAATCAAAAGACACAGATTTTGACAGACTTATGCCGGTTTACGGGACTGAAAACGGAAGACCTAAACTTATAGGTTATAGGAACTATGGAGCAGCGAAAGCTAATCGCGGCAAAGCTTACAACCCTTTTCAATATCACCGCAACGGAGACAGGACTTTTTCCCCCAGCGAGATTCAAAAACACGGTGGTATAAGAGGTGCGTATTTAGACAACCAGCTTTTTGAGACACGACAAAATCATTTAAGCAGTCAGGCACAGGAAAGAGGTCTAAATAGGTATATACCAGACGGGCCTACAGAAACCCCTTTAGCAGACCAAGGTATGAAAGCTTATCAGAGCTTACCTCAAAATAAAAAAATAGAAGAGTTAAACCGGTTTAGGAAAAAAAGAGGTATGGATGCACTTGACGATGGTGGTATCGAGCCTCTTATTGATCGGGCCTCTGGCCGGCTTAATAGAGCTCAGTCTTTGTTAGACCAACTAGGATAACCCAAATCAGCCATGTCGATTGACGATCAAGTTGATTTAGGAGCGAACGACTACAGCCCTGAAGGTAAAGGTTCTGGTTTTGAGCAGTTCTTAAGCAAGCCTGTACAAAGGCAATATCAACCCTTCGGTGGGCAGATACAGCGAAAGCAGAGCTCAGTCGTTCAACCTCAATATGTACAACCTGAAATAGAGGAAGCCCCTCAATCAAATTATCAAGACCCTTTTGATGAGGGTCTCGATGTTTATGACCAAACCAAAAAGTATCACGGTCAGATTAGCCAGTTTGCTAGAGAAAACGAAAGATCGGCAAAGCATTACGAAAAATTATACGACGACTTCAAAGAAAATAAATTCTTACCGTTTTATAAGCAGTTTGACGAGTTCGGTGAGTTCGAAAGCGACGACGAGTATGCCTCAAGTTTAGATGCACTTTACCAGAATGATCTTAAAGCTAGTCAGGAAGAGGACGGGTTTTTTGGCGGTGAGTCTGAATCTAAAAAGCTAGCTAAGGCTAGACTAGGTAAGTATGTCGGGTGGAATCAGCCTAACGGTATTCGAGATCAGTTTTTACGGTTAAAAACCGAAAAAGAAAGAAGGAGGGCAGTAGCCGATCAAGCCAAGCAGGAAGAGTATAAGTTGTTCGAAGGTTTGACTAGTATACCTATTCCAATGCGTGAGCAATTGGACCAGAGATTAAAAGCTAGGTCCGCAAAACCGAAAAGCAAAAGAGCTACAGATAAGTTATTAAGCGGCTTTGAGTTCGAAGACCCTATCGCTGATATCAATACCGGGGAGATCATAAATCTTGAAAAAACAGATCCGCGAGCAAAGACACCAGGTTTCGTAAAAAGTAATACTCAGAGACAGCAGAAAAGATTAGAAGCCGCGATGCGCGGTGATATAGACGGCTTTATGAGTCGTCGTCAGACTGTGGCACAAGAACGCCAGCTTAGAGACCGTGGTATATTATTTTCTCAAAGTGGTTTGCTAGATGGCCGCCCTGTAGGGCTATCCCGAAAAGATGTAGATCTTCTCGATATAGAAGAGATGCAGAAGATGGGGATCAAAGAATACAAAGGTGTGCCTATTGGGCAGGCATTAAATGAGCTGGGTGGTGAAGAGTCCTTAAATGTAGCTAAGATTATGCAGGCCGTCCGCGGTAGTTACAGTAATTACGAAGACGCTCAAATAAATTGGCTTACTAACGGCAAAAAAGAATCCGATAAATCAGCTATGGAAAGCTCTAAAGCAGCTTTTGATAAATCTATACAGCTTGCCGCGGAGTTTGGCTTGACCGATGAGATTGTCGAGCAGACTGAGAAAAAAGGATTCTTTTCCCGGATGTCCGAAAGCATCGCAAATGCATTTCGCCGCGGCTTGAAAATGAACGAGATGAGTGAGTACTCATACGATTTTTTCACAAACGCAGCCGACCAATCAGATTTTGAGAAGTTTATTGAGATATCGGAAGAGCTAGGTGAGATACCTACAAGCTCAGCAGCTAAAAAGTTTCAGCAGTATAAATCCAAAGGTTTTTGGGATTCTGTAAGCAATCTACTTTTTGATAATACAGAAGCGATACCTGAGTTATTCGTAGAATCCCTTTCATCCTTTTTACCCGCTTATGTAAGAACCGGTTTTAAAACTATCCCAGGAGCAGCGGCAGTAGGTGGAGCGGCCGGTCTAGCAGGCGGGCCTTTAGCTCCGGTCACTGTTACCGGTGGGGCTATATCAGGTGCTAGTTTAGCCGCTAGAGCTAACTGGGGTGTAGCATCTTTCGTCCTTGAATATTCCGGCATGATTTTAGAAGGCATGCAGGAGCTTAATATCGATTATAAAAACCCAAAGGTTTTTGCCGCGGCCTGGAATAATGAGATAACCAGGGACGCGATTAAAGAGAAGGCTTTAAAAAAAGGTCTTCCTATTGCGTTATTAGACTCTGTTTCGGGTTTAATGGGGAGCCGCGTTGCTGCTGCTTTGCATCATGGGGGTAACGCGATAAAAGGCGGGAAGTTAATCGACGGGGCTGCGTGGAAACGATCAAAGCAGACTTACCCAAAATTCACCGCTTTCCAAAGAGCGGGTAACGCGGCGCTTGAAGTTGGCACTGACGCGGCACTTGGTATGGGTGGTGAGTTTCTTGGACAAGCTTGGAGTAAAGAACCAGGAGAGGCTTGGGATCATAACGCTATTGTAGCAGAAGGTATTATAGGATTGGGGCCGGGTCTTCTTGGAGGCGGTTATCAAGTAGCCTCTACCCGCAATCTAGATCTGACTAGTACGCCATTTGATTATGAGAATGTGGAGAATACAGAAACAGGGAAGACTGGTATCGTAAATCTCGCAGGCTTTAGAAATAAGTTTAACTCTTTTAACAACGCTCAATCAGCCGCGTCTCATGTAGTAAGCGAAGGAAACTTCGAAACCGCACAAGAACAAGAAAACGCCAGCAATGTACTAACTGATTTAATGGCTCGTCTTTACGAACTAAACCCAGAAGCTATGACAGACTTAAAGATTGTTGTAGCTGACAGGACGCCTTTTTCTGACAAAGAGATGGAAGGGTCCTTCCATGAGGATGTAGATACAGGCACATATGCAATTTACTTAAACCGTAATAAAATAGGCAAAGACCCTCTCGGTGTATTTCTTCATGAGTCTGGTCACTTAGCTCGAAAGCTCATGTTAAGTAAAGAAGAGCTTATGAGCCTGTATGAAGGTATTGGTATAGATGCTCAGAAAGACGCATTTACTCAGTACACATTAAAAATACCAGAGCAAAAATATAGCCAGCTTGACGAAGCACAAAAAGCACAGGTTGATAAAGCTTGGAACAATAAAAGGATGACTCCAGAGATTAGGGCCGAAGAGTGGTTTTCTTATCAATGGGCCAGTCTTCTTGCTGGTAGGAATATAGATTCGTCCGTTAAAACCGAGTACCAAAATTTCTTAACCAAAGTACTACACCCTTCGATGGAGAAATTCATGGGTGGTAAGACAACAGGTGGTACAAAAGAGCAGCAGTTTAGGCTTAACCAAAAAATACTTCAGAGCATGGGTTACAGTGCCAACGGGTACAGCAAGCAAAACACACCCCGATTTGGTGAGTGCTATGATGAACGCCCGGGAATGGCGAAGTTGTTTCTCAATAAAGAAACGCCGCTTCAACAAATGGGTGATGACGAAGCTTTAAACTTTTTGATGCGTAAAGTGAAGAGAGTCGCGCAAACAGAAGGTAAAGCCCGAGCAAAGCAGGTAGCAGAAGCAGTTAATAAGATGCTCGACAAAAAGATTCTGCCTACAGATATGTCCGCATATACAAAGCTTGAGCTTGAAGAAATGGCAACTCCTATTGCTGAAGGCCGAGTTGCCGCCGAAGACGCCGTTGCAACCGCCGAGGTATATGAAGGTCTTAAAGGAGCAGATGCTCAAGAGGGAGTTAAACAGCTCATCGAAGTTGAAGAGACAAAACCTAAAGAAGGCTCTAAAGAAAAACCCAAACCGATTCTTGACGAGAGAGGTAGAGTTAAACCTGTCGAAAAAGCAGTTGAGTCCGAAGTAACTCCAAAGGTTGACCTTTCTGAAAAGGAAAAACTAACCAATGAAGTAAAAGCAACTAAGACTCGTAAGGTTGCAAAGATTGAGAAAGACGTCGATAGAGCACAAGATCAACTTGAATCCCGGGTCATCCCGATTCAGTATCTTATGCCGGGTGCGGAAATTAAGGAGAAGGGCGACAAGTTTGAACTTATAATAAGACAGCCAGGAACCCGAAAACCCCGAGCACCTCGATTATTCAACACAAAGGCCGAGGCGGAGAAAGCTCAAAAAGAGTTTTTTACGCAAGAGTTAAAAAACCTTAAAGATGTAAGTAAAAAAGTAGCAGACCTTAAAAAGCTGGTTATGGACCAAGAAGCTTTTAATAAGGAGTCGATCAAGATTAAGGAAAAGCTATTTGAAGAGCTCAAGCAGCAAAACAAAGACAGCAAAAGAGAGGTGTCTGAAAGCGATATCTCTCACGCTCAGATCATAGCCGAGATGATGGGCCTTAACGGCCTGATGGATAGCGCTATCTTCTCCAGTGCACTTGCAGCCTTCGACTTAGCAGATGTGACCAGCGGTAAAGCACCGGACGGCCAGCGTGTTGCCGAAGCATTTGCAAAATACGAGGGACAGGTCGCTTTTGCGGTCGGCTCCATCGACACACGTATCGCTGAGCTTGAAACCCGAAAAGAGTTCTTAAATCTCGAAAAGCAGAGATTAAACGGAGGTATCACCCAAAAAGTATTTGATGAGAAAGTAAAAGCTTTGGGCTCCGCTCAGTCGAAGAATTATAAATACACACACAAGATCGTAGTCGTTGTAAATCGAGTCGGTGATAAAATTCAGTATCGTGAGTGGGACGGCAGCAAGTTTGGCCCTAAGAAAGAAGCAGTTCGAAGTGCAAAAGGATCAAAAAAGAAGAAAGAGGGAGACTTCATTCAGCAGTACAACGCTAAAACCCACAGTTATTTATCTAGACAGTACGCCCAAGCTAAAGAAGCAGCGACTAAAGAAAAGGGGCTCAACCCTAAATTCATTCAGTATAAACAGAATAAATCTGACGGAGCCCCCGCAAAGAAAGCAGCTCCAAAGGCCAAAGCTCCAAAGACCGAAGCTCCAAAGCCAAAGGCCAAAGCCGATACCAAAGCGATTGATGCTGAGATCAGCGAGATCAATAAGAAGCTTACCATGCTCCGCGAATATCGCGATGCAATCGAGCCCGAGAAAGCAACAATTGATTGGATGGACACCCCGCATTTTATATATCACAAATATGTAGGCCCCGGGAGCGCACCAACAGAAGAAAACAAAGGTTTTCAAAAAGAAAATTTTGAGAGGTATACACTGGGACAACTTGCTAGCTTGGACAGAGAAACCCCTATATGGATGCAGGTAGGTAAGCCTGGTGCAAAAAAGTGGGTTACTGTAAAGGGACTCTCTGATTCTCAGGCATATCTTTTCAAATACACAAACTGGAGACTAAACAGCCCAGAGCCAGAGACAAAGGCCGAGGGCCAAAAGCCGAAGGCCGAGGCGAATGTAGAAGTCGATCCGGGCCCAATGATTGACCCTATATCTATCTCCGAAAAAACTTTTGAGAGGAACGGAGATCAGGTCCGTCTTGAGGTTGATGTAAACGGCCGCGCCGTTTTATACGGTGCAGACAACCGAGCATTAAACATTATTAAAACCGATCTAGACGCACTCGTCCTGGAAAAGTTTGGTAAGACCGCTAAAGAAATTGGTAAAGAGTTAAAAGGGGTACCGACGGAGAATGCGGATCCAATATCTATACTCAAAGCTAAGGCACTTATAAAATCCAGAACAGAGGTGTCTAATTATAATGGTCTTAAGCAGACAGCAAAAGGCGGGATCTCAAGCGATGAAGCTTTAGACATTTTAATAAGCAACGGAACGGAGTTAGAAAAGGCGTTAGCCGCACGTTTAAAAAAAGCGGGCATCCTTAAAAAGGTAAGAGTTGGTGCTATCAATGAAGTGTCCGATCAAATTGACCGAGGAGCTTACTTCTATAATAAAGAGAAGAATGCCGATCCTGGGGGTGTAGTAGTGTATCCCGGTGGAACGGGTCTGACTATCTTGCACGAAATGATGCATGCAATAACAGTAGTAGAGTCCACCAACTACACCAAAGAAAAACGGACTCCTGTATTTTCAAATGAAAACATGCAGCGTTTATATGGAGCGTGGAAGAAAGCTAGAAAGGGTTGGCAGAGTGACAAAACGATTCGGCCAAACAAAGATTCTTACGGTAATTCTATTTCGGAAAAACAAGTTCCTTTTTACTTAACTCAGTTTGATGAGTTCCTAGCTATGCTTTATACGGATAAAGAACTGCAAAAGTTTTTATCTAAGATAGAAACCGACACACCGGTTAAAGAATCCTTGTTTACTGAAATACTAGATCTTCTTTCAAAGATACTTAAATTTGATCCCAACGGTCGTACACTATTAGAAGAATCTTTAAATGCGTTAGATTCCTTTGTTGAGTCCCAATCCGAGCAGCAGGATCCAAAATTCATGGATCCAATCTCCGAAGAAGAGTGGAACTCCTTTACAAAGACCGGGAAAGTAAGTAACGAACGCCTTAAAGATATAGTAAAAAAGTATACGCAAGGGGTTAAAACAACACCCGAAGAAGTTCAAATTTTCACCGATATGCAAGAAGAGCGAGACAAAATACTTGCTCAACTCCAAAAAGACCCAACCTCTCTCGGCTCAGGCATAGACCAAAGCTTTAATCCTTTTGAAAAAGGTCGTAAAATGACCGCTACGCTCGATTGGTTCGGTAATAAAACAGTCAAGGAGTATACCGAAATGTTGGACGCTGTTCGTGCATCCGCGGCACTTCCTGAAACAATAGGGGGTCGTAGGTATAAAGAAGGAGACCGTATATTCATGCAGTCTGAAAATGGCACCTCCGTGGCAGCCATGATGTTATTTCGATTAAAGGAGCAGGATAAATCAGACGGTATAAATAACCGAAATATTACCAGCGGTGAGCTTAGCCGTCTGACTCTCCCCGAGATGACTGTATATGAGTTAGCTACTGGCAGATCTCTCGAAATCCTTGACGACCGTGATATTCGCGGATCCAAGCAACAAAGATACCACCAACTTATTGAGCGAAGAGCTCATGAGATGACCAAGGATATCGAGGAGTATGAAAAACTCATTAAGGATATGGAAGAAGGTTCCGAGCAGAGAGCAGGAGCGGAGCGTAGTGTTGCTCGATTAAGGCAGCAGTTAAAAGCATTGTTCTTTGACTACGATGAGCTCGGGTCTTTCCAAGGTGAAGAGACTGGTGGCTTCTTCCCGCAGTTACATGGCGGAAAGCAGTGGAGCCAGAGCCTGACGGAATATTTCTTTTATCAGGAAAAAGCGGAAGCTGTTAAAAAGATTATTGGTATATGGGCAGAGGATATTGCCTCAGATCAAGGCCCTGGAGTCGGTCGTACTAAAAAGAAAACCCTTTCAAAAGATCCAGCCTGGTCCTCTAGTGTAGAAGCCTGGAATAAATTAGACCCGGCAAAAAAAGCGGCCTTTCGTAACAACCTATACTCTGTAGTAAGAGAGCTGAAGAAGGACGAAAGTATAACCGAGGAAGATATAGCCAAGGCTAAGGAAGAATTTGAAAAACTCCAAAACGAATCCCAAAAAGCTTACGAAGAACAATACGAAGCGAAGACCGCAGAAGAAACAGTGCAGGCGGCAAAAGAGTGGGGCGCAAGCGTCACCTCTCCTGATGAGTATGAATTCTTTGCCCAAGGAGAGAAAGCAACCAGTACTATAAAATCCGGTAATGGGCATGGTGCATTTGCTCGTGGTAGTGCGGACGAAGGTGTTGATGTACTGTCTCTTTTCGCAAAGGGAAGAGCTGATAAGTTTGATCCGGAGCGTGTGACCTTCGGCACAGGTTCTGGCTCTGAGCAGGCTAACCCAGACCTGGCGAGAGATTTAGAAAGACGCCTAGACGAAGCAATTGTAAAGAAGTCCTTTGAAGTGATGCAGGATGAAAAGTATCAGGACATCGCTGTATTTGAAATAACAAGGGCCGATGGTAAAAAGCTGAAAGTCAAAAGAGTCAAAGGTCTATGGAAAAAGGCAAACGGTCATGTAATTGATGAGGAGACCGAAAAGATTGCCCGCGAAGATTTCATCAAGAACAAGCCTGAGCTAATTAACGAAATCCGTAATGTAATGGTGGCTCAGGATTCTATGGGGACAGTTGGTGTATCCTCTGGAAACTCTGTTAGCCCTGCGCAATTTGTTCGGTATCTTCTGGATAATATAGGAACAAAAAAGGGTAAGGCTGGATTAAAAGACGCTCTCTTATCGTTACAATTTACTCCGTCTTCTCAGGTAGATGATGGAAACTTTAAACAGCTTCCCGGAGGTCCTGCTGGAGGTATTCTTCCCTATGTATGGAATGACTTCATGCTTGAGGTCTACAAGTTATTAAAGATCGAAAAGGATTTTGAGTTTGTACCTGCTCCGGACCCAAAGAAGAGTGGTTGGAAAAATCAGTCGGAAACTATTGATCGTACAATAAATTTATCGCCAGTGTGGTCGTCAGAAAGTTCTTATAAAAAAGGTGATCAGGTAAATTATAACAACGCTGACTACATAGCACAGGAAGATATTCCAGCAGGGGTAGTACCTTCAAACCAAGCACCTTGGAAAAGGGCTATTCGTAAAACATCTCGACGAGTTACCGAACCCAACACTCTCTGGAAAAATGGTTACCCTGATGTGGACGCTATGGTTAAACAGGTTCAGCCTGTGATTCAAGCAGTCTATGACGCAGGCCGTGTAATGTTGGCCGTTGGTCGAGGGTTTGATGAAGAAGAGTCTTCCAAAAATTCGTTGAATGCGTCTAATGTTTTGCAACAGGATCCTACGATTCACACATCCTCCTTTGAGAGCTTTATTAAGAGTGACGCTCCTGAAGGTTCTATGGATAACCAGGAAACAGATTCTGTAGTAAACAAGGACCAGGCCAAGACTGTACAACTTGAGCAAGAGACCGCATCCGATGAGGATTTAAAACAGCTTAAAGACACAGATCTGATCCCTCAGTCTTTCGCTACACAAAACGATCCCGTATCTCGGAAGCTTGAGGGTACTGAAACGATGCGGAAACTGTTCGAGCTCAAGAAGGGTGGTAAAGAGCTTACTTTAAATAAGGTATTGAAAGAGTTTCGAACCGACGAGCGTCTCTGGGACGCATTCGGTATGCCTATGCCTCCGCAAAAAGACTACTTAGTTTACAAATGGTCTAAAGGCATAAAAGAGCACCCAAACTACCCAAAATTTAAAGCAAGGATTTTAGGCTCGAATACGCAAGCCCTCGGCTCCAGTTACGCACTATCATCAGGTATTCCAACCGATTATTCGCAAAGCTCTCTTCTTTTAACTAAGATGGCAAATAAGGTAGGTTTTGACGGCGAGGGTAGAGACCAGCTTAAAGAGTTTTGGGAAAAGAAAAAAGACATGTTTAAGTCTGGAGATTTGATAGCTTCATTCATTGATCAGTCCAGGGCCGGCACTAAGTTCATAAGTGATGCACTTAAAGATATGGGTGTGACGGATCAGAAATTACTAGACTCCTTAGATGTCAGAGGTCTGTGGCACCTCTACTATGGAAAAACTGACGAGCAGATTAAAACTGCTAATTTGAGATATTTTGAGCCTATTCGAGATGCTCTTAATGATCATGGAATTACTACCGAGCAGTTCGGTGAATATCTGATTGCAAGAGTCGCACCCAGTAGAAACAACCATTTAAAAAGTCTTTATGCAGAGTTAATGAATGACGCAAAAGACGAAGTCACGAAAAACGAAATCAAGGAAATGCTTGAAAAGCGCGGAGATTCTTTGAGCGGAATTTCAACAGATGTAGCAATCCAAGTTGTTCAGAAAATGGAGGCTGATGAAGCCTTTATGAATTTCTTAAAGGATGAAAGAGAGCCGTTGCAGAAATTCTACGACATGAACCGCGAGTCTCTTGATATTCGATCAGCCTCTCAGCTTATCCAAAAAACTGAAGCTCTTGACGAGGTCACAGCTATGGTTCAAGCCAGCTCCTCTTTTAACTGGAAGAAGGATGGTGGTTCTAAAATCATGTATATGCGTAACGGTAAGGAGAATAATTACTCTTACGCCCCAATGCAGGGCTTTGAGGGTGCGCAGGAAACCCAAAAGCTTTACGATAAAGAAGATGCTTACGATGTTTTAGGTAAATCGAGCAGTGCATCGGGAAGAGCTTGGGATCAGCCTAAAAATAAATTTCTTTTTAAAGGGGCTTTCGGTAGGAAAGAAGACACCCTCGGACCCAACCCCGAGATGGTATTCGCGGTTTCGCAAGATCAATACTTTCAAAGCGGAATACGCGGGGCTAAAAACGAAGTATCCAACTCGTTCGGTGCGGCTTTTGAAATATTCCGAGCCGTAGCTTATCACAATAGCAAAGACGTAAGCGGGCTACCTTTGGTCGAACTCCCTGATCAAATCAAGGAAATCATAAAAAAGGATCCCAGTGTTATTGAATCGACCCGTGAAATGTTCGAGGGCAAAGACGCTATTTTCGAAAAAGAGTTCAACCCGATTCAGACCAAGAAAGACTACACAATAAGCACAAAGTCTATAACTGTAGACGGTGAAGAAGTTGAGGGTTTCAAAATGGTAACCCGAGAAATTAACACCGAGTTTCAGAACGACAATCATGTATTCGTTTACCGTAAAAACGGGGTTCCTCAATATATAAAATTTAGAAATAACATGGCGGGTAGTAGGGTTGCAAGATCCGTGAAAAATCTACGCTACGAGGCGCTGCCGACCTTTCTTAAAGGGGTCAACAGCGTAACTCGGTTTATGGCGAGTATGTTTACATCCAAAAACCCCGCTTTCATGATCCCCAACTTTATCAGAGATTTGGGGACTATGTTTATACATTTAACCGAAGATGAGAAAAAACAGTTTGTAAAAGCAGCTTTCAACCCTAAGCGATTGGGTGGTTTTATTAAACATATTACATTGGCCGAGCGGAAAAACTTCAAAGGTGAAATTATAGAGCTCGACCCAGGCGAGTTAACATCCGAAGAGTACGCCAAGAAACTTATAAAGGACGGTGACTACGCCAAGGTTTACCAGTTCGCAAAACAAGCCGGGGCAAAGGTTGGTTATTTTAGGCATAAATCAATACCTGAATTAATTGACGAGATGAAAGAAGACACCGGTAAGTCTAGAAAAGGGATGCGGAAAAAATGGAGCTCTTTTGTTAACTATTTAGATACCGTTAACACAGCTCTAGAAAACTCCATCAGGATGTCTGCTTTTGCTTCCGCTGTTGAAGCCGGTTTTACAACTCACCAGGCGGCAGTAATTTCAAGAAATGTAACCGTGGACTTCAATCAAAAAGGCGAGCTAACTCAGACCATGGGCTCCTTATTCGTCTTCTTCGGTGCTTCTATGAACTCAATGCATCGAATGATGTCTACCTTTAAAAAGCGTACCCCCCGAGAGAGGAAGAAGCTTATTCTAGGCATCGCAGGCGCGTCTTTTGCACTTAATATTTTTAACAGGTTAATGGATGATGACGATGACGAACCTTTACCTGATTATGACACGATCTCCGAATTCAGACGCGACACTATGGCGATCATCGGCGATCCTCGTGATAAAAACACTGGTTACTTTGGCGTACCTCTCCCTCTCGGATACAACATGTTCTGGACCCTCGGGCAAACAGCCGGCGATGTTTTTGCAAAATATGTAATGGGTAGAGGTGGTGCAGGGGCTGTTGATTTCCTAACTAGAAACTTAAATGCTACTCTTAACGGTTTTAACCCAATAGGAGGCTCTACTTTAGCGACAGCTATGATCCCAACAGTCGGGAAACCTATGGCTGAGTTATGGGCGAATCAAAACTTTATGGGCATGCCTATAAGAAATGAGGACCGCCCGTATGAAGCTGTAAAGCCTGCTCATATGATGGACCCGAAAAGAACACAAGAGCATTGGACTGCTTTATCCGAAGGTCTCAACAGTCTTCTTGGAGGTAGTGACCAAGTTAAAGGGTCTGTAGGTGGCATGTTTGGCAATCAACCGCTTAAAGGTCTTGAGGGGACTGACTTAAAGTTTGATATCTCGGGTAGTCAAATGGAGCACTTACTTCTTGGCTATGCGGGAGGTCCCGGGCAGATAATTAATATGATGTTCGGGAGTCTCGTGTTTCCTGCATTTTCTGAAGAGAAAGACTACGGGACTTTTGATCCTAATAAAATGCCAATTGCGAACCGGTTCTACAGGTCATCCACCCACGGCTCACGAGTTAAGAATTTGTACTACCAAGTTCGGGAAGCGAATAAAATAGCAGTTCGTGCAACAAAAGCTGCAAAAATAGCGGGACCTAAACAGTTCGCAGAAGCCAACAGAAATATGCGGGATCTACTGGCACTGTCCGGAAATATTAAATACGCCGATGCATTTAAGAAAAAGATCGCTACTCATAAAGCAAAGATCGAAAGCTCAAAAAGTTTAACGCAAGACGAAAAATTGCAACGCATTGCACAGCTAGAACAGAAAGAGCATGCTACTTTTGTTAAGGTCATCAAAAAAGCGCAGTCGCTCGGAATCTCATAAATGAAGCAAACCAATCTACGTCTTAATCAAAAGCAGGAGGAAAAGCTCGTAAAGTATGCACTCGAAAGAGTAGAGCAACTTAAAGAGGATAACCGCGAGCGTATTGAGCACGATAAAGTATCGTGGAAAACATATCATAATGACCGGTCTGATCGGGTAGGGTACGACGGAATATTCAGTCACTCTAACCTATCCGTTCCTATGACATCCCTTGTGGTTGATCACTTCATGGCCCGGGCAGAGGACGAGATTACAGGAACCAGTCCCTATTTTAAATTCGATGCCCAGGGTGCTGGTGATATCGATATGGCTGAAGCCTACGATAAATATTTTAATTGGAAGATTGAAGACCAGGCAAATACAAGAGAACGCCTGGAAGAGTCATACCTCCACCTATTTATACAACGCGCACTAATTTTAAAATCTACTTATCGGGAAGATATCTCGACATGGTTTGATTATGAAAGAAGTGCATTGTTTAATAACGAAACTCAGGAATTCGAAGAGATCCCCGGCGAAGGACCCATCATTGAAGGAGAGGCTCAGTTTATACCAGAGATAAACCCAATGACCGGCGACACAGAGCTTCGACTTTCGACCGACCCCTCATTCCAAATGATTCCGGGCATTCACGAATTCCAACCGCTTCCGCAAGGTGTCCCAACTCAACAGGTCAAGTACCGAGGTCCAAGGTCGGAGGTCATAGATTCTGACCGTTTCTTATGCCCATCCCATGCAGAGTCATTGGATGAAGCAGACATCATCGTTGAATTGTACGACAAGGATTTAAGATGGGCTCGTGAAATGTTTCTTGAGCGTGACTGGATGAGTTTTGGGGACTATGTAAATCTTGTAAAGAAGGACGCAAACCCAAGAAGCCCGATAGAGAAGAATGAGGAGAGGCGGGAAAACCTAGACTTTGATTCGGACGAAAACCCAAGCGTTCAAGTATTAGAGTGTTGGATGAAGCGCGATGTTCTCGGCACAGGTAGTCCGCAAGAGTTTTGCGTATTTATAGATCCCGAGACTGAAAAACCTTTATATTACGAGTTCGTTGCTAAACTCACCCCCGACAACCAGGTTCCTTACACTGCTGTATCTATCGGTAAAGACAGAAATCACTGGTGCGGGCGCAGTTTACCAGAGCGAATCCGATCCTTTCAGGAGTATGTAGACAAACAGTTTAATTCTCAAAGCTACCGCAATGAGCTTGCAGCTAACCCGATTGTAGGTGTGAACCCGCAGGCTGTAGAAGATGAGCCAGAAGATGTCGAGCTCCATGCAGGAAAGATTTTTGAGTTAAAAGATCAGAGCAGTATTGATGAATTCATTCAATTTGCGGCAATCCCGAATGTAGATATTAGAACTCAGGATCTCATAGATTTTGTATTCGGCATTGTTCAATTATGGCTTGGTGTCTCTAATATGGCACAGGGCGATTATCAAGCACTCGCCCCTGCTAATACAGCAACCGGTGTGGAAGCTACTTTACGAGAAGCCTCAAAAATCGGCCGTCGTTGGATGCGTCGTATTGTTCGAGGATTTGAGCAGCACCTTACTAAGCTTGTTCAAGTATCCATGGCTACCATGGATGAGGAAGAAGTATTTGAGTATATGGAGGGTGATGTTCGAGCCTTTGGTGTCATGACCCCGGATGCCATCCGTGATATCGGTATCAATGTCCGAGTTATTTTGTCGCAGGACCAGGGTCAAAGGGCGATAGAGAAAGCAAACCTCGCGCTTCAGACCCAGGACCGATATTTCCAATCGCCGCCTGAGATGCGTCCATTTATACGTCCTATGCTCAAGAGAATTCTGGATGCTATGGGCTTTGAAAAGACCGATGAATTATTACCTCCCGAAGCACCGGCAGATCCGAAGACTGAAGCAGAGATTGCAAAGATGTTGGGTGACAATGCTGCACAAGGTGGAGGGGAGTCTCCCGAACCAACCGATGGCGTTGCCGCTGCTACCGCTGGTATGGGTAATAGTAATCCCAGTGGCATGAATCAATATCAAGGATAATTTATATGAACTATAAGCACAGTAAACCCGGTAATTCAAGCAAAGGTAAGACTCGTCGAGACGGGTCAGTTGTTACACCTAAAAGCTTAAGGGCTAAAGAAATACGAAAAGCGGAAAACCACGAAACCGTTGAGCGTGTTTTTGGTGAGTTTTTCCCAGAGTTTGGGTCATCCCTTGGCGTTTCTTATGATAAGGACACCGGAGATGTTACAAAAGCCGGTCGGACTCCTAGTATAAAATCTTTTGTACCGTCGGCAGGCCCGGCTGATATAGTGTGGAGCATACAGTCCCCGTCTCCAAATACGGATGTTATCATAGCTTATGCGTATAATGGTGCGTATCTATTTATAACACCAACCGGTACAGAGTATACAATATCTTCTGTTTTCCCTACAGATTGGACAAATGTAGTAGATCCTGACAGTGTGTTTACCGCCGCCCCGCCACCCAATACCCCCGCAGACATTGCGATTATATCAGGCACTTTATCCAACCCCAGGACGGTCTCGTTTGGTTTTTTAGACGCTCCTACCCCTATTCAAACACAGAATTTTGCAGGTATTTCTTGGGTGAGTGCGGACATCAACCATCTCTTTTTTATCCCACCTTTATCATCTGATACGGCCGCTGATTACACCAGACTTTTCAGTTTAGGAACTCACAATTTAGTCATTCAGTGAACTACAAAAACGCCCAGCAAAAAAAGCGTGATGATATTTCCGTAAGAACCTCGGAAATATTACGGCCCGCTAAGCGAAAGAGCGGAAGACAAAAGACCTCGGTCAAAAGTCGAAAGCTGGGCGGTTCTGTAAAATCTTTATATTGCGATAGCGACGGAAACGGGTTTCCTGATATTTTACTGCGTAGGTGGAGAAGTCCCGCAGTGGGTAAATACTATGCGTGCAACCCAGTAGCCGGAACAACACCGGGCGGGCCTGCGTTTTCCTGGGAGCCTTCCCTTATAGAGTCTAATATTGAAGGCTCTTATTCTACTCAAGGAACCGACGGCGATATTGACTACAACGGAAGCCTGCCAGGTTTCCGTTTCACTGATATTGTGGGCAATGGTATAACCACCGCCCCGTCCACCCCCGACTTTTGGCGTTTGGACTACGGCACGGGCAGTTCGTGGAACCTCCGGGGTGCTCCTGTCTTAGACCAGGATGCTCCAGGTGATCCTCATTATTTACATTTTAACCCCACGAATGTATTAGGTCAGGATGTTGCAGGTAATAACATCTTGGGCTCCGGTGCAAGCAGACCCCGAAATCAGGCGCTTCCCGCAACAGGTACGCTTTTAATGGTCGTATCCTCTGATATGTTAGAGCGTAATCATAAAATTATCGCTCTCGGCAACCGCTCAGATAAAAGATTTCCGCAGCTTCAGGTAGACATAGGTGGCACTTTTTTCCGATGCTTAATGTTTGTGGAAACTCACCACCAGACTGGCTTAACCAACACCTTCTACGCCCCTATTCTTAACGGAGGCGAGCTAAGCCCTATAACCGTAGGAGACCCATTACCTCTTACAATAATCACCGTTTCTTACTCTTACATTGATGGAACCCTTAACTTTTCATTAAACGGTGGTGTTGAATCAGCAACAGGCACCAATTTAACGACCGCAGGCCCTGATTTCACTCCCGGTGTAATATCTGCCGCTTTTGACGATGACTGGATTGGTGGAAACAAACCAAGTAATCGGTTTATTGACGCGGCTGTTGAATCTATCCCCAGCACATTTTCCGATTTAAAAATGCACGAGCTTGCTTTTTTAGATGTCGATGATGTCGAAACGGTTCAGCAATACGAATGCTACCTAGCTCATAAATGGGGTTTAACCCAAAATCTCCCCGCTTCTCACCCATGCCCTGCCGCACCCGTTGTCGCTGGAGCCTGGAATACTTTAAATACAAACTGGTCGGCATTAAATGGCCGTACATGGTCAACCTAGCCAATCAATTAATAATTAATACTTAACTAACCCTCTTTTACGATGGCAGACTTATCAAATCAAACACCCGCAGATACTTACAAATCTTTATTACAAATAGGCGACGCTACAAACGGAGTAGACGCTACCGCTAAATACATAGAGGACGGAGAAGGTACAAACTCAGCACTTGCTATCAGCACGACAGCGGTTGGAATTGGTACGGATAGTCCTGATGCGAAATTAGATGTTCAAACAGATTCATTTGGAGATATAGTTAAGTTAAGAACTTCAGATGGCACTAATAACCCAAGGTTGCTTATTGGTAGTTCTGCTACTGGCATATATATTAAAAATGAATGGACCACAGGAGCTGGAAATCTTGACTTTCAAAGAACTGATGGTACATCCAAAATGTATATAAAATCCGACGGCAACGTAGGAATTGGTACGGATAGTCCTACAGATAAGCTTTATATTAAAGCAGGCTTTGACGATTCGGGTGCTACTATTGAAAATACAAGTGCTAACCCAGCAAGATTAACTTTAACAAACTCAGAAGGTTCAGGTTATGTAGATTGTAACAACAACTTGTTGAGATTAATCAATAATACTAGTTCAGACTTAGTCATAGACTCCGACGGCAACGTAGGAATTGGTACGGATAGTCCTGTAGATGAGTTGCACGTTAATAATGCTAGTTCTGCGTCAATTATAACAGTGACAAGTAGTGACACAACTAGTGCACGTCTATATTTAGGTGACCAAGCTCGCAAATTTCACGCTGGATTAGTTTACAATAATTCTGATGAATCTTTTGCTCTTTGGGGGTATGATGCAGCTGCCAATACAGCGGAACGTATGCGCATCGACTCCGACGGCAACGTAGGAATTGGTACGGATAATCCGGGTGTGCGGTTACACTTAGAAAATACTGAAGAAAGAGGGGATTACGCTTCAACCTATGCGAGAACCGAAACGCCTGATTTTTTTGTGCGAAATACACAAACAACAAGCAGTATAGGCTCAACAAAAATACTTATACAAAATATAGGTACAAGCGGTACTGCCGAAGCAGTAGTTAGTGTTGTTAATCAACTGAATGCTGCTGGTGCTCTTGCTTTTTCTTTACGCAACCCAGACGATAACACTAATATTGTAGAACGCATGCGCATCGACTCCGACGGCAACGTAGGAATTGGTACGGATAGTCCAAGCGCTAAGTTAGAAGTCTCCGGAGATGCTATAATTACTGGAGATCTTAATGTCAGTGGGACAACAACAACGGTAAACACTCAGACCTTAACGGTTGAGGATCACCAGATCATACTCGGCGCCTTATCAACCGGGACCCCGACAGATTCAACCGCGGATAACGGAGGTATAATATTAAAGGGGGACACCGACAAAACAATTCTGTGGTCTAATACCGCGGACGCATGGAGATGCAACCAGAATTTCATCGCCGACGGCAACGTAGGAATTGGTACGGACAGTCCTGGTGCTAAGTTAGAAGTTAAGACAGTAAACAACTTGCATATGCGAGTAGGGAATATTGAAACCGAGATAAGCCCTATAGTTCGACTTCAAGGTCAATCATCTTTGGGGCAGAATTATTATACAGACATACAGCTAGACGCAGAAACAGGAACATTATTACTAAAAGATCCCGGCACATCTGCTGGCTCTATAGGTCAATCTCCCGTAGCAATCGACTCCGACGGCAACGTAGGAATTGGTACAGATACCCCTGATGCGAAACTGGAAATAGCTGAGCCTGAAGGTAGCCCTCAATTATTAATTAGTAATGAGGCAACTAGCTTTGATAGTGCGTCAATTAAATTTATTAGTGGAGGAACAGGTAATCCTG
>Ga0098048_1000296_pt1 | contig 25451 bp, 33 predicted proteins | sample 13_taG_FD_75052 | JGI IMG/M metagenome (GOLD analysis project Ga0098048, IMG submission 75052) | Marine viral communities from the Subarctic Pacific Ocean - 13_ETSP_OMZ_AT15268 metaG | ecosystem: Environmental > Aquatic > Marine > Oceanic | place: Pacific Ocean | collected 2015-01-16 | reverse complement strand
CTACGACGCTGAGCTTTATTTTCTTCGGTCATGATTATGTCCTAACTTATGCAGTAATGATGTGTACGCCGTGATCAGAGTTCAAAACTCCACAGCCGTAAATAGCGTACCAAGCGAGAGAGTGCTTACGTCCAAAGTCTTCTACGCCATTGTCGCGCATCTCAGCGGGAAGTGCGTCTGCAAGTGCATAAGCCTGATCACCAAACATGGTAGCGCGGAAAAGGTTGATGCCTGCAGCTCCACCGCCTGCAACGCCTGCGCCAACACCGTTAACAGCTGATCCATCAAGAATAAGCTCATATCCGGGAGCTGATTGCTGAAGAACCTTAGCCGCTATGATTGCGTCCGCGTTCGCTACGGTATCGTCAGGGAGTGATGCCGCAGCTCCATTACCCTGATGAGTAGTAGAGATGAAGATTACGTCCTCAAAGCGTCCGATCTCACCCTTAAACAGCGCGCGAGCATCATTCTTATAATGGTTAGCGTTCTGCCATTGGCTATCCCTCCGCAAGAATGATGCTTGGCGTGGGTGAACAAAGCAGACGTAGTAGTCGTTATTGAACTTAGGTACGTTCTTGCTTTGAAGTTCAAGAACACCGTTCATGACCTCTTCAACGCCAAAGGTGTCAGTATTATCAACAGTAGCCTGAGTGGTAGCATCACCGCCATAAATGACGTTAGTGAACCCTGTTACGAGTTTGTCGCGAAGCTCAAGATCGCGAGTGACTGCATAGTCACGACCTAAGAGGATTGCGCTCTCAGTCATGAGCTCATCAAAAGAAAGCTGAAGCGCCTTCTCAGAGATGGCGATTGCGTTACCCCATTCAGTCACGCTAATTGATTTCATGCTTGATGAAATACTCTTAGTCGCGAGGCTTGTGCCTTCTGTAAGTTCACCTTGACGCTCAATGTCGGCATAAGTGATGAATTTAATCGTTTGTCCGGGTCCAGCGCTGAGGTCGAGACGACGTGTAGCGAAGTTCTCGTACATCATTACACCACGTGCTTCATGCAAAGCCTGTAGTGAGTATACGTCTAAGAACGGGTGAATCTCGTTCGCAGTTGTTTGGATAGCGGAAGTTGTATAATTAGCACCGGATGCTGAAAAGCCAGATACAGCCATGATGTACTCCTATTAGGAATTGGCGCGAGCTCTTTCGAGAAGCTCTGCCTTGAGTTTATTGAAATCTTGAGTGGAAAGATTAGCAAGCTCATACTTTTTGCGAGGATCAACGACATTAAGTGCTGTTGCGTCCTGCGTAACTGATGCAGGGACAGAAGGCTTAGGTAAGTTCTGAGAGAATTCCGCTTTAACACGTTCGCGTGCCTTAGCGAAGATTACATCCTCTCGCTCCTTTGCCTTAACAATACTCTCGTCGATCTCCTGCTCTGATAAGCCTGAGACGAGTTCGGTTAGTGTAAGACCCGACTCTGCGAGTCTATTAGCGCGATAGAGTTTTAGCTCTGAGTCGCGAACCCTCTTAGCCGCCTCGGTTGCAACTTGCTCAAGCTGAGCTTGAAGTGAAGCTTCTTTTTCCTCGAGTGCCTTAAGTCGAATAGCGACTTTTTCTTCGGCAGACAATTCTTCGAGCGCTTTTTCTTCTAGTTGCTTCTTAGCATCATCTCTCTCTTGCATAAGAGAGCGTAGCATATCCGCGGACTCTTCAAGTTTAGTGTTAAGCTGATCCCTAGAAGAATCGAGATCCTCAAGTCTTGAGTACAGCTTATCTTTTTCTTGTTGTCGCGCTTTTTCTACAGCAGATATTAAGTCTTGGCGGGTAATTGTATCTGTTCCATTTTCATCTACAGGAGATTGCTCAGCTGCAGCTTCATTCAGTGTTTGCTCTGTATCTTTTAGCGTATCAGTCATTCTATGTCCTTACAGGGTGGTGATGCGAATTAATAATTAACGGATTTGGCTTGCGCGCGGCATTGCGCGCTCCATTCCATCTGCACCATTTTGGATAAGCTGAGCACCACCAGGTACTTGAGCTTGGGTACGGGTGCGAGGAACGTTTGGCGCTGTCATTGATACGACAGTTCCGCGATTACCGCCTACCTCTGTGTTAAGGCCCTCTGTGGGCGCTACGGCAGGCGCATTCTGTGCGTTAAGTGATGGTCCGCGTGACATAATCAATCTCCTTAGTTTAAGATGGGACTATTCATCATAATATGGTTGACTCTCACAAAGTCAAAGATTTTCTCGATAAACCTGTAGACAGGTTCAAGCATAGTTTTCGGAAAGTCTGCTGTTAATAAGACCTTATTAAGACGAGTTATCAGACAAATACAGAGAAAATAGATTATGTATATTTATCGGATATACATATAATACAGCATTTCTGATAACTTATCAAATTTATTTTGTAGCGACCAAGCTACACATGCAATTAGGATGCGGAGCCTGTGGAGCCTCTCGCAAAGAATAAATGCCTTGCTCATTACGAGTCCTAGAGGCAATGTTTCCTGTAGATGATGCAAGAACCTCACACACCTCAGAACCGCCGTAATCCTTGTGTGAAGAGGATAGCCTCCAATAGACGAATTCTACGCCTGCCTCAACATAAAGATTAGCCTGAGCAGACATGCGAGCCCTCTGCAGTGATGTCCTCTCTAAAGAAGCAAGACCCCTAGAGAGGGATGGGTGGTTTACCCGTTCATATGTATTAGGCGTTATATGCCTCGCGATTACGCCCGTGTTAGGTTCAGCTAAGTTAAGCTGCTTAGACACGTTCGTAAACGTCTTGTTATATAGATTGCTCGCGCGAGATCCAACAAACTCCATCTCTGATTTAACGCGAGATAATGATGAGGATAGCCTAAGCGCGTGAGCCTCCTTGCTCACATCAATGTTAAAGCCTTGACGCCTTAAAAGAGCATAGTCCCTGCGAAGTTGCCTAGATATTGCGTCCGAGAGTTGTTCCCGAAATAAGTTCATCTCAGCAGTAAGCGAAAACGATAATGATCTATAAGCAGATGAAACAGCTAAGTCCTTGATAATAGGAGACAGCACGTCCATCCGCATGCGCCTACGCATCGCGCCCGACATTTGCTTATTAATAGCAATCTCTGGATTCTCTATTCTTGGTAGGTCTAAATAACCCCTAGCTACAGAGAGATATTCAGAACGACCCTGAACAGATGTATAAGAAAGCTGATCACTCTCTATGATCAATCCTGTGCCTTTGGCCGCGCGTGGTAATGGTTGCGTCATTACAAGTTCCCCTATAGTTTTCTAAAACTCTTGTCCCGCTTTACTCTCAGGGAACCTTTCAGATTTCTTCTCGCCCGTTATATCAGAGTTAGCAGACGTAGGGTTAGGATTACCGCCACCCGCTGAGCTATAAAGCATCGCGCCCGCGTGTTCCTCAAACATTAACATGGACTCTCTATCTGCCTGAACCTCTTGAGTAATCTTCTCCATCTCAGCGCGAGATATGCCCATCTTCTCCATCTCATAGCGACGTGAGGTTAACCCAAGTCGAAGACGCCTCTCAGCGCGGTCAAGCTCAATACTCTCATTACGGGGTAAAGGCTCTCCAAACACAACATCAGTGTTATATAAGTGCCTCAATGGGTGTTGACGCGCCTTATCAGCAAACTCAGGCTCAGTGATCATAAGCATTCGCACGATTAAGCTGTTAATCTCGCGGATGCCCTTGCGGAAAGATGTGATCTTGCTCTTGCGTAGATTAATCATGCTATTGTAAGCGAGTGAACCCGCCACTGCACTTTGATATTGATGCGTCGGAGATAAAACCTGTTCAGGTATTCCCGCAATCTCAAACATAGCCTTACGTACACGCTCTAAGTATTGCATAGATGCGTCAAGCTCGCCATTAAGCGCAAGATTCTCAATAGACGCATGATCAGGAATACTCCAAGTTCGATTAGCGCCACGCTCCAAATGCGATACCTTGATTCCCTTAACAATCGTAACAGGTGACCCGTGATAGTTAATCACATCAGATACATCCGTAGCCTTCTCATTAAGCTCTCTCTGGAGAGGTAGAATAAACGCGAGGTCTGAGCGCCCATAGTATTCTCCAGCAATAGGATAATTAGGGATATGCACTAAAGGTATACGCCCTAGAGGGTTCGGTCGTATCTCCTCTTTGCCGTCGTCGTGATAATAAATCACGCGGTCGTCATACCAACGCTCAACATGATACTCTACAGCCTGATCAGGTTCGCCAAATTTACGGTTAGCCCTGTCTAAACCCGCGATTTCCTTGAAGTTAATCGCCTCAGAGTATTTGGGGTAAGAAATTAAGACGCTATGCAGCTTACTCTGCGCAGGCCCATGTGGTCCATGAAAAGTAGGGAATACATACGCACTCGGTATAACCTCTAAACAAGGGTAATCCCCATAAATATCATCTTCTTTAAGGGATACACGGACAAAACAATCGCCGGTGACGCCTGCCATTTGCCCCATATTGAGAGCAAGATCATTCTTCTCGTTTAAATGCCATACGCGATCCAACGCCTTGCTCAAGAAGTTTAAAGTCTCAGGCTCAAACTCCGGAGATTCAGGGTCGTCGGGAATGACAACACTAAACCCATCCTTCATTAAGAAATCAGCGTGAATGTCTACAATACGGCTACAATAATTCATAGTCACAAAGTGATCATCAGGTGATCTTGTCCGAGCCCAATGCGCTCCTCGATAAAATTTTGTGTATTCGTCATATCTCTTAAGACGATAGGCGTGCTTCTCGCGAAAACCCAATAACATCTGATGGGTTAAGGAGTCGGCCTTACCAAAGGGGGTGCTGTCAATAACTGCCATTTAGTTTCTCCATTTATTAAAGACGCGACCTCTGTCAATCCGAGAGCCGCGACAAACAAGATTAGGTTGATGATGATTAAGCCAATCTCGGACATCTGATGCCTTAGTTGAACCTAACACTCCGCGATATAAATATCTACGTACCAACTTAGGATCAATACCCGCCTCATGCGCGATGACATCAATAGATAACTCTACATCACCATCTATTCCGGCTAGAACGGGCGTTTGATGTAAGTCCCGATCGTCTGTCTCTTGCTCGGTCGTAGAGCATGTCTGATTTTCGTGTGAGGGATTCTCCATAGTCTATGCTCCAACTCTTTCGGTGTATCAGCCAACATAACATCATTAGGCTATCAGGGTAATCATCGTGAGGCTTATCAAGAGCCTTTGCTCCCTTGCCCTTTTGAGAAGGGGCCTCTACAGACATATATTTGCCCTTCCAATTTTTCTCCAATGTCGTGGTTTGTCTTACAAACTTTCTCCATTTTGAGCTCTTTTGTGCTCCTGGAGATGAAGGGTATGTGATCCGCTTGGCAAAAATCTCCTGATATAGAACAGTATAACCCTCATGCTTTGATTTCTGAGTAAAGATAAACGGCCATACCTCGATGTCTTCCAAGTCTGCGTTAATGCGGTCGTAAATTGGATCACCTCTACCCGTAGCGTCAACAACAATAGATCCTAAATTATAGTTCGATAAAAACTGTAAGATCTGTGGGTATTGCCTCTCATGGTCGTCGCCTTGAAGCTCTAGCCAATTAAGAATATGTGTATGAAATCGCTGTTCACCCGCCTGCTTAGACGGATTCTCCCACCAAACCTTAGCGACAGTCACCACCGTAGAGTCGCTGTGTCGACCAATATCAATTGACGCTATTAGATTATCAGTCGATCTATCTACATTCGATAATCCCGCTGATAGCGCGAACGTCGAATCGCCACTCTCAGAGCGGAGAGTTTCGCGAGTGCTAACTCCGCACTCTTTAAGTAGTTCAGGAGTAATAAATAAACCACGCTCTAATATCCAATGCAGTCTATAGGACATACGAAAGTCATCACTCTCGTAGCCAAGACGTTGGATCTCTTTAACAATGTATTGCTCATAACGCGGGTTATATTGTTGCGCTACAGTATAGTCATACTCAAAGTGAGTCTTAAGCGAGTTTTGGCCCGCCTCTAGGCTACGTGTTCGGTTACGTTCACAAGCCTCGTAGAAGTCACATACTCTAGGCGCGGGAGTTCCAATCTTAATGATTGTTGCAGAAGTAGCCGCGCCCATAGGGTGAATACTCTTGCGTATCTTATAGTCTGCTATGTCTTGTGTCTCTTCACATATCAGTAAGTGGTAAGTTTTACCCTCTATGGCGGTATGTGGTCCCGCGCTATTAGAATCAACACGGCTACCATTCGGAAGTTGGAGGATCTTGCGCCCTGAGTTGAGCTGTATGTCAATATCAGGATCTTGCAATACCTCTTGCATCGCAGAACTCGCGAGACGAGCCGCCATGCGAGAGTGCATAATACCCGCTAACTCGTAATTAGGCGCAAAGATGCCACACCAAAAGCCGCCTTTAAATTTAGAGATGCGAGAGTCTTCCGAAAGAGCGGGATCTTGCGCTAACGTAGGGAGTAATACGCATAGGCTTGGTACAACACATGATACAGTTTCAGTCTTACCGCTCTGGCGAGAGAACAACGCGGTGATCTCATCAGCATCCTCAAGTAGAACAGATTGACAGATCCGTAAGCCAAACTCTTTTTGATAAGGGTAAAGCTCTACACCGCTTGCGACGAGACAAAATTTAAAAGCCTTGTCTGCAAGCTCGAGCATGTCTTTTCTTGAAATTATTCGTTTTGTTTCCATATCAAGTTCTACCCTAGTTTTCTAAAACTTTTAGCGGTTATCTCCGCTACCCTTTATAGTGTTATTAGCCTTACGGCTAGTTAGCTTGTTGTAGTTCATTAAGATGACCTGCGATAAAGACATGTCTAATTCTTGAGCGATTCTAGCCACATACCAAAGAACATCGCCTAGCTCTTTAGCCAACTCTATTGCTTGTGATCGTGATAGCTCATCTTCTGTTGAGTCGCGAATATGCTTCTTAAGCTTATCGCAAACCTCACCCGTTTCAGAGGCAAGCCCTAGAGCGAGGTAAGCGAGCGCGGTGTCCTTCGGGTAAATAGCCGTAGTCTCAGTAAAATCTTGGTAATCATCAATCTTCATTTAGCAACCCCAATCAATCGGGCATTTTGTGCCGTCTTCTTCGCATATGCGCTCATACACATTAAGCACTTTTACAGCATAGCCACTGCCAACACCCATACAAGAACCTCTAGGCCCAGCGTTATATTTGGCCGCTGCTGAACACGCGCCATGCTCTCTTAGATAACGTACAGCGTGGTAAATACCCGCTACCCGTAAATCACATCGCACACATGGCGAATACTTGCGGTATGTCTGCATAGAGCTCCTCGCCTTGCGCGAAGATACGACATTATCGTCTAATGCGCTTTCGACGACAGCCGTCGCGAGAACCCAAAGATATTCATGACGCTTTAGTCTTAGCTTCTTGTCTACATGTAGCCCTGGTAGATCTTTTGCTAGCATAAGCAGTTTCTTGCATTCGTCGATCTTGGGCTTCATGTATTTTCTCTTCCACTTATTTTGGTAAGAGATGGACATAGAACTCAAAGGCGTATACGTCGGAGTGTGGGCAGAAAAAGTCTGTAACGCCACAAAAGTACAAAGCTTAGCGAGCGTCAGCATTAATTTTTTCCTCAGTGGGCGGTTCTTCTATGCCTTCTATATCATTTAATCCGGGCATGTCTTGGATTGATTGCTTGGAAAAGCGCCATGCTCTCTGCATTACCCAAGAGAAGCTCCGCTCTAGGCGTGTACATTCTTGCATGATTTCTTCAAGCATCGCGCTTGGGAAATAAATCGTCTTCTTACAGGACGATGGTCGGGATTCATCAGACATTGTGTCTCCATTTCGTCGGGGGGTGTGATAATCACATCATTTAACGTATTTATCATACGTTATACCGATAATCTTAGCAAATATTATCGCGAGGTTTGCACAATACATTTAATGTGCTAAAATTAGCGGAAATAATGCCAACGCTTAGGAGTGTCTTCATGGAAAATCCTGTCCCTTCAGGTGTAAAAACAGATCTTATTTGGAAATTATGCGCCGCAGGCTTAGCACCCGCGTTGTTGTGGATCAATACCATTAGTAATGATGTCGCGGTCTTAAAGGCACGCCTAGATAACACACAAAACGCAGTTGATTCCGCAGCCGAAGATATCAAAGCGCTCAGTAAAACAACCACCGCGAATGCCGTAACGCTAGGGTCGATCACAGTGACCCTTGACAGGATCGACAAGCGTATGGAGGAAACCCGCACTGATATTAGAGCCCTAAACACAAGGCTCTTTACAGGGAGTCAATAATGAGCCGTCTTATTGTATTCAGCACGTTTATATTACTGCTTAGCCTTAGTTGTTATCTCATGCACAGTAATCACACCATAGCCGCAAAGAAACAGGCGATTAATAGATTGAATAAAGATCTTACGATGCTGAGAGCGCAGTCATTACAGCAACAGGATCTTGTTCAAGCCCTTAAAGATAAACAGATACAGGCGCGCATCGCTAATGAGAAGATGAGAGCCCGTGTACTTAAGACGTTAAAGCATTTAAATGGCTCATCCCGTATGATGAAAAAAGAAATCAACACGTTACCGATTGGACGCCCAGCCCCAATCATAAATGGCGTTGATCTCAGAAAGATCCTTGAATTGCCGGATACGGACGAGCGTTCCAGGGCTCTCGTCGATTGAACAGTAGACCTTGAGTGTTGTGCCTCCGACAACCCTTGAATCGCCACCCTCTATGTAGTCTCCAATCCCATCTAGGACACATTTGCGTATGTTGTCTTCGTCGGGTTTAACCGCGTGTAATATGCGTGAGGTGCTGTGCTTGTATGTACCGTTCTTATAACAGAAGGATAAAGCCTTAGTACGCGGGAAGATTGCTACCAGATCCACCCAAAGCGGCCCGATCAACGGGAGCTGATCGTGTATCGCGGATAACAGAAAAGCCTCTCGTATCTTACGCTCATATTCTAAAGTCTCAGTAGGTGTGTACGTGATCGTTCTTCGGCCTCTGCGCGCCATGCGTGGACGCTGTTTTCCTCTCGGTGCGCCCAGTGCGAAAAATCTTAGGTCAATCATTGTTATTTTCTCTCTGAATCAAAGCCTCGTAGCAGTCAGATGAAGACTTCCATATCATTACAGATTCAGGCTTTATGTCCTTGTTCAGAACACTCACCAACAAGTGTCGCGGTGAACCCTCATGGTTAAAGGTCATCTCGTAAACCTTACAGCTCTTAGCGAGTCCTTCTCTTAGTAAGTCTTCTGCAAACGCGATTAATTGCATCTTAGAGTGACCCCACATATCACCCGTTATGTCTCCATCACTGTCTTCTGTCTTTGTCTTTAAATAGTAGATTCTTGCCATGTCTCTTGCCCTATCTTTTTAATGATCACCGAATTTTTAATTTCCGTAGATTACTATCAATAGCTAGTTTAGCAAATAAACCTCAGTTTTGCAAAGGTTATTCTTGGTATCATCATCATTCTAGTTCGGTTCTACCGTAGTTTTCTAAAACTTTTTTGTCCGACACTTTCATTTTTCATTCTGTCGTAAAGGGTGTCACGTTTCGGACGGCCGAGAAGTCGGGTTTTTTTCGCAAATTTCGCGAAAATTTTTTTTTTCGGAAAAACGGGAAAAAATGATTTTTTTCGGTTTTTCGGTCGTTCGGTTAAACAGAACGCTCAGGCGCGTTCAACGTTGTACAACGTTGAACACAGCGCGACGTTGTACAGCGTTGTACAACGTTGGGCGCGGGTCAAGGTCGGGTCGGTTGTACAAGGTTGCACGGGGTCAACGCGAGGCGCAGACGTTTCACGTGAAACATAGGGAGCGCGTCATGGTCGCGAGGTAGTAACGATACCAACTAGGAAGGCGGGGCGTGGTCGGGAGGCGGTGGTGAGTGAGGCGTGATCATTGCGAGGATCGATCACAGGCAACGTTAGAGGGTCAAGGTGTGTCAGCGTATAGGTGAGACGATACGAAGCGTTTAAGAGGCATTGTGAGACGCGTGAGTGATGAGCAGCGCAGAGGTGAGCGGGGTCGAGTCACAGCGGGGGCGGTCAAGATTCAAGCATCACACGCGAGGCATGGGTAGTGCGCGGTCGCGGGGGGGCGGATCAAGGCGCAACGTTGCTCCAGGTGGTGGGGGTGCAAACGAGAACACGCGCATGAGCGCGTGTGTGTTGTGCGGTTCGTGGTGTGGACACGGAGCGCACGGGGGATCAGATCAGCGCGAGGTGAGGATCAGGGGCAGAGCGTAGCAAGCGCGTTGACGAGGGTCGCGGGGTAGTCATGAGGAAGCGCGTCGGTGTCGGTGGTGCGCGTCAAGGCGTTGTGAACAGCGTTGAAGGCGTGCGTGTATGCGGTGTGATCATCACAGGACGCGCACACAACACAGGCAACAGCATGAGCGAGAGCAGTCGGAGAATGTGCAGTGTGCGCGTACAGGACATCGTTACCCTGTGTTCGTGAGATCGTCACGTCACGCGGTCGAAGGTATGTAGCGAAACAGGCAACGAGGCGCGCGATGGTACACAACGACACGAGTTGGTTCATTTGGTGGCGTGGGTGGCGACGTGATGAGACGTTGCATTGAGCAAGGTTCGTGAGAACACGTGGCATCACGATGTCGTCAAGTTTTGGTGATGTGTTGGAGGTGGAGGTGAGGGTCAAGGTCGCGTGTTTAGGTGCGATTGCGAGCGAGACGTTAGGGGTGATTGTGAGCGGTGCATCGTTACCCTTGATGATGTCGTAGGCATGACGCGGGTTAGCGAAGACAGGAGCGAGGTTGGGGCAAGCGATGAGGGGTGAATCAGCGAGGGTTTCAAGGTCAATTTCGACATTGATCACGTGGGGCGTTTTGGTAGCGCGTGTGGTTGATTTGGTAGGGATCGCGTTGGCAAGGTCAGCGAGTGAAAAGGTCATATCGGTGTCTCCCGTTGGAGTCAAGGGGTGTGGTGTGAAGCGTCACAGCGACGATCACAATATCAATATATACGGGGGGCGCGGTGGTGTCAAGAGAAAGTTTTAGAAAAGTCACATTGAATGTGTAACGTCGGGCGTAAGTGTATGATTTCGTTGAGGTTTTGGGCGCGAAAAAAAATAAAAAAAATTTTTGAACGCGTCACAGGGTCGTGGAACGTTTCACGTGAAACATAACGGTGTCCGCCGGTGGACGTTGTACAAGGTCGGGGCGTGGTTGTACAGGGTTGAAAAGGTTGTACAACGTTGTACAAGGTTGGAGGTTTGTACAAGGTTCATCGTTCGGTTCAAGTGAACAGCAGATGCAAGTGAGTTGCAGATGCAAGTGAGTTGCAGATGCATATGGGCGGGTGTAGGCGCGTGTAGGTGCGTGTAGGCAGGGGTGCGTGTAGCCTCGCAAGCGCGAAGCGCGCGTAACTTTCTCTTAGGAAAAGCCGTTCCGAAACTTTCTCTTTAACACCGCAGTATTAGTAAAGCCTTCTTTTTGTAGCACTGCCTAAGTGAAGCAAGTAACTAGGGGCGCAGTGGGGAAGCATCAGTAGTACGTCACTCGCGTGAGTTACTTTTGCTTAAAACTTTTCCTCAACTTCCGTGACAATAGCCATAGACACTTCTCCGCACGATAATTACTTATTAACCTCGTATCACTTCTCTTAATGATCTTGATCACAGTACTTTACTTACAATACTTTTATAGTTTACTTATTCGTCTCAGGGGGATTACTTTACTCAGCGACCTGTATGATAGCTCTTGCGGCTCTTTCGATAAGCTCTTTATTACTTTTGCGCGAGCTCTTTATGAATGGTCACAGCTCTTTTCGTCTTCGTTCACAGGGCTAGGTGGTCGCGCGGACATGGCTTGATAAAAATCAACGCAGCTCCAGATGACTTACATGAATTCTCTTTGCTTCTTGGAATACTTTACTTGTTGAATTGACGACAGCTTCTTTATTAACTTAAGCAATGCATCTTACTTAGTCCTCTGCATTCATTCGTCTTGATATACTTTTGCGCGGTACTTGACTTACTTGTCTTATGAGGGGCGGCTCTAGGGCGGTGGCTCTAGGGGGAAGGTATGCGCGTTTAGGTTGGGGCGGTGAGGGGCGCGGGTTTATATAAATGTGAGCGGTGACGCGGGGGGAGTATCAATACGTAGATTGAATTGTAAGACGCGTATGTTTGATTTAGGTATCAGGACATAGTGGGGGCGCGTTTAATCAATCACAGGCGATTCAAGGCGTGTCAGGTCGAAGACATTTGAGCGCATGTTAACGCGGTGAACGAGTCAATAACAAAGGGTATGGTGTTGTCGTTAATTTCGATATCGTGATGTGTGACGAATCGGTACAGATCCACAAAGTCATTGTATGCAGTCATGTCATTAAACGCGATAACATGGGATGCATTGGACGCGAAGTTAGATGCAGAGTAGAAAGTGAACAGAGCGTCAATGAAGGTTGCGAGAGATAATTTATATCGGTTAGCATATGCGTTCATGTAGTAAGCAATAACGCGGTGATCAGTAAAAGAGATGTCAACGTAGTCAGCATATGAGAGCGTGTTCATAATTGCATTAATATCATTTATACGTTTTGAGATCGGGATATGTTTATTGACATAGCGTACACAATGCATAAATTCATTAAAGTGTGGTGAGTGTTCAATCATCACGAAGTCATGATAAAACACAAGGTCAAGCAAGGTGGCATTATCAGAGAGGCGGTTCACGTGTCGTTTGTCGAGGTCGGAAAATTCATGAGTATGTAAGAGTTCGATCAGAGCAGTGCAGAGGATAGAGGCGTTAAGATCAGGAGTTTCAGTGTATGAGGTACCGCAGAGACGCATCATATGAGTGTGTAGCGCGGTGTAGATTTCGTAGGGTGTACGCGCGTTATCATCGTTTTGAAGGTGGTTGAACAGAGAGAAAACAGTGTTTGCATAAAACGGATTGTTAGGGCGCGTCAACAGGTATTCAGTTGATTTAGCGATAGCAGACATTTGAGGCGTAAATGAAGGCGTAAACATAGCGTTGTATCTCCAACGTTTCAGGGGGCAAATGTTTGATGATTCAACAGCGAATCAACAGTAACACAATAACATAATAACGTTATATATCACGGAGAGCGACGTGTCAAGTAAAAGTTTTAGAAAAGTATGGTTGAATGTGTAACGCACCAGAGTGGCGAATCAGCATGACTTGCATGACTCGACAGCATGACTTGCATCACTTGCGTCAACGTCTTGTATCACTTGCACAAACGTCTTGCGGTACTTGCGTCAACGTCTTGCATCACTTGCGGATAGCTCCGCATTAACTTGATTTTCGAACTTTTACTTAACCTCCTTGTGACCTTTTAACAAGAACTTTTGCTTAACCTCCTTTTGGTCAAATCAAGTTTAAACTTTCTCTTGTACCTTTTACAGTCACTTTCCCGCGCGCTTTAGCTTAACTTTTGCTTGATGCTCCGCTCACAAAAAATCACTACTCTTAGTGGTTAGCCTTTCCGCGCGGTGGCTTGCTTTGCTTATGCTGTCATATGTCTCGGCCGAACAAACCGCGCAAAGCTTGCCAAACTCTGCGCGTCTCGTCAATCCACTATGATAGGCTGAACCGATGGGCACTTAAGCGTATATGGCGTCTTAGCCCTTAACGTCTTGTAGCCACATCGTAAACTCCATACTTTGTTGTAGAACCCGTTGGACAACGTACCTAGAGGGCGTGGTAGGCCGTCCGGTGCATAATGCTCAGCGAGTTCTACTACAGCGCATACCTGAAGAGGCGGGGTCGCTCTGCAGAAATGTCGAATCTCTCTAGGGTTGACCCGTTTAAACTTAACCAGTTTATTTGTCCTGATCGCATAAGAACGTTGAAACTGTGTGAGCCCTCTCAGGCGCAGACAACACTCTTGGTCATAGGGGGCGGTGCATCCTAGTAGGAGAGTGATAACCACCATAGGGAGGATCTTAAACATTCACCGTTGGTGTAGGTCGGGGGAGGCTATTTTCGGACACGAAGCGCCCTAGTGCGGTGGCGAGAGCGTCTTGTATATCATCATCCGTATAGGACGCGCAGATCTGCTCAAAGCGGTGGGTCACGACCCGCATCACGAAGTCCATCGTGAATTGCTCGTTGAGCGAGTTGGGGCGTCCATATTCATCGAACATACTCTTCAGAGGGGGTAAGCCTGCGCGAAGATTATGTACCCGACACTTGCTACAGTTGGGGTAGATTTTGCCACTAGGGTTGTTAACCCTTTGTGAGTGGCAACTGCTACAAGCAAACGTAAACAGCTCCGCAGTATCGAGGATGCTTAAGAACCGCCCATACATCAGGATAGGCTCGTATTTTCTCGTTGCAGTCATAAACCCTACGCCTCCATAGTCAGCGTTGCGAATGGGTTCTTGACGACAGGGATCTTCCACACTGAGGGTTGCGGAGCGTCTTCAGCGAGGATGCCTTCGGGGAGCGTGATCAGCCCAAGATCAAGCGCGGTAGCGAACCCATTGTAGATTGACACTGTGAAGAGATTGGAGCCGCCTGCGATCGTCATCGCTGTAGCGAGACAAACACCTTCAAGCGAAGTTCCAAATGGGTAGCAGATCACCGCATCAGCGTTGGTGTGCGCCCGATTAAAGTAGTGAGCCTGCTCGACGGTTGTAAATGAGTGCCACGATGATGTGCTCCGAAGAAGCGCGAGCGTCGTGATGTGACTCATGAGTTGTCCTTGACCCTTGACGAGATTGCGGGATGATGAGTCCTTCAGCTGCTTGATCGAGAGGCCCGGCACAGCAACCGCTTTGAGGATCTCAATGTTCTTAAGCCGAGCCTGTGTCGGGTTCTTCTTAGTGCGGAAGTCGGTAAGGCTCCACGAAAGATCAGAGCGAGAAGCGCCACGATTGAAATCAATCTTGCCAATCGAAGTCACAATCGTCTGCGGTTCGTTCTTGTTGGTTGCCACCGCACAGAGCTTCTTGAGCGCAGTAAACGTTGGGTTGCCATTCAGCGCATCAAATGCTCCATGTTTTACATTCGGGAGCTGTGCGAGCACAGGGGGCAGTGCCGGAACATCAGCCTCGTTGTCGATACACAGGCTCTCGTTAGCAAGCTCCTCAGAGAATACAGGCGCGGCCAAGTCAGCGATGCTGAACGCGCCTTCGTTTGTAGGCGTTGCTGTCGCAATCGGGGCAATAGTTTCTTCGGCAGTAGTTGTCTTTGTAGACATAATGTTGACTCCTTAGTCAATCAGGGGGTTGTGAATGAAGCGCTTATGACAGTGTGTCGGTGCGGTTCACATATACATAATAGCAGGATCTATTTATCTTAGCAAGTTTATTTTGAATCTGTAATGAGTTTATTTACACTCCGTAATACACGACGATACCCGCTACAGTCAAGAGGGGGAATGACTCAATCACAGCAAGCGCAAGCACTAGAGGGAGCAAGATGAGGTCTGTTAGGATGTCCATGACGTTTAGTCCTTATGAATATGCAGTGTCACCATTGTGACAGTGTGGGTTACCGCTAGGGTAAGATCGCCTCGCGAAGATCGGAGCTTGAATAGCGCCTGAGATGGCGCGCTAAGGCTAAGGTTGCGTTTTGCTACGTACATCAGAAGCTTGTCCTCTGGGGTAGTAGCGACCAAGATGTGGTTGTTCGCCCAAGAAGGCTGATGAGTCACAGCGAAATCACCAAGCAGTCTAGGGATAACATCACGCCCCTCAAGGGGGAGGCATTGAATTACCGCTCTCACGTTTAGTCGTCGTCTCTATTGCGTAAGGGTGAATGCTCATTAGAGAACACGTCAACCCTAGTATGGAGGTTGCGTTCAAACCTCATGCGAGAGCCCGTAGTTCCGTCCGTTTTAATACGACGTTGATCCTCTGTGTGGTGCGTGTACTTTCGGGGAGTCATTTGACGCTCTACAGAGCGTTTGCTCTCAGCAGATGCGTCCATGAATGCAGGCCGCTCATCAAGGTGATTGAGTTTGCCAAGTATCGAATGACTTATATGATAGTTACGCATAGATCCAAGATACGACACTGTAAATATAAAGCCTGCGGGTGATCGGGGGCGGTCTACCTCGCATTGCATGACCTTAAGATCGAGGATCTCAGTAAGCTCTCTAGGGGAACGGATTCCTCGTCGTGCGGGGTTTCTCTTATTCGGTACGCTCGTTGTGATATTAGGAATACCCTTAAGCTTCTTCGCGCAGTATTGTTTGGCTTCTGAGGGTTTCTCTCCATCAGCGATCAGCTCAGCAAGCAACTCGTTAAGCTTCTCGATGCGTACCTCGAAGATCGCCTCGCGCAAAGTTTTGTTCGGGAACCGTCGCACACGGTCCGAGAAAGTTGGGGTGTCATTGTACTCATTTGACATTCAGTATCTCCTTTGAGATTTCGGGGGTTGTGAGGGGCGCACCAACGGGTCGTCGTCGGTTCACATCACATACATAGTATATCATATCTCGTTACAGGTTTCAATAGTTCTTTGCATTTCCTCGCGAATTTGTTTTTTTGCCCTTTATATAACGCTCGCATATCAGTATGAAAACCCGTATGCGAGGCTTTTCAAACACCTAAATTGTGAGCTATATCCACTTATCCGCATACAGGTTCAAGGGTAGTTTTAGGAAAGTCTGCGCTCACTCATTTCAGGCGCTGAATTACCTCATTTGACATGCTTAACCTTTGATTGAAGATCACTTCACTCAGTCAACGCCCTCACTCATAAGAACCAAGCCCGTTTACCTCTTAGAACTTTTCCTTGAGGCTCATCAGGTAGACGATAACCACAAATCCACGCCTAATATACCACTCTCTAGGTGTGCTTTTCCCCCCCGTGAGATACAAACTTTCTCTGCGGGTGTGCTTTCTATAGGGGGTAAATACAAACTTTTCCTTAGACTCCAGACTCCATAACTTTCTCTTGTGAGCCTCTAGGTCGCGTAAACCCCTGTAATCATTGGGCTACAAAAGCTGTGACCATTATAAATACCTCTTATGATAGGTTCTAGTGTCCGTTTTCTAGGGGGTAAATACAAATCTATGCCTCAGAGGTAGCCTCAACAGGCGAACCATCTGCAAAATAACTCGCAGGTCTTTTAAATATCCGTCTATATGATAGGTTCTGCCCCCGTTTTGTGACGATTTCTTGGACATCGGACAGGTGTGACCCTAAGAGATCGTTTTTTAATAGCTTCATGAAAGACAGTGCCATCACTTTAGTCAGTGTACAATCACTGCCTGTCTGTGGTCTAAGAGCCATATATACACACAGTAGGGGGGAGTAGTGGTTCTTTACTATGCACTTCTTAATAAGGGGGGAGTCGGGGGCGCGATTTAGCCTGCTTTTGCTCAACGCTACGTACATCTCTCTAGTGTTATGGTAGGCGCTTGTTGCTTGAAGCGCGATGGTCATTAGCGCTATCTTGTTGTGGTACATTAGCCCTCTGTCGTGGGGGGAGGGGGAGCGCTTAATCCGCGAAGGAATGGGGGCGGGGGCCTCCTCAACCTCCGGTAGATTGTCTACCAAAGGAGCCTCTATTTTGATGTGCCATGTCTTACTCTCTGGGAGGAATTGGTAGGAAGATCTGCCTCGTAGTTCTATGAGATCTCCTTCATATGGGCTAAGAATTGAGTCGTCTGCCTCGCGTATAGATAGCCCTCCATAAAGGGCAATATGGGCCTCTTCGAAGGCAGAAATAGAGAGAATCTCGTCGAATAATTGGTCTAAATTGGGCGTTTCTATTACAGGTTCAGACATAGTTTTATATAACTCCATTAAGCTAGAAAGCGAGTCAAGTTTGTGCCTTATTTGGGCTATTGCTGAGTTTTCAGAGACTTTTTAAGTATACCCGCGATTATCACGTGGTGGCCTTCAGGGGGTACTAAAGGGTCTAAAAGAGGGGTATTAAAGGCACTAATAAGGGCTATTCGCGCATATCATTGAGAATCTTAGTCATCTCTGTACTTAAGGTGCTGTTATCGTGCTTATCAGGGTGGCATAGCCTAATAAGGCGCTTGATGTTCTTTTTGGTCAAGCCTTTGGCGCTGCTAGTGCGCTCTCTTCGCGGAGCAGGTCGGTCAAGCTCTTGCTTCAGTCTCTCTTGCAACATGATGTGCGCTTTGTCTGCCTTAGATAAGTCATAGTCCTGATCAGTTTTCCAACAAGGGAGGCATGATGATGAACCCGCATACTCAGTTATAAAAGGTAGGTCACAAGTTCCGCAATAAAGTAAATGACGAGCCATTATTTGTCCTCTTCACGTAAGTACGCGATGATCTCTTGTGGATTAGCAAGGGCGCTGTCCATTAAGAATGAACGTAGCTCCATGCGTATGCGTAGCTCTGATACAACAGGTCGAAGCGCGTCTTGGTTTGAGAGGTAATCATCAAAGTGTCTAGGGAAGAATGCCTTAAGGAAACATTCATTGGTGTCACGACATCCAATAGCGCCATTCTTAGAGATCTTAACGCGAATTGGAATCTGCTTGTAAGTGACGCGGACTACTTTTGGCTTGTTAGATGTAATGTCGGGAGTTGATATCTTTTCGCCGTTTTGTAAATCGGCTTCCATGATGAGGTCAAACATGATTAATCCTATAAGGTGTGGAGTGTATGGGGGTTTGGTCTTAAAAGGGTGCGTTAGTGAGATCTCGGAAGTCCATATATCCCGTGTAGAAGTTGGTGAACACGACACGATGAATCTGTTTCCAATGATCCGAAGAGGTCACGATGTTCCCGTTTTTATCAACATAAGGAACAAACCCAATAAGGGTCGCGTGTCTTACAGTAAGCTCCTCTCCGTTGTAAGTCACAGTGCGCCCTTCAACGTTCTTCTGTAATTCGTGATTGAACGAGTTAATGTCACACTCACTTTGAAAGCGTGAGTGGCGAATAGTAACGCTAGTGCCAACAGGCGCGCGAGTGACATGACTTGTGCAGATGACGAGCGGGCTTTGCATGTCGCTTTCGTCTGTGTTCCAAAGAATGAGATCTACGGTGTCCGGTTGAGATCTGCGTGGTGAATAGCCAATCACAACATGAATTCCTTGTGCGAAGCTAACATCTTGAACGTTAACGAAAGAATAGAGCGGATAAATATCTCGTGTACACATAGTACGATCTCCTTTGAGAATAGGGGGAGTATGGGGAGTGAAGACGAGGCGATTTGTGATCACATCGTCATACATTCAATACACATATAATAACAAAAAGCCGTTTTCTTAGCAAATATATATTATCGGTAAGTAGCGACGACAATGGTTCTGTCGTTAGTCAATCTAAACAGTGAAGTTTGGCCTAGTTCTCCCTTGCTTGTCAGTGGACAAACGTGAGTGATTCGCTCAGCGTGATCTGTTGAGATGTATTTCATGTCTGTCTTAAAGGAGAAGGACTCTGAATGGTTAGATTTAAAGCGGAACACCTTCTCGTCATCAACAGTAATCGTGTATTGCTGGTCTTTGAGCTCTAAATGAACCCTTACGTTGCTTTTAGCTGCCTTAGTCAATATCCCGCGTATAGTCTTCCCAATCTTATGCTCTTTGTCCTCGCTATGTTGATTGATGATATGATCTACCTCTGGGAAGGCTAATACGTCGTTGCTGTTCTTGTCTATGATGATCGTAGTCTTGAAATCAGAGATGTAGCAGTGACCATCTAAGTCTAGGAACAGAGCGCGGGACATCCGAGATAGGCATTTTACTTGCCGAGAATTAAGAAAGAATGAAAGCTCATGATCCAAAGAGATTGGCGTTTTAAACAAGGAGTACCCATTGGTGGCGTACATGAACCCGTTGCCAACCTTAACGCCACACAGCATCTCTCTGTGAGGGTCATTACTCATATAGCCCGCACACTCTTTCGCCTGTTGTATGCCTATAAAGTTGATCCCAGATTTAAGGCTACGTAGTCCAGGCAAGGCGACACCCCATTCAGAGACTGCCTTAGTGATTCCAATCGTGAAAAAGTGAGCGCCGCTAACAAGGGTCATCTCATCGTCATCAATATTTCTTAGAAACATCTCAGTTAGTGACAGATCGTGGATCTTCTTTTTAATATCTTTATAATCAGTGGCCGTTATAGTGATCTGAAAGTCGGGATAGCTACTCCCTGTTAGTTCGCTAAAGACAATATCTCCATCTGATACGGACAGGGTGCTCTTAGCGAGCCTAAAGTGTACATAAGGCTGAGTAGTCGTGAGAGAGAATAACCTAATCGGAATGTTCATGGTGACTCCATACGGGTTCAGAGGTAGTTTTATATAAGTCTAGTCGAGGCAAGCTTTTACGAACATCTTAAGATTCTCGTAGTCGCCTGTCATGCATAGGTCTATCGCGCGATCTCTCGCGGGGCGGGGCCAGCCATGTCGCTTAAGATTTTCTCGTAGCGCTATCAGAAGGTCGAAAGCATTGTTCCCATAAGGGATTTCAAAGAGCTCCGGCGCTTTTCCGTGAGTTTTAATGAGCGTTAACAGCTCAATGTGGTGTGCGGGAAGGTTAAACTCGTGATCCATGGGTATCTCCTAAGAGGAAAGGTGTAGAATAAAGGTCTTATAGGATAAGTAGGTCAAGCTCTCGTCGTCGATCTTTACGCGAAGACAGCCGTGATGAAGCTGATCGCGAGGATAACATTCTCGTAGCTCCGTGAGCAGCGGGTGCTGTAAGCTCTTATGCTTAAACCTTGAGCTGTCAATGCGAGGAACAGTGATGCGTAAGGCTTTTCCCTTAACTCCAGATCGGCCACAATAGTCAGAGATGTGGCCAATAGTGGCCCTGTGGTAGCGGTTAGCGATTTCTTCAGCGCGCGAAAATATCTTAGTCATGTCAATAGTCCTATATAAATGCGGAAAGGCCGTAGATACAGTAGCCATATTCTTCTGAGAGGCGGTCGACGATTTCGTCTGCATCGGTTACGTAGTTCTCATCGTCAAGTAGCTTAACGACAGATGGAAGATTAACAGCGTTCTCTACAAGATCTGAGTGATCGTCTTCGTCAAGGTCCCAATTAACCGTGATGTAGCGACATGGTGTCTCTGTATTGAGCACCCTAAGTTCGTGTTGGTAGCGTCTGAGAGTCACGTAGCGAACAAACATATCTCGGATCAGCTCAACGAGGTGTCCGGCGCTTGTTACGCCCTCATGTTCTTGCCAACACTCATTAGGATTGATTGAATACTGTACATAATCAGACGCGAGGTCACTATATATAGGACTGCCGTAATCCCATTTAATGCGAACATTGTTGCCCTCGACATTGGTATTACGAAGCCCTGTGCCTCCAACATCGTGATTATCCATGTTGATGTGAAACTCGATGCGGTCTGCGCCAAAGCGTACAACGTTGATCTTGCCAATAGTGGGCTCTCCAAAATAGCCGTTAGCGGTATATCGGATCGTAAGACCTTTGCCATTGAAGAATACCTTGCTGTCGAAGTAATCGGGTTTGACCATCTGCAAGTTAGAGAAGTATTCCGCAACGTTAAGAAGGTTAGGCTCGTTACGCGGTGGCTCGTCATACACGTTAGACGCGTCAACCTGAATGACCGAATTCAAGGTTGTATAGATCTCAAAGTAGTCATGCCCCACAATCTTGTGGAGTTTGTCGCCTTCTTGAGTGAAGCTCTTAATGTGACTGTGCATACGCTCTGCATGCAATTTGAGAGGATTTAAATCGCTAGTTTCTTTATACATCGTTGCTTACCTTTAAGCATAGGGTAAAGAGTGCGCATATATATATATATGCGCAAGAGATGATTATATATTACAGGTTATCTAATTTCTTAGCAAATATATTGTGATGAACAGGTCGAATCTGTGTCGTACACTATCCGTTTTTCAATATATCTCGCTGGTCATTGTACGCAGTCATACCACCGCGAGCGAAAGCCTCAGAAAGCAACTCCATCTTCTGCATCTCACAAGGCCCGTCGGGGATAACCTTAGCGTCGCGAACTCTACGCACATACTGAGAGACGAAGGGATTGAACAGAATACGCTCATGAACACCTACGACATACGGAGGACCCTCGTAGAGCCATAGCGCGCAACACTTATCCACGCCCATATCGTCGGCAAACGTAATGGCATTCTCGTCGGTAAATCCCTGAGACGGCAGAGTGTGCGAAGTATCCCAAGAGTCATCGTCTACAGGATTATCTGTCCAAGACACCAATAAATGTATGGTAGGGAATTGGATTTGACCGGAATCTGATTTTTCAGACATCTTATTATCACTCCTATGAGTAAAAGAGGTTGTACGTTGCATATTCAAGGTGAGTTTTATTTAAGTCACGTTGAATATGTAAGTATAGTACAATATAGCCAACTTCTTAGCAAATTTATTTAATTGCCTTTAATTGGTATCTCGCATCGGTCACCATCACAGAAACGCTCAACAATTTCATGACCATCTCGCACATCTAATGGCGAGACGCTTGCGATAAGCTCCTCGTATTTATCCTTAGTAATCTCAATATATGGCGCTTGTTCATAGCCATGATCGCTAATAGGTAAGAAAGAGACACTCTTCAGATACTCCTCGTACATTCGCAACGCCTCAGATAAAGAGGATACCTCGTCTTTTGTGAAAGTAACCGTAGATGACACGCTGTTATCCGACCAATATGTCTGCAAGTCGCGTATCAGAGATAGCTGATCAATCACGGTAACGTCGTTCTTAGATTTCTCAAAGTTTTGACTCTTCACAGGGAAAGACACAACCAGAGTACTCGGTTGATATTTGCAAGGCTCGATCAAATAACCCGCATCAATACAAGGATCAACAAGCTTTGACTCCGTAGATAGACGCACGTTCCTTATGTAATATTCTGAATGGTCGTAGTGTATACCCGGAGTAGCGCCCGCTAAGAGCGAAACAGTGCCGCTAGGCTTTACAGTCGTTGTCTTAACCGATCGGTTAATGCACAGCCATTCGCTATATTTATTATCAAGCCCCTGAATGGCGCGATACCCCTCGTTAGCAAAAAACAAGAAGCGCTCACGTCCAAATTTTGATATGGCTTGAACAATACCGCTCATCCCTACGCCAATACGTCTGTTTCGCAACATAACAGCGTTTGTGCGCTGATCATGGGTTGGGAGTAGCGTCACGCTCTTGCCGTACAAATAAGCGTATTTAAGCGTCTCTAAGTATTCTTCTAGTGAGTCATGCGCCGCAGGAAAAGTCTCGACAAGGTTACAAAGCTCAAAGGACTCTAAGAATTGCTCTCCGCAAGGGTTAGTCCCTTTAACCCGCGTATCACTCTCTTTAGGCCCGTCGATTAAACGGCCAAATCGCTTAGCGTTCTCTAAGTAGATGAACCCTGGTTCACCGTTTAAGGCAACACGCTCAATAATGTCGTCATAAGGCATCCCAACATAAGCGAATACGCTGTTGTTAGAAGCCCAACGACGATCATTTAATGCATCCATGTCTGTCTTTAAATCAAGGAACTCTATATCGTCGGGCTCACCAAACATGATCTCTGCAGTACGACGAACATTTCCTGCAACAACACACTTGCCGATGTAATTGTGTATGTCCACGATATCACTTCCCGTAAGGAGTGATCCAATTCGCGATGAAAGCACAGTCTTAATGTTATCGACGAGAGTAGCCAATGGCTCAGGGCCACTCGCTACACCTCCAAAGCCAACAATCTCAGCACCAAAAGGGCGCACCTCTGAATAATCAATGACTGAATTTAGCGCGTTTCTGCCAAAGTACGCGCCAATCACCATTCGGATTAGTGAGACCCATCCTTCTCTAGTATCAGGAACGACAAATGGAGTCTCATCAATTTGTGGATCAAGCACAGTTAGCTTGTTTTTACCTAGAGTGTCACTGCCTACGCCTACGCCAAGCATTGACATATCCATAAGGAAGGTAAAGGGAGCTGTAGGGTCTTGCTCAATGTTATCTGTGCTAATAAAAGCGCAGTTGTTGAGCGCAGCTGATCCCTTTTCCCAGATCATTTCTGTTCCCATAGCCCAAAGGCCACGTCCAGGAGGTAAGAACTTCATGTTAAAGATCTTATCGTACATGATCTGAGCAGATTTGATCGCCTTGTCGTTATCCCAATGTAAGTTCATCGTGGCGCAATGAGAGCGCTGTAACGCATAAGTTCCTTCTACGACACGACGAACAGTCTCAAACCACTCTTCAGTACGATCAGTCCCTAAAACCTTGCGCGCGTAAGTTCGCTTATACACGAAATAACCCAGAGGACCCCAAGGCACATTCTTGTTGGAGTATGAAGACACAAACTCTTCAGGAAGTGAAAACACTTTTCTCTGTAACATATTAAACCCATTAATTTAATGAGTGCGTGTTACATTCAAGCCTAGTTTTCGGAAAGTCCATCGGCAAAAATATCAAGCACGCACTCGTATTGCTCATGGCGCTGTATGAGCTCATACACCGCACGTGCGTATGATCTTGTAGTATTTTGTGTGTGCTCGTCAAGCCTCAAAGTAAGAAAATGAAGTACCGCCTGCAGAGAGGCCGTCCAATAACATTCAGAGAACATGCCTACAGGTAAAACCGCTCTCGCTTCTTCTTTAGCTACGCCCATTTCTAAAAGATCATTATATGCCTTGTATGCGTCGGCATAACCCTTTTGTAATGTCTCTATAGCCTTGATGTTTAAAAAGTCGTTCAGGGGGCATCCTGCGCCCTGTTTTTGATCGTTCTCTTGGGATAGATGGTCGGGTGACCACCAATCAGTCTTAAATTTAACATAACGACCGCTTCGTTCATTCCAAGCACACCCAACTTGGTGCTTCATCCATTGCCTTAATACGAAAATCGGAGCTTTAATGTGGAACTGAAGAGTCGCGTGTCTAAAGGGAGACGTGTGTTGATGATCCCATAGATATTTCATTAAGCGGTCATCTTTGCCTTCGCGAATACAATCCGTACGGCTATCGTATGATACTCGCGCAGAGTTGACCACTGAGATGTCACTACCCATAGTGTCAACGAGTGAGACAAATCCCCCATCATTTAAATCAATCTTGTTCATCGGAAATCTTCTTTTCTGTCATTGCGTTTTCAGCGTGTTGGATTCTCTTTCTTAACTCTGATGAGGAGAAAGTGTGATCCCTGTTATTAAATTTTATCTCAATACCTAAAAAGTCACCCGTAAATCGGCGGTTAAGGTAATCCGCACCGATGATCCTAACATCGGGCTTAATCTCGCAGAGCAAGTCCAACAGCGCACTCTCAGTATCATAGATTATAATAAGATCGACATACTTTACAGCTTCAAGCTGTATACGCCTTTCCTCCAATGATTGGATAGGCTTATTCTTAAAGGGCCGGTCTAGGGTTGGGTCAGAATGAAGCCCTACAACAAGGAAGTCACAATATGATCGCGCCTCTTGCAGCATTAATATATGACCCGCGTGTAGTAGATCAAAAGCCCCGCATGTAAATCCTTTTTTAGCCAATCTGAACCTCATTCTTGCTTATAAATGACACTGTAAGGTTATATTTCTCAATCACGACTCTATTATT
>Ga0098048_1000293_pt1 | contig 25487 bp, 61 predicted proteins | sample 13_taG_FD_75052 | JGI IMG/M metagenome (GOLD analysis project Ga0098048, IMG submission 75052) | Marine viral communities from the Subarctic Pacific Ocean - 13_ETSP_OMZ_AT15268 metaG | ecosystem: Environmental > Aquatic > Marine > Oceanic | place: Pacific Ocean | collected 2015-01-16 | reverse complement strand
TCAACAGTCTCATAGTTTGTGTCATCTTAAAAAAGATAGAATTATTTTAGCTTAATTACGTGCAAGTAAGATTAATTTCATATTATAATATATCATAAGGTACATTCAATCATTTAATCAAAAAGGATATAATATATGAATTCAACAATTCAAAAACTAAACAATGCAATATGTGAAGACTATACTGTAAGTATTGTTTGTGATAGATCTACTATACTAGACACTTATGAAGAAGGAGAGTTAGAAGAAGTTTATCATACTACATCATTTTACGAAAGATCATTTGATACTAATCCTGACTTTTTAAGCTCAGGTCTAAAAGCTGCCATTGAAAATGTGTTAAAAAACTATTCACAATACGATACTTTTGAAGAGTTTATAAAAGAAAACTTTAGTTATTCTGACTGTGACTTTATTGTATTGAGAAATGTTACAGAAAGTTTTAATGATCCTTCTAAAGAAGAGGTTGAGCTTTGGAAAAAAGGTGAAGTAAATCTTTACAATCAGTATACACATATAAAAGTTAAAGTTAATGATAGACTAATTGATTTAGACTTGATTAAAGAGTTAGTTGAAATGGAGGACAAGTAATGTCAGACAAATATAGATTTGAAGAAATAAAAGAGCAAATCAAAGAACTACTTGATGAGGCATTTGATCTTGTTCCTGATCATGCAAGAGCTCGAGCTGAGTCTTATTGGTATGCACACATATCTATGGCTTTAGATGAAGATCATGGCTATCTTGGCGGCAGTATGTGTAGCATGCAAGATACCTTGGAAGAGTTCGATGATGTAGAAGATGAAGAGGATGAAGACTAATGCTGTATACTGTTTGGGTTGGTGGACAAGAAGTTAATGATTACTATTTCGACAGCATCATTGAAGCAAGAGAATATGCTCGAGACTATACTGATCAAGGTTATGAAGGTGTTCATGTTGAAGCTTTGAAACTAGAAGAAGCTATTGATCGAAACAAACAAGTCATTAAAAAAGAAAGGAAATAATAATATGCCAATGCCTAGAGAATATACAATTATTATGAGAGACTTAGTAGAAAACGAGACATTAGATCCTAAAGAAGTTCTGTTCAGTCTTTTAAATTGGCTACCAGAAGATGATGTATATGAGTTTAGTCAGGATGAATATGACGTAGCAACCAATGCTGAATATAAAGCAAAGTATGATGCATTAGATGCAAGCAATGAGGAAGTGGGAAATGATGATTGAATGCTAACAAACATTTTAAAGTTGGAGATATCATATCACGTGACAACGACTATTATGGATTAATAGTTTCAGAACGACATGACATAAATTCTATTTACTTATTAGTTCTAAATAAAAGTAATCATGTTAGGCAACTAAACATTTTATATTCAAAAAGTAATAATTACGCTTATAAAGTTATTAACGTGTAAGCTAGATTAAAAGTGTATTATAATACATCATAAGATACATTCAATCATACAATCAAAAAGGAAACAATATGTTTTTTATATTTACTCACAACGATAAAAAAGTTTTCGAAGGTGTTTTAAAAGAGCACGCTTTCAAGATAAGCAAACACATCCAAAGCAATCCAGGTGAAAGTTTTTCTCTTAAAATTGTAAAGCCACTTAAAACAAAGCTAAAGACTGTTAAAGAGATAACAAACGCATGTGACATTACAGAGTATTGTTTATACAGCTTGTTATAGTACTTTTAATTTACATTATCACATTTGAAAAGAAGAAAATGATGAACAATAACCAGTTTAAGCATAGGATAGGTATTTGTGAGGATGAGTTCTACGATATTATTAAGTCATTAGAAAATGAAAAAATTAAATACAGAAAGTACCTTTTGCCTTTACTATCGGGAAACGTCAAACAAAACATTATAGACAAATGCAGGAAAATTTGTGATGAAATAAGTATGATTAAAGATTATAAAAAAGGAATGTGGGTTACTATAGTACACAGGCCTTTAAGTGATTTAGAATTTGGTAAAGTTTTTCTAGTATTTAATCAAAATCTTGACTTTTCTTTAGACTATACAAAAGACAGTAAAGGCAGACAAGCTAGATCTGAAACTTATATATTTGGCACTTCACAAACTTTGTCTGGAAATGAGTTGTATTTCAATGGTTTTTCTGAACTAGTTTTAAAACATTCAAAAGGAACACTTGATGACAAGTCTGTAGTTAAGTAGTGTAATAAACAAATATAAACAATTCTTATTTAAAAGGAAAATATGATGACTGTTATAGAGATGATTGAAAAGCTAAAAAAGTATGATGTTAATACTGAAGTTTTGATTGAAGTAAATCATGATATGTTAGTAGAGATAAATGACAATGCTGTAGAAAATTCACTTGTAAGATTTGACAACTCTACAGTTCGAGCATTTGAGGAAGATAAAGATGTAAAGCATATAGTTGTTATACGTGCAATTTAGTTCAACTTCATGGTATAATACATCATAAGGTACATTCAATCATTCAATCAAAAAGGAAATTAAATATGACACTTTCAAGAGATAAATACATTCCTAATACTGAAGTATATGTAGAAAAACTTGTTAGAAAAGTTTTGGAGAAAATGGATTTTGATACTATGTGGCAATCAGCTTATCAAGGTTTGACCAATCACTATATTGATAACGATCAGTGTTTTGTTGATGATTACTATGAAACATTTCCTGATGAAGATCCTGAATTAAATGGTGTTCAAGAAGAAGAAGAACCAGATAAGATTGTTTACTATCATGGCCATCACAGCAATCAGTGTGTAGTAGGAGAAATACATAAACAAGAAACTGTAAAAATGAGTGATGGTTCAATGCACAAGGGTATTGAAGTTATTATGATAACACATGACATTATATGTGAAGATTATGATGACAACCTTAGCGATATTACCAAAGTCTGGGATAGCCAAACGCAGTCAGAGGTTTATAACAGTCGATATGATACAGACCCAGATACATGCATTCATATTCCTCTAGACATAGGAGAACATACCAACTTAAGCAATCAAGTCCTCAAGCAAATTTTATTAAATAACAATGTAGAGATTGTTAAGTTTTCAACTCTCAAAAATCAATTAACGCTTGCTAAGTTCATTACAGAATTCTTAGATATTAAAGTGTAGGTTATGTCAATATTTAAAGAAGCTAAAACCATAGGCGAGCTTAAAGCTCTTTTAAATAATCTACCTGATGATTTGCCTGTTAATCTACAGCAGTTAAAACAAATGAAAAAGAATAAACTACCTAAAGCTACTCTTAAAAACCCGGAGTTGACATTGAATACAGAAAACTATTCAGCTTTGTTTACAGCACGTGGTGAGATGCATAAAGCATCTAGCAAGAGATTCATTAAAGGTTTAATCGATTATACACATGCTTTTTGTTGGAAGATTCCACATGATGAACCCTTTACAGGAGTTAACGCATCTGATCTTAAAGAAGAGCTAACAAGAAAAATTAAAGGCGTCGATCCTAATGGGCCTGATAGTTTGATGGGTTTAATAACATCAGATATTAAACAGTGGGCACAGGACTCTATGAAAAAGAAAGACGTTAACTTTTATGTAGACGAGTTTAGTGAAGTATACGACTTCAAGTACTCAGTTTCAGCAAGGCTGCAGAATACTGCAGTTTTATTAGAAGTATCATACATATAATAATTTTTATATACAAAGTAAAGAAAGGTATTACGTGAAAGTATACACAGTCAGTCTAATCTGTTTAGAAACAAATGAGTGTCTAATAAGCTTTTCATCAATGGCTATCGGACTTTGTGAAAAGCAGGAGGCAAAGTGGCATCAAGAAATGAGTAATATAAAGGTTGTTTGGTCAAAGTAGTGTTAGTGCTTTTGTTATAGACATAGATAATATATATCTTATATAGTAAAGAGGATAAGTATTATGATTAAAAAGCCTGTAATGTTAGAAGTATTTATAAAAGAAAGTATTGATCACTACAAAATTCTAGATACAGCTGTAAAAAACGCTGAAAATTCTGATGATGTACCTTTAGTAGAAACTTTGCATCAAAATATAGCGCACATGACTGTTTCTTTAAAAGAGGTAGAAACACGTATGATAAGAGTAGTTAATAAGATGAACAGGTTAGGCGTTTCTGACCGTGATAAGTTTGTTTTACCTTTAGCAAATAGTGTAGCTACATTAAAAGAAATGATATTAATAACAGAGAATTATTTAAATGACTATAGTAAATAAAAATGTCAGAACTTATTAAGTGTAAATTAGATTAATACTATATTATAATAATCCATAAGGCATTAACAATCATTCATTTAAAAGGACACAATATGAAGAAATACTTAATTTTAATTACAGCTTTATTTTTCTCTTGTACAGATGCTGAATGGAGTAAGTATACAACGTTTGGCCAACGTGCTGAGATTATATGTAGAAGTGGAGGCAAAATAACTTTTCATGGTATATCAACAGGAAAAGTGAGTAATGAAAAAAATAGTGATGGTTATTACGCAAAGTGGAAGGTTGTTGAAGCTCCTGACTATATTCATGCAAAAAAAGGTGACGTAACACCTGCAACGCTATCTAGCGATTGTGATATTATTTATGTTGTAGACTAGACACTATTCGTGTAAAAAAGTTAATTAATTATTTATAATAAAACATAATACATACCAACCAAAAAAGGATAAATTATGGGCGGCAAACTATCAAATGGCAAAAAAATATCTTCAGCAAATGCAAACAAGATAATCTGTAAAGTAAAAAAAGTTATTGGAGAAAAAGGAGTTTACGTAGCAGGAAGTCTAAGGAGGAAGAAAAAAGAAGTAGGTGATTTAGACTTGATAGTAGTAAGAGAAGAAGCTGAAATTGGTTTGGACAAAAAGCTTGAGACATTGACGGGTAAAGATCTGAGCAAGAGAAAGTCATGCAGTTTTCTTTTTGAAGATGTACAGATTGACTTAAACATTTGCAATTCTGAAATTAAAGGTTCTTACCTTTTACACTGGACAGGTTCGACTAAAGAAAATGTAAGGCTTAGAAAAAAAGCAAACAAGCTGGGCCTTAAATTAAGTCAAAACGGTCTGATAGATAGCGAAAAAAACAATATATCTAAAAACAAGTCTGAAGAAGAAATCTACATGCTTTTAGGAATGGCTTTCGTAAAACCGGAAGATAGGTGAAGTTTTACTTCTAATTGCGTGTAAAATAGTTTAATATTGTCTTATAATAAACCATATAATCCAACCAACAAACAAGGATGAAAATGAGCATATCAAAATATATTGAAATATACAATTACTGGCAATCAAAGTCAATAGAAGATGGGTTTACTTTAAAACAATTTAAAAAGCATTGTAATATATACATTGATTTAAATAGCAGCCCAGATCATGATGACTATGCAATTGCATCAAAACTTGCATATAGATCATTACATGAAACAAGAGATGAAGAGATTAAAAGTGTTGGTATGGAGTTAGGAAATTGCTTGTGGCTTTAATTTATTTAAAAGAGTTTTTTGTTTTGCTTTTTAGTGTAACTATGTTAATGATGTCAGTTATCCTCTGCATTTCAGCTTTTATGTTACCGTGGATTTTAGGAGTATATCTTGAAACATTAGGTGCTTCTTTTCCTGTTATAATGTCAACAGTAATTTTTATCTACTCGATATATTGGGTTGCATGTCGTAGTGCAGGTTTAATTAAAGATATGGACACTTTTTAATGATGAACATTATTACTAGAGAATTAATTTGTTTTTTGTTAGCTTTTTATTGGTTAACAGCAATTGCTTTATGCATGATTTTATCTTTTATGTTTCCTGAACAATTGTTAGGAATCTTAATTGGTATCTTTACTTTTCACTTGTTGAGTTAGAAAAATGAAAAAAGTTATAACACCTTTAACGTTTGTAATAGCACTATTATCAGGTTTTATTGTTAACGTTCAATTAATCGAAGCTCTTAGTATAACAAACTTTATAGATCAAATCTTATGTACTACTTTGACTGCAACAATATTTTCATGTATAGCAGCAGCATTTAAGATTGATATACCAGAGTAATTTAAAGCGTGCAACATGAAATTAATTAATGGTATAATAACTCATAAGGCAATCGGAAAAAGGAAATAATAATGAAAAGTGGATTAGATATAATGTTATCAGCTAGCTTTATTGTTCCATCAATGCTTAATGTTTTATTTATTATGATTCCTGTTACAGTTTTTTCAAATTACAATTTATCTATTTTTAAAACAATTTTATATTCATTTTTAATTTATTTATCGATCATTTTAATCACTTTCAAATAGCAGGATAAAGATATGGAAACAGTTTATGTACCGCCGCAGTTTGCAATATTATTCATTGTGCCTTTAGTAATATGTTTTTATGTTTACGAAAAAACAGCGTATATTTCCTTGTCAGTATTCGTATATCTTTTTTTGCAAATTTCTTTAGCTATTACAGCAAGAAGTATTTATGGCTAATTTATATGACTAAGTAATAAGGACAGCAAATATGAAAACAAACAAATACCCACTAATAATGTTTAAGGTTGAAATAATACTTTCAGGAAAAAACAAAGGCAAAAGCATGTTCTGTTTAGGCTTAGATGATGTCCACAAGTTTACTGAAGAACAAAAGCTAGAAGTCGGAATAGATAAATATAACGGTTATAGATCTCAAGCAATACCGCTTTCATGTTATGCTTCAAATGTTATAAAGAACGGTGTAGTTAATACATGCGTGTAATTTGGAATTATTATATATTATAATAATGATATAAGGGGAAACAACAACAAAGGAACAAACTATGTTTTTATTAGCAATATTACTTTTACTCTGGGTTATCATATTTGATTAATCTCTATCTTTTAACTTCTTTCTTTAAATTTCATTTCAAAAGGTAAAAAAATGAGCAAAGATTTATTCACAATTAAATTCGATACAGAACAGTCACCTTGGTTTAACAACTATGTTGAAATATCATTTAGTAGATCTAAACTGCAGCATATTGTTGATGATCTAGTTAAAGAGTGCAGCAACAAAGACTACAGCTCTTCTTATAGATACGATCCTATTGTTAATAGCGTAATCAAGAAAAATTGGGATGAAAAATGTGGCTCAATGAGACCATTTTTAAAAGCTATTCACAAAATGATTGTTGAACAGTATCCAGAAAATGCTGGTTGGCATGATGGGCATGTTGCAGCAGCTAGATCTATTAGTAGTAAAATGGCATGGATGACTCCAGGTTTTGCTGAAGCTAGAAGATATAACGATATATACGGAGGCTAAATTTTAAACAGGCTTTAAAATTATATGAAAAACAATATCAATATTGTAAGGGTTTAAATGAGTAAAGTGCTATTGTTAATTTTTTCTTTATCTTTGCTTTTTTCTTGTGATAACGAAAAAGTCTTGGACATAATTTACTTAAAAGAAAGTGGATATAAAGAAGTAACATGTGACGAAGTAACAAGATATAAAAATAAAAGTTCTACAGTTGTAGAAGTAAACAAAAACTTGCATGAGTTAAAATCTTATCTTGTAGCTAGATGCTTTGACAAAGACAGTTGTTTGCTAAACTTAGAAATTAAAAGAAAAAAAATTGTATGTCAAAGATATATTTCTTCTATAGTAAAAGATTACAAAGGAGACTATGTGTTTAAAGAATTCAAAGAATTTATAGATCATAGAGTTTTATACATTTCAGTTGATAAAGAATATGAAAAAGATTTTACAAAGCGTGTAAATTAGATCTATTATTTATTATAATAAAAGAGTTGGATATATTATTTGTTTTTACAAAGGAAAAAAATGACAGTTTTAGAACTTATTAAACTCCTAGAGACGTATGACCCGACAATGCAAGTTATTTCTCCTGAAGGTGCTTTTTATGAACTTGTCAAAGAAGATGAAGTTCAAACAAAAGAGTTGTACCCAGACTTAACAGATGCCGATAATTCAGTTTGTAATACTGGAGAAAAAGAAACGTATCTTATGATTACAACAAATCAATTTAATTAAGGTACTACGGAATTCCATTTACAGGAGGTTTTTAAAATGACAGTTTTAACTAACAAAATTGAATTATGCGCAAGAACAAATAATGATACAGGGTTAATTGATATACCAATTGGTTCAAGCATAGAGTATATTAATAAAAAGACTGGGTATCATGCTTATTACGAAATCAATACTTACAGTTTGTTTTGCAGATATAAAGAAAAAGATATTATTATTTCTTGCTCAAAGTATGTAGGTGGTAATGAACCTAAAGTAGACTGTATTAAAGGTAATTTGCATTCGAACAAGAAGCATTATTGGTCAGAAACTTTTAATGAGACTTTTCCTGAATGTTTTTAAATATAATTTATACAAATGTAAATAACATAATATAATCATGTATATAAATCTTCAAGTTATATAGGTCTAATATAAAAAGCATAGCGAATTAATTAATTTATTTAAACATAACATCATTAACTACGAAAAGTAAAACATATGGGTTGCTAGCTCAATGGTAGAGCAGTGGACTTTTAATCCATTGGTTCCGGGTTCGAGTCCCGGGCGACCCAATTTTTAAAAACTTATTAGGAGATATTATGCTTCGTTTAATTTTAGTAACCTTATTATCAATAACATTAGTTACAGGCTTTATATTCGATACTACTAACAATACGAGAAATAAAGCTTTTAAAGAAGAAGTTTTAAGTTTTCAAGATGAAAATGAAGATTACGGATGTGTACACGAAGATCACGAACAATTTGATGATGGTGATAGTATAAACATAAACTATTTAAATAAAATTTCTAATAATAAAGACTACTAGAAATACAACATGAAAGCAGAAACTATATTGTATGTTTTTTTAATTATTGTTTTTTTAGCCTTAACTCGCTATAGTGCTATAACAATAATTATTCCTATTACATTTGCTATTTTATATAGCTTTATAGACTTCATAAATAAAAAAAACTACTAAACATTTTTTTAATATAAAGCAATTAAAGGATAAAGTATGTTCAATTCAGACCACGAAATTGCAGATTACGCAATTGAAATAGAAGACATGATAGAAATAGATATGAATCTTTCTGATATGTTTTCAAATGATCTTTCAAATTATTTTAATTTTGTTTACAATAGTAGAGCAGTGGGGGTTGTTGAATGTAGCTTGGTTTTTAACTTCGAAGTAGAAGAAGGATCTTGTGAATTGAAGATTTTAAATCCAAAATCTGAGATAGAAGAGTTTTATTATAATGAAGTATTAGTCAGACATATTGACAATAAGTTTTTAATTCACAATGGCTCTCAGCTTAACGCTTGATAAAAGCTAAGCTTTAAAAAATCAGTATATTTTAAAAATTGTTTTAAAAAACTGTGGTATAATATAATTAAAGTTCATTATGAAAATTTAAAAGAGGGAAATATGAAAACTTTTTATTGCGTCATAACAACGCTAACAGCATTTTTATGTTTAAATTCTATTTACGTTTATGATAAAAATGATTTAAACAGTAATAAAGATGTTAAAGTACAACATTATGACATGTCTGATCATGTTATATTTATCAACGTAAAAAACAAAAATTGAAAAGCTAGGCAACAACATTGTGCAAGTTTAAAAAATTATCAACATCTGATCTTACAAAAAGTCAATTGACTTCAGCTGAAATTGCTTTAAGTAGTAAAGACTTGTATTGTCTCGATAAGTCTCAAGAAAACATCGATTTTTGTAAGTCTGAACTGAGAAAAAGTTTTATAAACATTGCGTCAGTTAAAACAAAAGATAAGACTGCTCAAATAATTATGTGTATACATAATAGAAATAAAAAAAGAGCAATCTTAATGAAAACAAAAGATAAAGAATTCTTTATAGTTTGTTCTCGATGGTTAGATGTATTATAATATAATATGTCTTATCAAGTGTAATTTAGATTAAATTAATTATATAATACTATATCAACACCAACCAACAAGGATTTTACAATGGAAAATTCAAAACAATCACTTTATTATATTTCATCTATTTGTTGGCAAGAAACAAACAAAGAAGAAATCATTAACGTCAACGCTTTACAAAAGAATGAGTATATCGAAGTGCCTAAAGGTTTAAGTGAAGAAGAGACTGCTAAGTTTATTGATCACAAACTTTTTGAGAGTTCTAGCGTATATCCGTGGTACTATATTACTGATATGGTATGTTAAATTAAATTTTGTAAATTAAACACAACACAGTTATAATGGAAACATTAACCAATTAAACAAAAGGAATTATTTATGAGCAACTTTAATACTAATAGATTTATTGAAAATTCAACTGCAAGACAAATTGAAAACGGAACAACAATGTTTATGGATACACTAAACCCAGGAGTATACTACTCAGCTAATAGAAATGGAAACGTTCATAGAATTATTAAGACAACAGAGCAAAACGTCAAAACAGGATCTAATGAAACAACAGTAACAACAACTCATAAAAAGACCCGATATACTAAGGTCAACTATCGTCAAAACGGAACATCACAGTTTACTCCTTTGTTTAGACTAAATGATCAACTTCGTAGAATTCAGCAAGTAGCAGAAAACTATGATAGCTCTGAAATTACTAATGTGTATACAAACGGAGAAAATACTATTTTAGTAACACCTCGATAATTAAATATAATATGTGGGGGACACAGACCATCATTATAGTTAGCATGCATTACTAGCAGAATGCTATTTTGTGGTTGCGGAAGCGTGATCGAAGTAATGATCATTTAGGCTGTGTCTAGTTGAGGAAGTTGGGAACCTCAATATCTTACGGGCCTGTAGCTCAGTGGTTAGAGCATCCGACTCATAATCGGCCGGTCGTGGGTTCAATCCCCACCGGGCCCATTTATAATTTTAAATTTTACGAGGTAAATATGAATAAAAGTTTAAAGATCAACAGACATCCAACACTTTCTGACAATATCATATACTCAACAATAAGTGCTATTAATAAAAAGCATAAAACAAAAATAGATCCTGAACAATTTTTTGATAAACTAACTTGTAGATTTTGTCAGTCTTTTATAGAAGATGACAATCTAATTTTAACATTTCCAGTAATTGCAACTACTGAGTATGCTGAATTGTCTTTACAGCTGATAGATAATATGCCGCAAACCAATACTATTTCATATAACAATGCATTTAAAAAAGAGATTGAAAGAATTACTCTAGAAAGCGAAGAAACACTTTAAATGGAATGTATAGAAAAATCAATTTTATACCACTTTCATAATCTCGTTGGCGTTGTAGGAGACTACGAAGGTGCAAACGAACAAGAACATACCTTTAAATTTGACAATATATTGTGGTTAGCTGTAGAAGATGAGATGGATGGATACAGGAGCATGCTTGATTACGTGCTTTACGCTGATGCTAATCAAAACAAAAGTTTTATTGCGCAAAAAAACTTAGCAAAAGTACGAATGGAAAATATTAATTCTGATATAGATGATGAATTTTCTGGTTACGTTCTTAGAGATATTGAAGATGAGCACATATGGCTTAGAATTGGTACTTCATATGCAGACCAGTGGTATCCATACATTATATTTCAGCATATACCGAAAAAAAAGCATGTATAAAAAAACAATAAATGACATTAAAGACTATATTATAAAAGATAAAAAGTTAACTTATCTTGAAGTATTAAACCTATCCTTCAGATTTTGCATTGTTTTTTATACTCCTGGGTTTGTTTCTATTTTTTTAATTTACATTATAAATAAATTATTTACTTAAAATACAGTATCATATAATGCTCAATAAGCACTCGTAGCTCAGTGGAAGAGCAGTGGCCTTCTAAGCCATTGGTCGTAGGTTCAAATCCTACCGGGTGTACTATATCGCTAATATAGCTCAATTGGCAGAGCAGCTGATTTGTAATCAGCAGGTTAAGGGTTCGAGTCCCTTTATTAGCTTTACACCATCATGGCGGAATAGGTAGACGCAGGGGACTTAAAATCCCCCGACATTATGTCGTGCCGGTTCGATCCCGGCTGGTGGTATTTTTGATTACTAACTCATTATTATGTTTTTCTTTATCTGCAATACACATTTTCTCTAAGTTAATATGCTATTTATCTCATGCATTTAATTGTTATAGTAAACATCCTTTTTAAAAACAATTGCGTGTAAAATAATCAATATTGTAATATAATAAATCATAACAACAAACCTACATATTTAAGGAAACAACATGAATAAATGGAATAAAACATCATCTAGCGACACTAAAGTTAAAAGTTACTACGACATATCAAATGAAAACCTACAAAAGAGAATTGATATGTTTAATTCTCTTTCATGTTACTTAAGTGAAACAAATGATCTTGAATTATGTAATGCTTTAAGAGGACTTATACATGGTTCAAATATTTCTAACTCTTTTACTTTAGAAAGTATTATCGAAGAAACAATAAACACATATTGTAAAGATTTTACAGCTACTTCTCATGTATTAAACAAATATACAATGAAAGATAGTAATGGTAAAACTAAAGAAAAAAAATCATATATTGACGTTTTAGTAATACACAATGAAACAGGCATCAAGACTTACTGTGAAGTTAAAAATGGTGGTGAAAATGGTACTTTTGACAGTAAATTTAAAGCTGACGATTATATTCAAAGATTTAAAAAGTCTGGTTGTAATAAATTTGTTATATTGACTGTTGGTGATCAAAGTCAAAGTTATTGGAAAACATTTGTTGAATTAAACATTTCAAATCAAATTACTCATAAAGATTGTGTAAGGATTGGTTCAAAAGAATTCTTAGAAATGTTTCCGGGATTTGATACAGATAATTTTGCTTCTCGTACTAAAAAAGACGGAAAAACTAAGTTAACTTCAAATATTAAAAAACACATAAGTGTTTTAGAAAGCTTATTAAATGAAGAAGTTGTTTAAGTGGCCAGGTGGAAAAAAGCAAGAGACTAAAAGAATTGTAGAATTGCTTCCTCAAACTATTGATACTGTAGTAGAGCCTTTTGCAGGAAGCGCTGCAATTGCTTTTCACTTGGAAAAAAAATCTGTTATTAACGATCTAGACAAAGACATTAGTAATTTTTACGAAGCGATAGCAGACCCTAGCGATTACTCAAAGATTGACAGTTTAATTAGAAATGCATATTCTAATATACCCTTTGCTAGAAAAGATGACCCAAACAGAGCTAATCTACATTCTCTGGAAGACGAGTTCTATAAGCAGCGTGATATTTTAAACAATAAAGATTACTCTAAAAGAGCAGAAGCTGCATACGCTTTTTTCATAATCAGACAGCTATGCTTTAGCGGAATGTTAAGAGTCAACGAAAAAACAAAAAACTTTAATGTACCCTATGGATGGTATAAAAAGTTTACTAATAATCTAACACAAAAGCATCATGACTTTCTAAAGAACAAAACAGTTATAACTTGTGAAGACTATAAAAAGTGTATTAGGGCAAACGACAAAAAAGACAACTTTATATTTATAGATCCTCCCTACAGAAATAGGGCAGGATATCCTGTTGAAGAGTGGAATGATAGACATCACGTTGAATTGTTTCATGAGGTAGCTAATATAAAGCATGCAAATTGGATGATTGTGCACTGCGAAGATGTTTTATATGAGAGTCTTTACCAGAAATTTAACATTAAAAGCAATAAGTTTAATTACAATATTGCTTTTAAAGATAGAAATAAAGTTCAAAGAAAAGTTAATCATCTTTATATCACAAATTACTAATTCTCATATCACTTAAAATTAACCCCATGCACTGCCTAGTTTGCTTTTAAATGTTTTAGGCATTATAATTAGATTTCTAGCTTTAAGTTCATCTATAATCGGCATATCTAGTTTTTTATAGGCTTTACTTAAAGCACTTTCTTCCCAAGCATCAAAACCTTTGTCTCTTATTGATGAATCCTGCATCGTATCATCTTCAACATTGTCAGGTGTTAGTTGTTTAACATCTTGGTTTTTGTATCTCTTAAATCTATATACAGTTTTTTCACCAACATCTAACTGAATTTTTTTAACATCGTTCTGCGGTCTATCGTTAAACTTATTCCACACATTTTTTGCTAAATCAGAAACTGAGGATGCATCTGGTTTAAGCGAAGCTCTTTTTATATTGCTAATATATTCAATAAGCACTTCATAAAGCAAAGGACCCATTCCCTTAGTAGTGTGACTAGTTAAATCAACTTCCCAACAAGAGTTTGTTTCTCCTGCTCCAATGCCTTTTTGTTTATCATCATATGACGCTGAAGTGTCTGAACAGCGTATCTGTCCAAATAAGTTTTTTGATGCATCTCGATTACCGCTAGTGTAATTTTTTCCATAAGTAATTACAATAACGCTTTTACTTGGCTCTGTAATATGAATTTGTTTTCCAAAGCTTTCTAGATCATCAATCATCCTTTTTACTCTATCAGCATTTGATTCTTTTATTAAAAAAGAATTCCATTCTTTTAAAACTTCTTTTGTCTGAATGACTTTTCTCATAATCGTCTATTACCTTTTTCATAGTATATCTATAACTATCTATTTTAGGTTTAATTAGATTTGACATAACATTAAGGAGATATGTATTGAATAATTATAAACAGCTTTCTCGAGAAATAAACTATCTAAAAAGCTGTCTAGAGTTAGAAGATTACGTTTATGCTGTATGTATAGGTGTCTTTGAAAAAGAAGTAAAAACTTTAGGCTGCATTAAGTTTCTTAATGGTATAGATCATTATAGAAATAGAGAAAAAATGTTTGCTAATGTAAGTTGTAAAAAATACTGGGCTTTAGTAGAAAAATCAGTTTATCAAAGCTTTAAAAAAGGCAAGAATAGTTTTATAGTTAAATAGATAATTTTATGATCATAAACGAAGTAAAAGAAAACGACTTGTTGTTTGTTAAAAAAACTTTTAACTTTTGGCAAGATCATTTTAATCATAAAGTAATAAAAGAAGGAAGTATACTTTTAGTTTTAGATAATAACTTTGGAGCAACCTATAAAGAAAGGTCTTTAGTATTCTTAATAAATAACAGAAAGATTAAATTTAAGTCAGTGTATGCAAGTGAGTTATTTAGCAGCAAATCAAATGACATGTTTAAACTTATAAGCTTTAAGGAATGAAATATGATTAAAAGTATAGAAGAAAAACCTGCCAGACACATAGAAGTTGACCTTAGTGGGCCTAATGGTAATGCATATTACTTGATGTCACTTGCTGAAAGCCTGGGAAAACAGCTAGGTTATGACAAAATAATAATAGAAGATATTATCAAAACAATGAAGATGAGTAACTATGAAGATTTAATTAGTACTTTTGATATATGGTTTGGTAAATACGTAATTTTATATATATAGATTATATTTATTATAGAAAGCAAATAAAGGATGCAACATGAAAAAAACTAATGAGACAAAAAAAATCTTAAAAGAATGGCGAAAGTTCGAATTTAAAAGTAAAGTTAACGAATCTCAAGGAGGATCTATAACAAGAACTAGACACAATCCTACAAAAAAAGCAAAAGATTTGTTGAAAGAGTTAGAAGATATTCATGGTAAAGATATTTTTTATTGCTACGACAGGTTTGATCAGCATGGTGATGAAGAAATGATTAATGAAGAATATGGTTATCAAATTGAAATTGAAAGTCTAACAAAGCATATCAAAGGTATGTCTGGCTTCCCCAGTGATGTTGATGTTGGTGATATTGTAATGACAGAAGACGATTTAATATACGAAGCTGGAATAAATAATGGCATAGGTGTCAGTAATGATGGAAGCTTCGACGTACCATGGCCAGCTGGACCTTATCAAGGAGACCCGCAAAAATATTACTATGGAGAAATTGATATTAACGGTAGAAAACAAAAAGCTGTATATAAGTCTGAACATGGTTATACAGTATATTATTTATGGCCTGACGTACGTAATTCAGCTACTTCAAAAAGTAAAAAGTCATTTAAAAACAAACAAGGAAGTGCTTGGGGCTAAGATAATTAGTTTTAATTAAAAGTATTTAAGCGTGTAGAATTGTTTTAATTTTGATATAATTAATCTTCTTAAACAAAAAAGAGAATAATTTGATTTTTGAAAATAAGTCTATAAAAGAATTCGGAAGCCCACCACAAAGAATAAAAGAATTAGCAAAATTAGCTTTTAATCACGGAAAATCTTTTAGTCAAGGTGATAAATGTATTTTTGTTAAATTCAATGTGGATGATGATGTCTGGACAATATCAGACAACTATTGTAGAGGGGCTTACAAAAGTATATGCTTTAATGTGTCAAGCAAAACATTTTACGCATATTCAGAAAAAACAAGACAAAAAGCTTTATACAATAAAGAAATTACATGTTTAACACATGCAAAACAATTTTTTATGCCTGGGCTAGTAGACAGTCTTTTTAAAGAACACTATTAATCTCAGCTAGTTTTTATAATAATATTAATGTGAAAGGTTTCATAATATGAAAAGATTAATCTGGATGAAAACAGAAGAAGGATATAATTTACATAAAAGGTCAAACGTAAATTGGGGTACAATGCACTTAAGTAATGATCATCTTCTTACTGTAACTTTTAGAAACAAAGTAATTACAAAAACTTTTTCTAGTCACAAAGTCGCTGTCAATGTTTCTCAGACAGTTGCTGAAAGGTTTGATATTAAAAATAGATTTAAGGAAGATGACGGTGAATATAATCTACCCGGTAAAAACTGGAATATAGAATGATGAAATTAATAGTTTTTTTATCGTTGTCAATATCAGCAACTGCTTTGGCTGAGTATGGATTAAATACGAATAATTTAAAAAGAAAACCAGCGTATCATAAGTGCATACATAATGTAAAGAAAAGCTGTAAAATTAAATCAAAGTATCAAGCTAGTAGTCTAATAAAAGTATGCAGACTTTTAGTTCTTCATGGACATAATGTTAGTCAAATACAGAATTCAAAAAATTGCGCAAGAAAGGTAAAATAACATGTTTTTATGGTGTTTTTTCATAAGCAATGAAGACTGTGACATAGATAACAATCTATACGAAATATTTAATCCTAAGGAAGAGTGAAAAGTATGTTAACAAAATGTAAGTGTGGTGCTGTTATTTTAAAGTTTCATAGTGATATTGTTCAATGCAAGATTTGCAGCTCAGTTTATGATAGAAAAGGAAATCTTTTATCTTCTAGACATAACTGGAACGTTGAAGAATATTTTAACGCAATTGTTTATAAAATTGAGTTAGATCAGAATAAGAAGCACCAGCACTTAAATCAACTTTTATAAAAGATATATTAACTGATCCACATACTTCTCCTTTAACATTGAATACAGCAGATCCTGATGCGCCTGGTTTAACTAGCAAAGTATACAGATTTACTTCTTTAAACTTTCTTTCTTGTATTCTTAACTCTTCAACTCTTCCGTTAACATATCCTTCTCTTAGAGCTACTGATCCTTTATGATAATATCCCCCTGAGCTAGACATATTAAATATTTTTTCATATAAACAACCACTCTTTGCAAAAGTTACTTCTTTTCCCCAGACGCCTAAAGATTTAATTGCACATGTATCAATTTTACTGTCTGAGAGTATTATCGATGTTATTTCATGCTTTACTCCTTCAAAAGAATATATATAAGCTTTTGGAACGATTTCATAAGTTCTGTATATCTCTGAATATAAAGCACTGTCTGCATATGTTTTTGCCATTGTCTTCATCAAATCTTTTGCTAAAGCTTTGAACTTTTGATCTCTTAAAAAGACGCTTAATTCTTTGCAAACATGTTCAGAAGTAATAGAAATAGTTTCTGATTTTTTCTTTTTAACTATAAAAGAAGAAGCTTTGACATACGCCATTTGCATTAGCTTTTTGTTTATTGATCTTATCTCTTGAAAAGCCTCCATCGATGTAAAGCAATTTTCACAATCCAAACTTTGTTTCGGTTGAACTTTATAATAAGCTTCTATATGACCGTAAGAAGACTTTATCTTTTCAATTGGAATGTCAAAAGCTAATAATAATAAACTCAAAAAAAATACTATAAATTTCATTTTATTTCGTTTCTGTGTTGTAAATTTTCATATAAATAATATAATAATAAATATGAGGAAATAAATTGTTAGATGAAAACTTAGAAAAACAAATTTTATCTGGTAGCATTATGTTAGCTATTGTTAGTGAAGAAGGAGAACTATCATGGATCGTTTCAGGTAAACCAACAAAAAAACAAAACAAACAATTTCAAAAAATGTATGTAGTTTCAAACAATCCTTCTTTAGTATTAAAAACTTTAATTTACGTTGAAATAACAATGCTAAAGTTTTTAGTAGTTATTGAAAACTTATTTAAAAAAGGTAAATAAAAAATGAACAAAGACTTATTAGAAAATCTGTTAAAAGAAATAAAAAGTAAACATGAACTGTACTATTTAGATGTCAATAAAATTTCAAAGTCTTACTTGCTAAACAAACAAATAAAATTTAATGTGCCTGTAGTCGTTGATGATGTAATTAAAGAAAACGTTAAAACTGGAATAGTTGAAGAAGTCACAGTAACTACAGATTGTGATGTTATGCTTGAAGTAAAAGATACTAATACAAAAGAAAGCTTCATCATTTTCAGCTACAATATTATAGAAACGGAATAGATAATGGCTTTAAAAAAAGAAAAATTGTCAAGTGAACTCTTTGAAGCAGAAACAAAAGATACTGAAATGACAAGCGAAGCTAAAGCTAAAGTAAAGCAAAGATGTGATGCAGTTGCTAAAGCAATACACGAGTTTGTAACATCTGCAGATATTTTAATAGACGTTCTTCCCGGAATTCCTGTTGCAACAGCAGGAACACCTGCTGCACAGACTGGTCAAACAGTAGGTCCTGGGCAAGGAAAATCAAAGTTAATTTCTTAATGCGTGTATATTAGATAAACTTTAATTTATAATATACAAAACAACATCAACAAAACTTAAAAAGGTAACTTTAATATGTCAAATTTTAAAAATACAATAAGAGATCGATATAAAGGCAGAGGTAATTGTTGGGTAAAGGTACCTAATGATTCTAATGTGTATAATAAAGTAATGACAATTGCAAATTCTCCTGATGGTATTGAGTATGTAAGGCATGTTGAAAGAGAAGGTTTTGCCTGGATAAGATTTTCAAAACCTACAGGAAGCGAAGATAATCCTCAAGTTATTTTCGAAGTAAGGAAAAGAGGTTCAAAAATTGATCACCCAGACTGTGTATTAATTATAAATGATAATCAAGTCAAGGATTTACCTTTGCTTGGAAATACACCAGTAAAGATGCAGTTAGAAATCAATCCAGAAGATAGAAAGAAAAAGCAAGAAAAGCCTTTGCCTAAAAGAAGAAAAACAAAAAACAGTACAATTAATAATGGAGAAGCTGAAGAAATTGTTAGACAAACAAATGAGATAATAAAAGAGGCTAAGCTTTCAAGCTGTACTGAGCTCGAGCTTAAAGAATGGGAGAAATTTCTAAAGCTTGAAGGATTGCTTGAGTATACTTATTAAACTTTTCATAGTAAAACTCTTTTCTTTCTAACACTTTTCTGGAGAAAAAATGATCAAGTCTTTTATTGTCGAAGGTATACACAAAGAACAGTTAAATAATATATTTAGAAACCCAGTTATTGAAATAGCATTTGACTCAAACTTTTGGATAGCTGGAGGTTTTGCAAGAGAAGTTTGTCATGCACATTTTGATATAAATAGCAATAATAAAAAGACTAATAGAATTATAAATTACCTATCAGAATATTACAGCTCAGGGGACATAGACTTATTTTGCAACTCAAAAAACGAATATGATCTTGCATATAAAAAAATATCAGGACATATGAAAAATTTAAGTCACTATGATAACGTTTTTGAACATCCAAAATTAAATTGTTACACTAGCGACTTTGCATTAAATTTTGACTATTTCGATGATAACATTTCAGAAATAAAAGATATAAAAGTACAGTTGGTAAATAAATTTTTCTTCAAAAATATCGAAGAATGTTTTAACTCTTTTGACGTATTAAACTGTAAGTATGGAATTTTAAAAGAAAAAAATGATTACATAGTTTATTATGAAGAAGAAGCATTAGAGTGTGATGCAAAAAAAATACTTAAACTAAGCTCTTCAGACTCTCCTTTTACAATAGCAAGGATAATAAAATATTTAAAGTATAGAAATTTAGAAAATATATCAGAAGACAAAAAAACACAAAGCATATTTTTAGAATGCCTTTACAAAGCTGTTGAAAACAACTGGCCAAGCCATTACAACATCAAAGAAGAAATCTTTAAAGTAAATGTTAAAAGGCTGCATAAGACTGTTAGGCTGCCAGATAATTTACTTACTATGTTTATCGGTTTTGCAAAAGAGGAAGTATTGGATAAGAAAATCCAGCAACCTAACAGTTCAGGATACGGTGTATATTTTTCAAATAAATATAGAAATGTTGATTGGGCAACGAATGAGTTAGTTAATACGTGTAAATAGTAAAAATTTTTGTTATAATATATAAAAAGGAGACAATAATGGTTAAATACGTTGAAATAAGAAAAGGCGACATTATTATTTTTAATAGCAAATCAGGCTCTGGATCCTTTGTTTATCTTAGGAACAAAGGTAATTATTTTATGCCGGCAAAAAGAGAGCTAAGATTAGACGGGCAAAAGTTACCTATTAAGTTAAACGAACCTTTTGTTTATCTAGGAAGCGAAGTACTAGAAACTAAAGGTGCGACAAGGATGGTCAGGATTAGCTTGACAAGACTTAAGACAAATCAAGCTTGTATTGTAAACGAATATCACTTGCATAAATATTTTTCAAAACCAGAAAATCATTTGCCTTATGTCGAAAACTACTGAAATTAAACTAGGCGATATGTTATGGGTTTCACTAAAAGGGGCAGATCAAAACTATGGATTTGGTGAGGTTGTAAATCTATGGAGAGATGAAGAGACTAAGATAGATTATTTTGATTTTTATTGTTTAGTTAATGGTGGTTTAAGATCTGGCCAAGTATCAAATGTAATAGAAAAGCCGGGTGCAAGAATGGTTGGCAAAATGTCACAGACACAAAAAGAAGTTAGAGAGCTATTGAGAAATAAAAGATGATTGAAAAAGAAAGTTTAAAGTTAAAAAAATTTGCACAACTAGTCTTAGACCTAGACATTCAAATAACTTCTTTGTTTAGAACTAAAAACAACGACTATGAAATAGTAACTTACATTGATGAAGTTCAAATTTTAGATTTAGAAGAAAACATAATTGAAAGTGTTAAGAAAAATGAAAAACAATCTTAAGTGTGATAAGTGTAAAAAGGAATATGACTTTTATTTTCATGAATGCAAATATGCTTTTCATGAGTATTACGGTTGTAATAATTGCGATAATCTATGTATGAAATGCAACAAAGAATATGCAGAAAATTTAATTTCTGGAAAAAATTAATTAGTTGTTTATGCATGTAAAAAGTTTAATTTTTAAATATAATATTTCTATGGAGGTGATTAACAAATGGACATTCAATTAATCAAAGAAATTATTTTTCCTGGTGTACATAATATTATTTCTAAGCTTGAAGAAGATCAGCACGAAATTAAACTTACATTACTTCGCGAAATATTTAACGAAGCAATCAATTGTCATCTAAACATTAGTCATACAAGCAATGCAAGTATAAAAGCAATGTTTTCAGGCAGAGGAAGAGCATGGGCAAAAACAAAAGTGTCAGAAGATAATATAGTGTGGCTTAACATACTCAATACTTTAAACGAAGAAATATTATCTTCTGATACAAATTCAGAAAATTTTATGGAATGTTCAAATCTTTTAGATACTTTTAACAGCACAGGTATTGCATGGATGAGATTTGGCTCTGCTTCTAAAGACAAAGTAAGATTTCATTTGAGAACAAAAGGTTCTAAACTCGATCATCATGTAAAAATCTATATTGATCAATCTGATTTACTTAACGGAAATATTGCTAATTTAGAAGGTGTACCTCATAAGTTAGGTCTAGAAAGTGGTGACTTTAAAGAGCATAAAGCTAAAAAAGAGTTTATTGATATTGAAGTTCAACCGGAAGAGTTAAGAAGTTTTGGCATACAAAAGATAGAAGACTTAATTTAATTTAAGATTTACATATAATAAATTAAAAAGGAAAAAGATGAAAGAAAACGTGGATCATCCTACACATTATTTAAAAGATACTGGTCACGAAGTAATTGATGTTATAAATGCATGGTCTTTAAATTTTGAGTTAGGAAGTGCTATAAAATATATTGCTCGAGCAGGCAAAAAAAACAAAGAAAAAACAGAAGAAGATTTGAGTAAGGCTTTATGGTTTATTCAATTCGAAATAGACAAAAAAGCAAAAAAACAAAAATCATAGACATATATAGACAAAAAACAGAAAGGTTTGAAAATGTCTCAAGAAAGTAATACAGAAACAAATACAATTAAAGTTACTTGGTGTTTTAAAGACACAGAGTTTGATTACTTGCAATACGAAGAAGCTAGAGTAAATGCTGGCTTGCCTAAGACTTTATCAATAGAGCTTTTTGATGAAGATGAAGATGAAATCGAAAGCTATTTATTTGAAAACTTTGGATTTGAAGCAGCTAAATGGGAGTATGTTGACTAGCGTGTAATATTTTCTTTTTAAATGTATAATAATAAAAAAAGGAAATATCATGAGAGAAAAAATTAAATTAAAGTTTTTTGACGTAAAACAAAAGTGGATGTATGTTTCTTTAAAGTCAAAAGTATTTTCAGACATTCTGGACAACATAACAACTTCTATACAGAAAGGTGAAACTTCTTCAGCAGACGCAATTGATCTTATAAAAGCTTTTAAGAGAAACAAAAAAGCATGGATCAAATTAATATCAGTTAAAGGCAGAAAAAACCTTTTTTGTTTATGTGAAGTTATTACAAGAAAAAACTCAAAAATAAAAACAGAAGTAAGCTGCGAATTTATTTTAAATGCTTCCTTATTAGAAGGAACACCAAAAAGCTTAAAGCTTTTCAAGAACGAGAATAAAAGTAATAAAGGTAAATGGGTTAAACCTAATGATGGTTTCGTAGATCCTTCAAACTCAGATATTCCAATTGAAGAAGAGCTGACTGAGTTGGGTTATCAAATGTATAAAGAATGGCATGAAGAAATAAAAAGCTCAGGTCTTACTCATGAAGAGTACAAAAGAAAAGTTTTATTTCCACACGGCTATACAGTAGTAAAGGTTAAAGATAATTGGTAAATTTAATATACTCTTTTTTTCTAACAATATGTTTTTCTTTTTTTTACTACTACTATCATAAAGAACCTTTTTATGTTTTTTTAGGTAAATACTTAGCTTCAATATTGCTTGTTTTCATTACAGTTTATTTAACAATAAGCTTTTACAATTAAAATCATATATGTTAGCGTTATATATAACGTATGAAATCAATAAAAACAAAAAGCTCGAGCTGTAATACTTGTTTAAAGTTTAGTTTAAAAACAAACGAAGTCAATTATCAATCATATAGGTGATAAAATGAAATGGAAAAACAGCAAAAAACAAATATTTACTCAAACAGAAGTAATACAAATATTAAAAAAAGTTGTAAAAAACAAAAATCATAAAATTATTGTAGGTACTGATAGTGTTAAGCTCGGAGGAAAATTTGTTTTTGCAAACGCAATATGCGTAATAAATGACAACAGCTTTTATGATAGAAGATTTTTTTATACTAAGAGAAAAGTTTCTGACGATTCGTATTATGATTTATCAAAAAGACTACTTAAAGAAACAACTGATTCTATAGACATTGCTTTTAAAATCAGAAAAAAAATTAATTGTGCAAACATAGAAATACATGCTGATATTAATACTAATAAACAGCACAATTCTTCTAGATACGAAAGCATGATAAAAGGTTACATTACAGGTTGTGGATTTGTGTGCAAAGTAAAACCAGATTCTTTTGTAGCTTCAGGTATTGCAGACGTATATACAAAGAACTATTAAATTGAAATATATAGGCAAGCTTCTTTGTTTACATAAAAACTTTATAGGAGTAATTACACCTTCAGATGTAACAGCAATAAATGTTGAAGTAAGCAAAGGTTTTTATCTTGTCACAGACTATTTTATTGACGAAAGTAGTAACAATATTTTTATGGACATACTTGTTCAAGACAAAATTGTTTTATTGAGGTTAAAAAGTTACAACAGTATAGAATTTTTAAATTAATGCCTACCTATTAATATAGGAGGTTATGTTATGAAAAAGTTTATTATTACTATTAACGAAAACAAAGAGATTACAGACATTGGAAATTCAAGTATAATTTATATATTTGAAAACATATCTAGCTATGAAGAAGAAGTTTATTCTTTACTTGAAAAAAACACGATGCCTATGAGAGAACTAGAAACTTTAGTAAATAGCTGGGGAGGTAAAATTAGATCGATACCAGTTAAAACATTAATTGAAAGTTACTATAAAAATATTTTATTTTAGTAAAAGGGTTACAATTTAAATTTTGGTGTTTATATTATACACACTAACAAAAACAAACTAGAAAGGTAATTTATAAATGAACAGATCTTTTATCGAAGAAATACTTGAAGCGAGCTCGCCGCTATTAAAAAGAGACGTAGTTATGTTAAAGCATGGGTTAGCATCAAGTTCTAGCTATAGTATTAAAAACGAAAAAGATAAAGTTGTATTTGCTGCTGAAGCTATGGGACTTTCTCAAAACGAAATTCAAATGACTTTTAAAGACAAACATCTTAGTGTGACAAGTAAAAGCAAGGAAAGTAATTCTCAATTTGTTTCAAACTTAAATCATAAAATTTACGTAGGTGAAAACATAGAAAAAAAAGAAGTTAAAGCTTCATTAGAAAAGGGAGTATTGACTATAATTCTTCCTTTGCAAAAAAGTAAGTCAGGATTTGATATTAACTTTTAATTCAGTATAAGTATTCCGCAGTAACATTAACAAATAATCTATAAAACAAAACCAGCTTTAAGCTGGTTTTTTAGTATGGTTTGATAGAAACTTTTCTTATTACTGGATACAATTTGTAATTGCAGGTATTAAAAAACATGCAAAATATGAAAACGATATTATTAGTACTGTTTTTAAATCTTTATCTTCTTTTTTATTTTTCATTGCTCGTTCACTCTTTCTTTTTAAATATTAATGTGTAATTATAAGTCAGCGCTCAAACTTGTACAAATTTTTATAAAGTGTTTTGGAACCGTGTGTATTTTATTGTCAATTAATACTTTACATATGTCATACTTTTTGTTGTATGATATGTTTATTTCATAAACAACAATACAGACTTTACCGTTTAAACTTTTATTCCAGTCTTTTATTATACCAATTTTACCTGTTAACTTGTTTCTTACTTTCACAGTATACCTTCTGCTTCGTCAAGCC
>Ga0098048_1000292_pt1 | contig 25503 bp, 27 predicted proteins | sample 13_taG_FD_75052 | JGI IMG/M metagenome (GOLD analysis project Ga0098048, IMG submission 75052) | Marine viral communities from the Subarctic Pacific Ocean - 13_ETSP_OMZ_AT15268 metaG | ecosystem: Environmental > Aquatic > Marine > Oceanic | place: Pacific Ocean | collected 2015-01-16 | reverse complement strand
GTAAGCTTTAATTTATACAATAAATCTACTTCCTTAAAGTATTTAAATGATGTTTATATGTCCTGCTGGGAAGCTGGATTAAAAACAACTTATTATCTTCGTAATCGCGCTGCATCCAAAGTAGAAAAAGCTCATAATGATGAGAGTAAAAAAGAAGAACCATCCGCTTGCAGTATAGAAGCGATGAAGAATGGTGGTACTTGCGAAAGCTGTCAATAGTGAATCGACATCAACATTTAAAAGCTTTTAAAGAAGCTATTGTTAGATGTAAATTAATTAGAAGAGATCTAAGAAGAATTAATTCTAATATAGATTCTATAAATTATAGAAAAAATAGAGATTACGCTGAAACAGCTTATGTTCAAACATTGGAAGAGATAATAGATAGAGGTAAAAAGTATCTTTCTCTAAACCCAGAGGCAGATGAATCAATAAGAGTTGCGATAGATATTGAAAAATATCAGCATCTTTTAGATAAATTAGAGTAAACTTAATCTTGACTTAGAACGTTATTTATTATACAATAAAACTATGAATGATAAAACAGGAGAATTACTAACAGAAAATATCGCGGGGGTAAATAGAATTTTACCTCATAAACATAAATATGCGTGGGATTTATTTTTAAAAAGTTGTGCCAATAATTGGATGCCTACTGAAATTAGTATGCAGAACGACATTAAACAATGGAAAAACGATGAAATTACAGAAGATGAAAAATTACTCGTTAAACGCTGCCTTGGATTCTTTGCGGGATCTGAGTCTTTGGTTGGTAATAACCTGCTGCTTTCGGCTTTTAGATTTATTACTGATGCTGAATGCCGTCAGTACATACTTCGTCAAGCTTTTGAGGAAAGTCTTCACAACCTTACGGTAGTGTATATTTGTGATAGCTTAGATCTTGATATAGAAGAGGTTTTTGCTGCTTACGAAACAATTCCAAGTATTAAAGCTAAAGATGACTTCTTAATGGGTATTACTAATGATATTAGTCGTCAAGATTTCAACGCTCACACTACAGAGGGTAAGCAAGAAATTTTGCGTAATTTTTTAACTTATTGGATTGTTTGTGAAGGAACATTCTTTTTTAGCGGATTTGCAATGTTATTAGCCTTAGGTCGCCAAAATAAACTTCAAGGAATATCCGACCAAATTAAATATACTTTAAGAGACGAAAGCTCTCATATTGCGTTTGGAACTTATTTGATTAATACTTTGATTGATCAAAATCCAGAAATCTGGACAAAAGAAATTCAAGATGAATTTGTAGAGCATATGAAAAAAGCTGTAGAGCTTGAAATAGCTTACGCTCACGATGTTTTACCTACAGGTATATTGGGTTTAAATGCAGATATGTTCGTAGAATATATGCATTATATAGGAAACAGAAGACTAGAGGGTATCGGTTTAGATTACCGTTTCCCTAGTGATAAAAACCCTTTTCCTTGGCTAAGTGAAGTTGTAGATGTTCAAGCTATGGGGAATTTCTTTGAAAGAAGAGTTAGAGAATATCAACAAAGCGGGGCTTTAGAAGACGACTTTTAATTTCGAACAACTCCAAAAGAAATGTTCAAGCCCCCGTAAGGGGGCTTTTTTATGACAAGATATCAAGTAAAGGCTCGCCTTTATGAGCTATTGTAAAAGGTCTTCCAGAAGGAGAATATTGGTAGTCATTTAATGGTAAGCCTAAAGTGTGTGCAATTGTAGCATTTAAGTCTTCTGGTTTAACAGGCTTGCCTTCTGTAGGAGTGCGCCCCGTTTTGTCGGTTTCTCCATAAGTCATTCCACCTTTAACTCCTCCTCCTGCTAAAAAAGCTGTAAAGCAATAAGGCCAGTGATCTCTTCCGTCTCTTCCGTTAATATTTGGAGTTCTTCCAAATTCAGAAGTTAAAACTACCAAAGTGTCAGAAAGCATACCTCTTCGATTTAAATCGATCAACAGTCCACTTAATGCTTGATCGATATCTGTGCAATTTGCCGCTACTCTATCAAAGTTATTATCATGTGTATCCCATCCTCCTCTTGTTACTTCAACATATCTTACCCCATGTTCTACTAACCTTCTTGCTAATAAGCATCCTTTTGCAAAATTAGTTTGACCATAAAGATTACTTGTTGACTCAGGCTCTTTTGTGATGTCAAAAGCGTTTAAGTCATTACTATTCATTAATTTAATTGCGTCTTTATATAAGTCAGAATAAGCTCTTACTTTTTTCTGCGGAAATTGGGTGGAAAAATTTTCATTTAAAGCTTCTGCGATAGATATCCTACTTTGAAAATGCTCATGATCTAAGTATGAAGCCATTTTGCTATTGGCTAGTCCTGAGCTTGGATTATTAATTGGTAATGCTCCGTATTTAGATTCTAAAAAGCCAGCGCCGCCTCCGCCGCCTCCTATTTTAACATTACTTGGTATTGTTCTGTTGATTGAACCAGAAAGTTTGGACACCCAGCTACCAAATGTAGGATGAACAATTGTACCTCTTTTAAGATAGCTTGTATGCATTAAATAACTGGCTTGCTCATGAGCTCCTTGGCTTGTGTTCATTGTTTTAATTATTGCTGCATGATGCATAAGCTCGGCGGTCTTTGGTAGGTTTTCCGAAAGGATTACTCCATCTGCGCTTGTTGGAATAGATTTAGTAGGGCCTTGAATATCTGGTGCGTCTGGCTTCGGCCCAAATGTATCAAGGTGAGACATGGCTCCTCCCATATTTAAATAAATTACGTGCCTTGCAGTAGGAACTCTTGCTCCTGGATTTAACGCGCTAACACTATTATGTATATACGCTCCTGCCATTGGCATAAGACCCACCCCAAAACATGCTTTTGCAGCATGAGCTATAAATTCTCTTCTTCCTAATTCGTCTATTGTATTAAAGTTCATAATAGATTATTACACAATTTTGAGAAAAGTCAACAGAAAGTGTATGATATATTGTGCGGTTTTTATTGCTTATATTCATTATACCCAGCATTTTATGCGCTAGATTACAAAGAGAAGATTATTTAGATAATTGTGATTGGTGCAAAAATCAAGCTAAGTCTACTCAGCCATTAGATATCGGCGAATGGAGTATGAGATGTAAGCAAAAACCGAAACCAATATGGTTTAATTATAGAAATATAGGCAGAGCATATGGAACTTATAAAGAAAAAACTTCTATGTGTTGGATTTATTCTGAAAAATTAGGTTGGATATACAACACCCCTCAATATAAAGATTATATTTATACTCACAAACTTGGATGGATCTACGTAAAAGATGGCAAGGTTTATGTCTTCAAAAAGAAAAAGTGGGATTATTTTACAAATATAAATTCATGAGTATTAATTAATGTCCAAATTATTTCTTTGTATGCATCTTTTTCGTTTTTAATATTATCAGTAAATATTTTAATTTCTTTAGAAGAGGGCTTTCTGTTTAATATATATTTATATCCTGTTGTAATTTTATCATTTAATGACTTTTGCGACTGTATTGCTTTTATAATTTCAAAGTTTTTATTTTTTAATAATCTAGTTTCAACAAAACCATTAAGAAGATTTAATACTTGTGTCGCAGAGGCGCTTTTATTTGCGTTTTCTATCTGTTCCCTATCTGAACCACCAAACTCACGAATAAGGTGCCCTATGGGCGCAGGAGAAGGTAGTTCTGAGGCTCTTACTGAATTGCGGTCTTTTACAAAGTTTTGCTGATATTCTTTTTTCTTGTTTTCAATCTGAGATTTGAATTTATCAACACAAGATTCGCAACAAAAAGCTAAAGTCTCTCCGTTTTCATTTAGAGCTAATAATGTTGGGTCTATTGCTCTGCCAGGTTTAATTGGACAGTCTGTGTTTATTGGCTTGCTGAATTTAGACTCGCTTTGAGTTTTAGGTCTTTCAGTTTTGTTGATTTTAGCCATCAATTCCGAAAACAATTCTTCTCCTGTCATTTCTGAAAAATTTTGAAAATTTTGATATCCTTTTGTATTTTGCTCTAATTTTCTAGAATCAACATTATTTACCGTTAAATTAACTAAGGAATCCCAGATTTGTTCTCCGCTCATTCTTTCAAGCATGGGTCCTTGATAGAAATATGGTACTGCATTTTTGGATTGATTTTCGCTATCTGGACCAGCCACAATCCATTTTACTTCTACGGGCATAGACTGATCTTTATTGTCTTTGGGAATAATGTCTCTCACCACAGATTGGCGCTGAAAAGTTTTTGTATTATATAATATTCTAAGAAATTCCTTAAGGTCGTAATTTAATGCAACCATAACTTTTTCGAGGTGAAGTTGAAGTTTTGGATCCGTCGCTAATGTGTCATCAAACATATTGTCGATGGGTTCGATTAATGCTAGTCCAAAAACTTCTTTCCAGAGTCGGTTAACAATAACTGCTGTAAATCTTGGGTTTGAATCTGAGGCTAGCCAGTTTGCATAAATTTCTCTAGATCCTGATAGAGGAGCTTTTGTTTTAATGTCTATTTCTTCTCCAAAAATAGTTTTACCCATTAATGCTTGGTTTGGTTTTCCGTTGTCGTATTGATAATCTTTTGGAAGATTTATCTTTCCATTGCCCATGCTAGCTAGTCCAGTTTGAAGAATGTCTTGTATGTCTCTCACTCCGTTTTGTAATTGCCTTGATTTTTGCGGTTCATCATTATTTTCTAATTTGCGCCTTTCATCTCTAGCCAATCTGTTTAATATGGTTAAATTTTCTGGACTTTTGGTTCTTAAGTTAGTTGAGCCACTCGTAAAAGCTGCCATTTCGTAAAATTGCTTTTGAGTCCAGCGATCAAATGGATGATCGTGGCATTGGGCGCATTCTAAGCTCGTACCTAAAAATACTCTAACTGTATTTGCCATACTGTCTAATGGCATATTTACATCACGAGCAAAATAACTAACTCCCTCATTACCTTTAATCCATAGTGGGCCAGAAGAAGAAAGCATCTCTCTTACCCATTCATCATAAGGTTTGTTATTGGAGATGAAGTCTTTTACATAATTTTTATATGGAACGCCAGATATTCTATTGTTTAATCTATCTTTAATTCTTAATATATCTGCCCAAAAGTTAAACCAATGGCTTACATATCCTTCGCTACCTAATAATTGATCAATTAGCTGCGATCTTTTATTTTTATCTTTACTATTTAAAAAAGAATCTACTTCTGTTAAAGATGGAGTCCTGCCAATAACCTTTAAGTATGATCTGCGTAAAAATGTAGCGTCGTCAACTTCTTTATTTGGTCGAAGATTATATCCTCTAAGTTTTGTTTCAATCAAACTATCAATATAATTAGCATGAGTTTTTAAATCTTTATCTGATAAGGGTTTTTTGAATTTGGGTAGAGCTTTATGGCTGGGGGGGAAATTATTTTTAATATATGCTTGATTATCTTCTGTTAAAGAATCTATTGCTATTCTAAATAACTGTAAATCACTAGATCTTTTTATTAAAGCGTGAGTCGCATTTGCCTCAAGAATATCTCCTTTTAGATCTTTTCCGTTATTAAAATAAAGCGTATCGCCGAAGCAATAGATTGATGATAAGAATAATAAAATTAGTTTTTTCATTGTAGGATTATAATATTTACAAACTATAATTACACAAAAAAGCCACCCATTTCTGGGTGGCCGTATGGAACATTTATTAGATTTCTTAAAAAGAAAAGTTAAATGCTGCAGACAATAAATCTTCTCCATCCATAGATTCGGAGTCTACTCTCGCATATCCTATAGAGCCTTCAATAGAATCGGTTAGATTTTTTGAAAGAGTCGCGCCAACTTGATAGTAATCATTATTTTCAAGTCCATACCTATCTGAATTACCGACTGATCCGCCAATAGTTAAGTTTGCGAATTGCAAATCAAAACCGTGTGACATTCCTCCTTCGAAGACGTAGTTATTATCACTGGTATCTCTTTGAATTAATAGATAAGGAGATAATACAGTATTCAAGCTCAATCTCACAACTGCATCGAGTTGACTTTGACCACTCACAATCTCTTCATGCTCAAGGCCAACATAAGCTTTGAGTAGATCTGCAAATTCAGAAGAAGCTCCTACAGAAAAAACATAAACACTTTGTCCGTCAGAGAGTTCATCAAAAGAAGATGCCGAACCTTCAAGGGTTAGGCTTTCAATTTCTTGACTGTAACCGACTGAAGCAGAAAGACTTTCTTCTGTGAGTAAAGAGCCTTTATTGAATGTGTCGCTTCCATATCCAAGGGATACAGAGCCGGATCCAGCGTAAGCTGCGTTAATAAAAAGCGCCGTAATGGCGGTAATAGTAATTAATAATTTTTTCATAATTAAAGTAGGATTATATATTATATATCAGAAATGTCAATCAATTTTTATTTTATTTGATAACTTTCCTTTTTTGCGGGGGATTTTAATCTCCAATATACCGTTATGCATTGATGCAGATATTTTATCAGAATCCAATTCTGATGTAAGCTTAAATGTATTCTTGAATCCATCTTTAAAGATTTGTTGCTGAATATACTCTCCTTCAATAGATTCTTCTTTTGGGGTTTTATAAGAGACAGAGAGCTTTCCGTTGTCGCATTCGATGTTGATGTCTTCCTTGGGTATTCCTGGAGTTAGTAGTTCTATTACGGTTTCTTTTTCTCTCGCAATAACATTAGCTTGAACTGGATAATCATCTAAATCATTAAAATAATCTGTTTCTTCAGGTAATGAGAAGTTAAGAAATAAATCATTTAATAGATTATTCATTGTTGTTTTTGTTTTATTTGAATCTGGTCTGTAATTTTTTTTGAAGTAATATGACATAATATGTTTTATAAGGGTTAATATTGATTTTTCTATATTTGCATTCTGTGTGCCAATTACTTTTTAAATAAAAACGGAGCCCATTCGGGGCGCTCTTTTTGCAAGGGATGGAAGAAGGGATAAGGGTAGGAAGGCTTTAAGTCTTCGCCTCTATAGTTTTTGTATGGATATATCGCTGCCTTTTTGGAGTTACATGGTTGACAGGTTAATGTGACATTATGACTCTCTTTTGTGCCACCTTTGCTTTTGGGATAAATATGTTCAATCGTAGTATCTTTTATTTCAAACTTATCTCCACAAATTTGACACCTTCCTTTATACCTTTTATATAAATATCTTAAATTTGGTTTCTCTTTTGTTTGGTAAACCCATTTAGCAGTGGTTAATAATATAGTTGGGACTGGATATAGTTTATTTGATGAAGATATAAATGGCTGGTTTTTATAGTAGGTAGCTCGCTCTTCGTCAATCCACTCTTCCCAGTATAGAGGCTCTCCTGATTGAGATAAAACTTTGATAGAAGAATTTTTATCAGATATTGATCCGCAAGATATCAGTTTTCGGATCCCTTCTTTCGCTGTGGTAATATTAATTGCAGTCCAGAAGTGAGAGAGTATTAAAACAACTCTATCTTTTCCTTGTATGAGATCCAATATTATTATTTAGGTTTTTCGTGGGTATAGCCCATTTTTTTCATTTTAAGATGATCTTCTAAGGTTTTTGCTTTATAGCCTTTTCCTGTTTTTGGGTCATACATCATATGTGGTTCAAAATCTTCTTTAGCATAATCTTTTTTCATTTTTTTAGATTGAGCTTTTTTAATAGCTTCTTTTGAAGGATAATCTTTATCTCCTGGTTTTGCAGCTTTATAGTTTTTGCCCATTCTTTTTTTCTTTTTTTGAATGTTTTCCCAAAGACCTGCTTCGGTTTCATCTTGTTTATTTGAGGTTTCTTTAACATTTTCTTCCTCACCCTTGGTTACTTTGGTCACGCTCTTTTTGCTCCACATTTTGCAGCTCCAATAACGAGCTTTTGTTTTTGGGCCAGGATTAGAACAGTTATGACGAGCTCTAAAGTTTTTGCGACGACCAGGGTCATCACGTTTTATTTCCATATTTGGGTCACCGAAATTCACTTTAACGACATTACCTTTTTCATTTTTAACATAAACAGAAAACTTTTTTGGCCCTTTTGGCGTTCTGAAAGGTTTGTTTAGTTTTTTACCTTTATTAGCTTCTGCTGCCCAACTTTCCTCGCTAACATATTCTTCGAAGCCTAATTCATCAACATCAATAAAAATCTTGCTCCACATTTCATCTGTAAACTCAGGGTCTTCTTGAAGCTGATAATTATAAATATCTAACTTTGCTTGAATAAAATCTTCTTCTGTAAAAAAGTTTTCTTCCCTGACCCCGTCGTCAATAAGAACATTTGCGGAAGCTTTTGCGATATCTTGGTCTGCTTTTCTATATGAATCTTTAACTTTTCCGCCCTTAACCATTTTTAGGAATGTATTCACTCGAGCCATAGCCCATTGACCTCTACTTTTGCCTGGCCTATGGCTAGAAGAAAATGCTCCTGCGCCCCTGCGATAAACTTTCTTCAATTGTGAAAGGGTAACTTTTTTGCTATATTTCGCGTTATGTTCTTTTACCTTAGATTTTAGGGACTCTAGAACTTTTTCTGAAAAGGTAATTTTTCCGCCTTTTCCTCCTGCGCTACCTGGCTTATTTTTATCTGAGCCTTTGCGTTTTTCTGATTTTTTTGCGGGTGTTTGCGCTGAACTCTTTGGTCCAGGACGTTTAGCTGAGTGAGATTCATTTTCCATAGTTATTTATTACACAATAAATTGTAATCATTATCGTACATTTTTTGAACTAATTTTTTAAAATTTGTTTTTCTTTTCCAACCCAATTCTTTTTCAGCTAAAGATGGATCTCCGCATAGTTTATGAACTTCTGCTGGTCGATAAAATTTTCGGTTAACTTCAAATAGTATTTCTTTGTTTTCTGTAAAATATTTTTCTTCTTCGTTCTCGCCTGATTTAATGTATTTAATGTCGGAAAAATTTAATGCTTCTTCGAGAAATTCTCTTACGCTATGCATTTCACCGCTTCCAAGTACATAATTTTTTGGACGATCTTGATTAAGCATTAACCAAACACCGTCCATAAAATCCTCTGCGTCACTCCAGTCCCTTTTAGCTTCAATATTTCCTAAAGTAAGAGGTGTTATTTTTTGATTATTTTCTATTTGAGTTTTTATTTTTGCGATGCCATGAGTAATTTTTCTTGTGACGAAATCTAAGCCTCGCCTTTTTCCTTCGTGATTAAATAACCATCCTTGTACCGCATATAAGCCGTAAGACTCTCTGTAAACCCTTACGATATGCCTTGCGGCACATTTTGCTGCTCCATAAGGAGATTGAGGAAGCAATGGGTGAGACTCGTTTTGAGGAGAGAAAACAACGTCACCAAATTCTTCACTGCTTCCAGCATTATAAAACCTACAGTGAGGAGAGAACCTTCTGATTGATTCTAAAATATGTAGTACCGCATTAGAATCTGTTTCCCACGTTTGTATTGGATAATTCCAACTCCCAGCTACAAAAGATTGTGCGGCAAAGTTTATGAAAAAATCTGGCTGTAAATCAATCACTATATCACGAATACTATGCGCGTCATTTAAATCCATGTCAATTAGCTCAAATCGCGATTCATTTTCTAGATGTAAAATATTTTCATGGTTTTTAACGCTCAAGCGTCGAGCAGTGCCATATATTTTATAATTTGTATTTTTTAAAAGATAGTCAACCATATGGCTACCATCTTGACCTGTTACTCCTGTTACTATTATTTTTTTCATTATTAATGATAAATTAAAAGGGGAAGAATTATAATTTAAGACAAAATTTTCGCCATAGACTACAATTAATTATCCAAGGTTTAAAATTATACCAATAGTGGTTAATTGCTATGTCGTTCAAGTCTTTTATCAAGCCTGCGCAATTGTTCCATTTCCAGTCTATTTTTGGATGAGAGTAATCATATTTTATGTGTTTAAAATAAGTCCAGATCATTGATTGATCTGTGCCAGGAACAACAAAATTATCATGAAGATTTTGAATCTTAACTATCTCGTCTAAATCTAATATACTGGGGTCACTGCAGATCTGTACCCCGCTGTTCAAAAAACGATAAGGGATATGAGAGGTATGCCCGGGTATGACTTGATGATCTATAGCGATAAAAGGTTTGCATTTCGAGGCATTTATAATCGGGTTAATATCTTTCAATAAAATCGCATCTGCATCAATAAAAATAAATGGTTTCGATTCTTGGCAGAGATTGTATAGCTTGAATCCAATATTATGCTGGGCTTTATCTGAGATTAAATTTGGCTTTAAGAGTCTAGATATTTCTATTTCACTTTTCTCTATAAACTTGACTCTTTCATTTACAAATTGAAGGTGATTAACGCTATCTCTATGCCATATCTCAATATCTAATTCAGAATTTTTTAGACATTGAGCGACCCACCATTGACAAAGATTGTTATAATTTTCTTGATTAGGGAAATTAAATATGGTAATTATTTTCATTGCGGGAAGCAAACATGAAACGAGCCCATGTCTTGACACTTATACCCCTTGTCTTTTAAAAACTTAACAACATCTTTCTCTAGCCAATTCCTGTCTGTGTCATCTATAACGATATCTACATCTTTTTTAATGCAATCCCAATTATGCAGTGCAAAGCCAAGCCTAAAAATTCTAGATTCATTTTTAATAAAAGGTGGATCAAAACCCCCCAAAGGTCCGTCTAGTAATATTAAATTATAATCCCCAGGAAGCTTTTGCTCAAAAATATCTTTTTTATACCAACCGTCCTGATCTAAATCTACGTGAATATAATTTGAGTCATATAGGTTGCAAAATTTTAAATTATTCTCAATAGAATACATTTTTTTAAAAAAAGAAGAAAATTCTTTTGTGGAATTATACCCTGCACCGATTTCCAGTAATACGTCGTCTTGAGAATAGTGTTTTTTTATGTAATTTATAAATTCGCTCATGATTTAAATATTAAAGATTGAGTATTATTTTTTCCAATTTTTCATACAGCATGTCATGTTTGCAATAGTTACTCCAAAAACACATAGCGCGCTCTCTCGTAACATTGTATTGATGTTCGGACATGCCCAAGGCTTTTTCGATTAAGGAATTCAATTCGCTGAGTTTGCCGTTGATTGAAATTTCGCCCCAGTCAACATCATGCCTGAATGGGTAATCATTCATTCCGGTGATTATTGGAATTGATCCAACCATCATTGCTTGATAGGCTCGAAATGAACTTGACCCGATACCCCTTGGGGCAAAAACAAATTTAGACTTGGATATTCTGTATAAAAAATTTATTAACTTATGCGCTTTTCCTCTTTTTGATAATGAATATACGGGCAAGGTTTCTTCAAAATCATAGTTTTTTAAATTTAACCTCCTGAATACATCTCTGCCCGTGTAGTTACATTGGCCGACAAAATTAAAATCATTTTCTTTTCTATTCTCTCTGAGAGATTTTATTAATTCAGGATTATCTTTAATAATTTGCCATTCGTCACTCATCATTAATGGAACGGTTATGACATTATGCTTTTTGTTTATTCTTGCGTCAGCTAAAGGCTGCGCGACAAAACTAATGTCGTCTGAATGATAAGCTGCGCTAGGGTCGTCGTCATTCAAGTAAAGATACTTACGACCTTTAATCTTAATGTGGCTACATGAATCAAATGGTCTAAGCATATTTTTTTTGAATTTTAATATCTTCCTTCCTGGCCAATTCTATTTTCTCTTTTGATATTGAGTCAGGCCTATCAAGAAAACTTCCAACGATTTCTGGTATTTTCTTGAATTTATAATTATTTTTTGATAAACTGAGCCACATATCATAATCGCCACTTGAGATGTAATTTTCGTCAAACAATCCAACATTTTTTATTGCACTTTTTTTAACTAAAGGAAAAGGGCCGCAAATGCATCTTTGAAGTAATGTTTGGTGGCTATATTCGGGCCACATGAAAATATTATTTATGGAAGAGATATTTTGCTCTCTGCATAGAAAACAGCCTCCATAAAACAAATCTACATCAGGAAATTTAGTACAGTACGATTCATAGGTTTGCAAGGCAGAAGGAAATAGAATATCGTCTGTGTTCCAGTTTACTATATATTTACTTTTAGACGCTCTAATCGCTATATTCCACGCTTGATATATAGAGATTCTAGATTTTTCGGGTAAAACCTGAAAACTAATACCCCTCCTAAAGTTAAAATTTTTAATTATCTCCAGCGAAGAATCTGTAGAATTTGCGTCAACAAAAATAATTTCAAAGTTTTCGCAAAACTGTTCATTAACAAATTTCAAATATTCAGGTAAGAACTTTTCCGAATTATATACTGATGCAATTACTGAAATCATAAGACTTTTTCCCAGAAAATATTTTGAGCGTTTTTGCATTCTTCAGAAAATTGTTCTAACCCTTTTTCTTTGAAATCTAAATAAGAACCAATTCTCGCCATGTCCCCATGAAACTCTTTAACTCCACATAATATTGATTCTGCGATCATTCTGCAAAACGGCTCATTAACAATAGGGTTGTGGAATATCGCTTTACTTTTTCTGTAAATACTTGCAGTTTCTTCGTGAGAAACTCTTCCATGGAAATTTATATTTTCAAAATTTAAAAAAAATGACTCTAGGTTAATTGTGCCCCAACCGAAAACATCAATTTTTCTAGATGGATTATCTGTGGCAAATTTAATTAAATTATTCAAGCCTTTTAATTCATGAAGGAATCCACAATAAACTATATCATATATTTTTTCCTCTTCTTTAGCGAAGAATATCTCTTTATCTATTGGGTCTGGTACAATTTCGATGTTATTAAAAATATTTCCATATAAAGATTTAAAAAAACTCGCGTGAAAGTCAGATAAAAAGAAAGTTTTTTGCGTAGATAAAAATAAATTTTTTCTAACTTGCTTATCTAGATAAAAACAAGAGTCGTGCTCTAATCTAATATGGTTGTTGTGATTGCATATTAAATTTAATTTATCCGGATCTTTTTTAGATATCACTTCTAAGTTGGAGCTTATGATTAAGTCGTAGCTACAGAAAAAATCTGTATAATCACTATCAAATGTATGTAGCTTTATATTGTGCCCTGCGCTTTTGCCTGCATCGATTATAGCTTGGTTACTGACCTGTGCACCGCCATAATTTTGAGATAAATTAAAATCGCTAACAAATAATACTTTCATTTTAATTTAACTATTAAATCAATAAGCTCGGTCGTCATTGGGTTGGGTAACGTTTTTTTTCCGATTTTAAAGAAGCCCCACTCGTCATGCTCAAAAGCGTCTTGGGCGGACATCGATGGAAAAATTAAATTTTTAACCTCAAAAGAAAATAGTGCAAAATATTTATGGGTCGCGATTTCAAAATCGCCAATGAATGAAATATTTTTTTTGGCACAAATTCCGGTTTCTTCAAAGAACTCTCTTCGGGCTGCATTTTCTGGAGTTTCTCCTTTTTCTATCAAACCGCAAGGAACAGACCAGTAACCTGCAAGGTTTTGGCAAATTGCGGTTCTTCTTCCAAGGAGGACTAGTTTGTTGAGCTTAACTGCTATGCCTGCAGCATGATATCCTTTATTCAAGGAAGTCATCTAGTTTCTGTTTGTTTTGCCAATGCGGGCATCCTTCATAATTCATTTTAACTATTTCATCTCCATCTTCTATTTTTAATTCGTGTTTATTGTCTATAAAAGCGGTTTTTTTAATTTTTCCTTCAGAGTCTTTTAAGGCATAATATTCCATTGGTTTTCGATAGGGACAAATAAAAGCTTTAATAGGTTCTCCGTTTTTATCAAGAATAGGTTCTCCTTTTGACATTTTATATCCATCTTTACCGCAAGCCAATGGCCCACCAAAAGTTCCATCTCTTGGAAAATCTTGTGTTGCAGCAAAATTGCTTGTTGCCGAACTTTTATCGAAGTTATCTAAGTATTGTTGGAATTGCGTTAATTGGTGTTCAAAGCCTTCCAGTTCTTCTTGGGTGATCTTATCCATACGAATATAACCTTTTCCATAGTTTCCTAGTAAATCTTTATCTAGATCAAACCTCAAGAACAAAAATTCGCTTTGAGGGTCTGTCTCCGGCATTAAATGTTTTACTGCGAGACAATAAATTAAGTTTTGCAAATTATCAGTTATCTCTTTACCTTTGAATACCGACTTACTGCTTTTAAAGTCTCGAATAATTACAGAATTGTCTTTATATACAAAAAGTTTATCTATGTATCCGCGAATTGCATACCTGATACCTCTATCTTCTTTATTTATTTCTAAATCAAAAAATTGTTCTGACTCCGCTTTTATAGGCTTCTGCTCGCTATCCCCAAAGAAGTCGCAGCGTAATCCGTTGACTATCATTTCATCTATAAGATTAAGGTTTTCTGGGTCATTCACAGAAAGCTGTTCGGCTTCTTTTTTAACCTGCGTCGCTACAGCTTCTGTATTCCAGATAGTTCCCTCTTTTACTATTTTATTAAATTCTCTCTTGTGTTTTGTTCCTAGCAGCTCAAAAACATTATGACAAATAGTCCCTCGACTTGACCCATCATTCCCAGAATCCGGGAGTTTGAGTTTGTAGTTGCACCAATAGGTCCAGCTGCAGGTTTGTGCGGTTTTTATTCTGCTAGCCGATAATTTTGTTAACTCACTCATTGTCTATAATTTTTTTATTTTTTAATAAAGTTTTAGGCAATGATTTATGTATTTCATTTATTTTATTTAAGATAAAAGATCTTTGTTTTTCTGGCTCTGTAGATAATAACTTATTCTTCCACGAATTAAAGTCTTCATCGGTCATTTCTCCGAAATCTTTTTTATTCGGCAAGCATATTGAGATTTGATCGGGATTATAATAGTTTAGTAATTTTAAGTAATTTTTTATACTTGCATTAAGACCTCTGTTTTCGCTAGAGCTAAAATCATTGTTCAAAGATATAAAAATCTTTTGGGGGTTTAAAGATAAGGTTGAGCAGACAAGCTTGGAGGATATATCTAACCCGAATGTTACTAAAACATTTTTGTGGTCATGCTCATGTAAATTAAGCATATCTCCAATACTCTCGACAAAAATAACTGACTGATTTTCTTCAATTGAAGCTCTTGTTTCTTCGTTTACATACAGCGGGTATACCCAGCTTTTTTTCCTGCCAACATGTTTCCATTTCGGCCTATCCGAAGATTGTATCATGTCTCTTCCAGAAAAGCCGTGTATCTGCTTATGTTCATTATATATAGGGAAAACAAACCTTTTATTTAGCTTTCCCGTTGTTGCTAATCCACCTTTTAGGTTTTGTAGGTTTTTAGTTGATATACCTTTGTCATTATAAAACTTATAATGAGGCAGTAATCTTTCAAGACAGTTATCTTCGTATATTTCTTCCATTTCTAATTTTTCTGAAAATGTTACTTTATTATAATTTGATCCAATATCTTCTTCGTTAATATATTGTTTGATTTGACTTGGATCATTTGTTCCTAAGGTGATTTCCACCAACCTTTTGAAGGGAGAGAAAGAACTGTTCTGGACATGATCTTTCCATACGCCTGTGTTCTTGTAGATTTGAATGGCGGTTTTGTTATCTCCATTCCTGAATACAGCATTAGTTTGCCAATACGAGCCTCTATCTGCAAGTTTATAGCCCAGACTTATTAGTGATTCTTTGATTTTTTCTGGAGACACCATTAAATGTTTGGAAGTTCTTCTGCAAATCCTTCAAGCGCTCCTACGCCTTCAGAATCCATATGATCGACTAAATCTTGAAGATCACCTCTTTCTTCTAGAGCGAAATTTTCCATATGTAAGTTAATATAGTTTTTTCTTTTACTTCCGTCTGGCATCTCCACGGGTTGAAGCGCTCTGTGAACGTCTTTTCCCAACCATCGATACTTAAGGCAAATAAGTTTGTGTGTGCCAAAATTTTCTGGTTCAGATTGAATCTCGTCCATTGTCTTTTGCCTTAAAAGAAAAAGGTGTGAACAGAATTGAGTGATTTGGTCAGAAAGAGAGACTATGCTTTCATCATCAACCACATTTTCAGCGCTTCGATTATTTGTTATTCCAAGCCTATTACTTTGCACGCTGGTAAGCATAGCTACTGCGGGGACATCATTAAAGCACAATTCTTTTTGGATTAGCTGTTTGAATTTATCAACCATTCTTCCTACTGTTTCCCAAGAGCTAGCGCCATTTTGTCTTTCGTATGTAGTCTTAATATAATCGAAGCTAAAAATCATCTTATTTCCTCGACCTATTTCAGAGAAGTAAAATCTTCTTATAATATTTAGCATACTATCTATACTATGCCCTGCTACATTATAATAGTAGAACTTGAAGTTTTTGATTTTATTCCAAGTACTTCTAACCTTACTTATAATCTCATCACCAGCCTGTCTCCAGCGACCTGTTTCAAGTAAATGCATTGGAACTCCTGAGAGAGCAGAGCACTGTCTTATGATCAACTCTTCCTTACTCATCTCTCCATTATCAAAATGCAATACCGGCACATGGTTATTCATCTCAGAAACTTTCGTGCAGAAGTCCATACAGAACTGAGTTTTTCCTACTCCTGCTCTTGCCACAACAACCGTTATGTTTCCTGGGCGAAGTAAAGAGCCATAAAGATCATTCACTCTTTGATGAGGCCCCATCAAGCCAAACTCATCAATTGGATTATTTCCCCTCTCTTCAATAAAGTCTTCCATTTCATCGAACAAATTCTCAGGCTTGCTTGAGCCCATTTCGTATAGATTTATTTTATCATTATATATTTTGTCTGCTTGACTCACAATGTCATCAAACGAAGCATTGGCCGATAAGGATTTCATGCTTTTTGCTACATCTAGTGAAGAGTTGTGAATCTCTCTTCTAACGGTAATTTTTTTCAACTCTTGAGCAGCCTTCAAGACTCCATCTTTCGAGATTTGCCTAAGGGATAACGCTTTAATGTAGTCAGAAATATTTATATTATCTTCAAAGGATATATTTAATGATTGCACCCTTTGCGTAAGAATCACTTCGTCTAACGCATCTCCTTTTTCAAGGCTTTGCCTTAGCACAGAAAATATCGTTTTATTTACAATAGTGTTCTGGTCAAAAAAATCTGAAGCGTCTATAAACGAAGCAATTAATGGATAAGTTTGTGGGTACTTTATTAGTCCCGCGATTAAGTGTTGTTCTAATTCATATGAGTATACCATATTCGTATGGTATCACACAAGAGAACTAAAGTCAAGGAGTTTCTTCGTCTCCTAAGTCAGGTGGAAGATTGAGTTCTATATTTTGCGCGGAAATTTGATCCAAATACTCTTCTAAAGCTTTTCTTAATCCCATTTCTATTATTGGTGAATTAGCTTTAGTTATTATAGCTGGTAAACCTTCTTGATTTACGTAAGACAATATAAAGCCACTGTCTCCCCCGTTTGATCCAGAGAATTCAAATAATTGACTAATAATATTTTCTGGCAAATTAAATTTTGATAAATTATCTGGATCGATAAAGTCGTCGCTCATATTATATTATACACTAACTATAAATTAACACCAAAACTTTTAAAAAGTTTTTCGTCTACAACATCTCCATCATAAATTTCTATAAGCTGTATTTTATTAATTTCACAAAACTTTAATTTATCTCTATCTCTCTGTAGTTGATTGATATAATTAATTTTATTTTTGCCGTGAAAAAAAGGAACATATTTTGTATGTTGTTTGCCCTGCACCTCTACTGCTATTTTTTTATTGGCGTTATAAAAATCCAAAGAAAGCTTTGTGCCTGCCACAGGAAATTCTTCAAAGACGATGTGATTTTTCCAATATTTATAAAGGAATTTTTTGACATTAAACTGTATTTTACTTCGGCTTGATCCGTCCCAATCTATCAAGTAATTTTTAGCTTTTTTAACCGCCCTATCTGCTCCGCTTAAAGTCTTAAAGCGCATTGGTTAAATTTTTAAAATCTTCATAGAGAAAATCCGAAAGCTTTTCATTTTCTTCTAAAAAGTCAATCAACCTTTGCTCTCCTTGAAATTTCTCGTTAATCTCTAGTTTTTTGTCAGAAAGTTCCTGAATGAGGTCTTGAGATACAGAAATCCAAGCCCCTTTCTTTTCTATTAAGTTAAATAGATATAACATGTCTAAAATTTCCCTAGCTCTCCAAACAGACTTGCCGTTTTTTTGTCCGTATTTAATGGGGTATCTTACTGTAGAACCCGTCTTTTCGTTTACACTTTTTCTGAATTTTATTTTGCAGTAATGCCCAATAGGCTCACCTTTATCATCTAATTTTGTGGCCGTGGGATTTTTGAAGATTAAGTCAGAATTATATCTTTCTTCAAACTCGAGAATAAAGTTGGCGTAATGTTTGATGGCGTTACCTCCTGCTTGCTTTACCTTTGGCCCTCCTCTAGACGCATATGGGTTTGTTGCCACTTCTACGCGAACTTGACTAGTTAAGATCATTGTGTGGCCCATTTTTGTAATTGGTAGAACCATTTTTTTTAAAAAGACAGAAGTAATTAGTGCTCCACCCGCCACTTGCTCTGACTCTGCAAAAGGTTTATCTATGTCTCCAACTCTACATAAAGCATCAACACTATCAACAATAAACATATATTTTTTATCATTTTCATTATTAAACACAAGCTCTCTAATTAACTCAAAAACTTTTTCAAATATATTACAGTCAAAGCAAAAAAATTTTTCAGGATCAGTATCTATTCCTGATCTTTCAATCATTTCTGGACTAAACCTACCTTCGCTTTTTATGTATATAATCATACCTTTTTTTCCGAAATGTTTCTGAAAGTTTCTTGCAAATGCCATTGCGCAACTAGTTTTACCTCCTTCGTTAATCCCTGTAAATCTGTGAGCCCCGCTCGGCAATCCTCCGCCTAATGCGATATCGAGATTAAGGCTGCCGCTTGAAATTTTGTAATCTTCAGATTCGTGAAAATTGTAGTGGTATTTTTGATTATCTTTGTCTGATAAAAATTTTGCTATTTGGTCTGTGGTTTGAATGTCTTTAGTTTTGCTCATCTATAAATTGTCGTATGGTTTTACTTTTTTTCGAGATAATTTTATCTTTACCCCTCTTTTCTCCAAGAGGAATTTCTATTTTTTCAGGGATGACGTAATTAAATTCAATATATAGTTTTTTTAGTTTAGCGAGCCCGTATTCGGATCGTAAAATCGCAAGCGATGGTACTTTTTCGAAGTTAACTTTTTCCCAGAAGTCCTGCTTGGGAAAAATTTCGATTAAGTCATTAAGGAGTTTCATTTCCCTAGCCCAAAACATTCGCTTTTGCTTGCTTGGTTCAATTACTAATTTTTTAATTAAATTTCGCTTATTTAACTTTGCCACTTAAGCATAGTAATCTATTTTCTATCAAGAGTCAAGAATAAACTTGTATTGAGGCTTTAATTCCTTGAATTGCTTATTACTCATTGCTGGGTTAATGAGCTTGTTTATTTTTTGTTCGAAAAGTTTTTCTAGATGGTCATCTTCTTTTCCTTTATGCTCCATATCTATCTCGAAGAATATGTTTGAGTAGTTTGTGATTTCTTCCTTTGTAAAATTTCTCGCTTGAATAAGTTGGTGATCTCCTCCAATTGAAGAGTTTGTGGTTAGCTTAAAGTTGGTTCCATCTTTTGAGGTAACTTTTATTATTCTTGTTTTTTGTTTTTTAATAAATAAATTTTCCTCTAATAATTTATTTTTTGTGTCTATTAGTTCGTTTAGCTTTTGTTTAAGCTTTTCGCTTGGATCAGGAAGTTTTCTGTTTTTCAGCTCTTTGTTTTCAGAGTTTAATTTATTATTTAAGAAGTCTAATTCTGTTGATTTTAATTTTAAGTCTCTCAACTCTATTTCAAAAGATTCTGATTTAGCTCTTAATTTTGAAATATCTTCTTTTAATTTTTTATTTTTAGATAAAAGCTCTTTATTTTCATTCTCCATTAACGAAGCTTTTAGTTTTATTTTCTCGAACTGTTCTATGTTTAAGCAGATTTCTGATTTTAACTCTTCTATTTTTTCTTTATTTTGTTTGTGGTTTCCTAGTACGGTTTTTATTTCTTTTGCGCTTTTAATTGTTTCGTCTGCTCGGTTGAGTAGGTTTTGTTTTTTTATTTTGATTTCTTCAATTTCTTTTTCTGCGCAGGCTTTTTGCTGCATAAGCTCTTCAAGATCTTCTGTTATCTGGGATGTATCTTCTTTTTTGAGAAGCTCTTTCTGGGACTCTATTTTAAGTTTGCGTAGAACCTCTTTATTTTGAGATATTTCTTCTTGATATTTTTTCGCTTGGTTTTCTTTTAGCTCTATTATTTTTAATTCTTGATCTAAGTCTTTTTTTCTTTCAGAAATTTCAATTTCTTCGCTCTCAATCGCTTTTCTTTGAGCTTCTACTTCCGCGATTTTTTCAAGAATAATTGTATCGTCTGCCATTGCTTTCGGGAATTTTTTACTTAAGCTAATGTGTGCGGCTAGAACTAATAATACTGCAAGCGGGTCAAAAACAAAAATAAGTATGATAATTACTATCCTTACAGCCTTACCTATATCGAACTCCATACCTGTGAAATCAGCTATTAACTCTGCAACATATTTCACCGGCCCGACTTCCGCTTCTAGCTGCCTCGACCCATCATCGAGATCAAATTTTTGCCTCTCGAGTTCATCTATTCTATTTAAAGATTCAGAGATGTTTTGATTTAATTTTTCAATTTTTAAATCTACATCTTCTGGACTTTCGAATCCAATAGATTGATAATCTTGTATTCTTTTTCTAATTTCAGAAATTAATGTAGATGTTTCGTTTCTATACTTAGATATGCGCGACTCTATTTCGTTTTTCTTTTTGCTTAGAACTTCCCTTTCCTTTGCTTGTTCTATAGTTATCTGTTCTAAGTCTTTTTTCTTACTAGAAAAGAGCCCTCCGGATTTATTTTTAACTGCATTTAACTCTTCATTTAATTTATCTATTCTAGATTGAATTGGTAACAACATTTTGTTATCAAGCTCTATGTCTTTTTCAAGTTGTTTGGTTAGTTGTTCAATTTTTTTCTGCTCTAAATCTATATTTTCTGAACTTTTGTTTGATAGGTTTTGATTCTTCTGTTCGCTTTGAGTGATGAGGTCTTTTTGTCTCTGAATGTACTCTTGCTCTCTATTGATTTTTGTTTCAACTTGTTCTACTAGGGCTTTAGCTTTCACACTATTTTGTTCATGTTCTATATGAGATTTGGATAAAAAGCCAAATATACCCATGCTTGTAATACCCATTAAGACTAAAATTGCAGAAAATAAATATATTTTTAACGAGGTGGGGGCGGATTTCCAGTTTTTATGAAGCCAGATTGCGGCAACAATTTTTCCAATTTCTAAGGCTGCTCCCATAGCTATTACGGCTTCTATGGAACCCGGGAAAATAGTTGCAAGGCCAATTATGCTGAAGTAAGCCGCAATTACAGAAATGCTGAGCGCGGATAATAAAGTTAGTAAGGCAAAAATCATAATATTTTATAATTTGAATTTGGTGATTGTTTTTTGTTTTCCGAATCTATTGTTGATATGTTTGGCCTGTTTGAGTTTGCGTAATGCCCGCCATTATCATTCGCGTAATAATCTCTATCACCTTTGTTTGCGGCAGGATTTATTTCAGACTGGGAAGGATAATCGTTTTCCGAGGGCGTGCTGTCTCGATTGTCATTACCGTATCGAAAATTCGGGTCATGTGTATGATTGCTCATATTACGTTATACACTACTCTTCTGCTATGTCTGACATTTTTACTGTAATTATTTGACCATTGTCTAATTTTATTGTTGCAAATATAGCTCCATCATCCGGACCACCAATTTCTTCGTATTCACTGGTTACCTCTCCAGTGAATTCGTTTCCGTTGACTTTTACAATACATATTTTTTTAGGTTTGTCTGACATGTAGTTTATTACACAATATTAAATATATAAAATGTTGAAAGTTAACTTTATACTTTTATTAGACTTTACTTTAACTTTTGTGTACCATAAATGATGAGCAAAAGAAAATACGTAAAACGTTCTGATTATTGGAAAAAATTCGACAAAGCTTCTTCGGGTAATTTAAATGACTTTTTACAAAAAGATATTGTTTCTCCGTCTTCGGCGGGAGAGCCATATTATATAGAGTCTTTCGCTGATTATAGTAGAACTCAATCTTCTTCTGGTGAATTTGCTTCAAGAAGGAATAAAGCTCATAAGTCAGATAAAAAGTTTAGATTTTCAAATATATCCGGAGGAATGCTTCCGTATGTTTATGGCAGTGATGGAGTTAATGTAAGAGATACTATAGAATTATGTCAAAAGGCATACGCAAATATTGCTGTATTTAGGAACGCGATTGATGTTATGTCAGAGTTTGCAAATTCAAGTATTTACTTAGAAGGTGGAACTCAAAACTCTCGAGATTTTGTCTATAAATGGTTTGAGAGAATTAATTTATGGAATTTAAAAGATCAGTATTTCAGGGAATATTATAGGAGTGGTAATATATTTTTATATCGAGTCGACGGAAGCTTTTCTAAATCTGATTTTGATAAGTTGACGAAAATTTACGGATCCTCTTTAGCTCTAAAGCCTGGTAAATTACCTGTTAAATATATTTTATTAAATCCTTATGATATTGTTGCAACAAAAGGGTCTTCTTTTGAAACAGGGTTATATGAAAAAATATTATCTGAATATGATATAGAGAGACTTAAAAACCCAAAAACTGAATATGATCAACAAGTATATGAAGCTTTAGATGTTGATACTAAAGAAAAAATAAAGAATGGTAAATATAATTCAGATGGAATAAGAATAAAATTAGATCCAGGTCATTTAGTATATTCATTTTACAAAAAACAAGATTATGAACCTTTCGCCGTTCCTTTTGGTTATCCAGTTTTGGATGACATCAATTTTAAATTAGAATTAAAACAAATTGATCAAGCTATATGTAGAACAATTGAAAATGTAATTCTATTAATAACGATGGGCGCGGAGCCAGATAAAGGTGGCATTAATCCTCGCAACATGGAGGCTATGCAGAATTTATTTAAAAATGAAAGCGTTGGGCGCGTTCTTGTCAGTGATTACACTACAAAAGCTCAGTTTGTGATACCTGATATCGGTAAAGTTGTGGGGCCTGCTAAATATGAAGTTATTAATAATGATATTAGGGATGGTTTGCAGAATGTTATTATTGGCGACGAGAGATATAGTAATACTCAAGTAAAAGCCAAAATATTTCTTGAAAGATTAGAAGAGTCGAGAAACGCATTTATTTATGATTTTCTACAGCCCCAAGTAAAAATGATTTGTCAAAATTTAGGCTTTAGGAAGTATCCTACCGTCAAGTTTGAGCAAACAGATATTAAGGATGAAGTGCAGCTTCAAAGAGTTGCGACTCGATTAATGGAGCTTGGCATAATTACCCCTGAGCAGGGAATGCATGTTTTAGAAAAAGGAACTTATCCAAGGCCGGAGGAAATGTCTTTGTCTCAGGAAAAATATATTGAAGAAAGAAAAAAAGGCATGTACAATCCTATTGTTGGTGGAGTGCCGATGATTTCTCCTGAATTAGGTGTAGAGAATGAAGGTTCAAAATCTAAACAAGAGGTTGGTAGGCCTGTTGGCACTTCTGGTATTCCGCAGGAAAATAAAAGTGTAAGTCGAGAGCTGTTTTCTAGAAAAAATTTGCAAGAAATTATTTATGCAACAGAAGAGTTAAGGAATGAAGGTTATAAGCAAATGCGAAAAAAGCTTAAGAAAAAGAAACTTAAAAAAAATGAATCTGATATGGTTGACGAGCTTTGCGAGTCAGTTGTTTTATCTTCTGATGAAAAAGAGTGGTGTCAAAAGCTTCAAGATTGCATATCTAATCCTGAAAAGATAGAATCTTTGGGTGTTTTTAATAAAATACAAGAATTGTCTGTCGAGCATAATTTAGATTTATATTCTTCAGCTATTCTATTTCATAGCAATAAAAGGAGCTAAGAATGGGAGCGTTCGAAACTTTTGTTAATGCCAACTTAGGTATACGGAAGCCTTTAATTACTGACTCTGGTCATCCTTCTGGTAGCGCAAAAGCTGCAGGGGTAATTGGGTCTCATTATATAGATTCTGATACAAATTTTATTTACGAAAAAACAGGAGAAAACAATTCTGCAGATTGGGTAAAAATTAGAAGCTTAGGAGAAACTGCAGGTGATGTAGTTAACAGCGAAAGACCTTTTTCTACATCGCTTAGTATACCTAGCGGAATAGACGCGCTCTCTTACACTTATGAATCTATTGGGGATAATAATAATTATTCTACACCGCCTCAAGTATTGGCTTCTATGCGAGTTGGTGAAGATTCAGAATATTTTTATGCATATTCAACATACAATGTAACTACAACTGGGTTTTACGTAGCATTTTCAGATCAAATATCAGAAACAGGCAATCATTTAGATATTTCTATTCATAAAGACTAAATGATAGTGTATAAACTAACAAAGTTAAACTTTAGGTAAAATGGCAATCAATCAATTATATTTAATTAAAAGCGGGCAAAATTCATTTGTCGAGGAAACCGAAGCTTTGCTTGGAATTAGCGGTGGTAATATAGGTTTTGGCACTGTAAACCCAGAGTCTTATGTTCATATTACTGGCGATACTAAAATAGACGGGGACTTAACTGTTCAAGGCGATTTTAGAACAGTTAATCAAACAACTATTCAAATTGATGATAAAAATATAGAGCTTGGGGTTGGGGCTGTTACAGATCAAGATGTTGATGGCGGAGGGATTACTTTAAGGGGTTTAACTGATAAAACAATTAATTGGCAAGCTTCTAATAACGCTTGGAATTTGAACACTAGCCTTAGTGTAGGTGGAAGCGGGTTTTTCGAAAGCGGTGTTTTTATTAATGGGCAACCCGTGGCTCTCAGGTCCCAAATTTCCGAAAGGATTTGGGAATCACACCCTAGGTATGTCAATAATATTTATAATGTCAGTATATCTGGGGATGGCAACAACTATTTATTTTCTGAAGATTTTATTGGGGCGGACCCCTCTTTAAAACTTTTTTTGGGGGAAGCTGTAATTTTTGATAATATTGGAGGGGGGCACACTTTAGCAATTAAAGACTCTGAAGGTAATAATGTAGTTAATGAATCCAATAACAAAACAAATTTTATTCCTTCTTCTACGGGGGTTTATACTTATTATTGCGAAAGTCACCCTAGCTCTATGCAGGGTGAGATTAACGTTTATAATTATAAGGAAATATCTTATAATTACGGTAATGTTGGTATAGGAACAATTAACCCGTCTTTCGACTTAGATGTTTTGGGCGAAGGTAATTTCAGTAAAGGTCTTTACGTTTCTGGTAACCCTGTATTGACTGGAACCGCTGAAGATTTAGGAAAATGGGAAGATGGCACAGAAGCTGGAGAAATTTTTTATAACGCTGGAAACGTAGGAATTGGAACAGATAACCCTTCTTATAATCTAGAGGTTAAGGGTAGCGGAAATTTTTCAGAGGGATTGTATGTTAACGGAAACTCT
>Ga0098048_1000287_pt1 | contig 25650 bp, 24 predicted proteins | sample 13_taG_FD_75052 | JGI IMG/M metagenome (GOLD analysis project Ga0098048, IMG submission 75052) | Marine viral communities from the Subarctic Pacific Ocean - 13_ETSP_OMZ_AT15268 metaG | ecosystem: Environmental > Aquatic > Marine > Oceanic | place: Pacific Ocean | collected 2015-01-16 | reverse complement strand
CTCAGGTGTTAGCTGTTCTGAGTCTTCTTGGGTCTGTCCTTCAGTAGCTGGACTCCCTTCTTCTCGTACTTCGCCATCAACTGGTCCAGTCTCTTGCGTGTCTGTTCTGCTTTCAATTTGTCCGACTTCGTCGGTGGCTTCAAGTTCGGCATTTTGGTTGTCCCTTATGTAGTCTGCGCGGATGTCATCGTAGTATTGGCTAAGTTCGTCGACGCCAAAGTTGCCACGGTTGTACTCCGTAAAGTAGTGGAGCCACTCAAAGCGTGAGCCAGCATCCAGTGTTTCAAAGGAAATGCGGTCGGCCTCGTTCTCCACGTCAGCCTCAAACCCATTATCCCAAGTCTCTTGAGCGGGTTTATATGCTTTGTCCGCTCGTATGTCTGCATCTATCTCCTGCTGGATAGCGGCTCGTTGCCCAGCAGTTTGCTCCTGTATGGGCGTTTCTTCCATGTCGTCGAGGAAGTCTTGGTCCTCTTGCGCCATCCCGTCGCGTGCACCTTGGTTGGCAGAGGCGATGGTGCCCATGCTGTCGCCAAGCTCTTGTAACTCTACCTCACTATCTGCCGCATTCTGGTCAAACGCTTCGACGTTCTTGGTACGAGTTTCCGCCAGTCGCTGTTTAATCTGCTTCTGGTCTAACCCGTACGCTTTAGCGATCTTAGGGCGTAAGCGAGTGATCGCAGTCTGCGCCGCTTGACGAGAGTTTAATCCTGCCCTGTCAGCTATCCGCTGTGGGTTAAGACTACCGTCCGACTGTATTACATCGTCTTGCTCGTTGTTCTGGAACGCTTGGTTCAGGACATCAAAGACTTTCTGCTCGTTTGTAGACAGTTTAACTTCCGCAGGTAGGGGTTGCGCAAACAAGTTATCCACCGCAGTGGCAGCTTCTGGCTCCGTTACCGCCGTCTCTGTAGGTGCCTGCTCGGGTTCTGCGACTGCCGTTTCCGTCGGCGCGGGTCTTTCCGCAGCAAGTCGGTCGACGTTCGATTGAAACCCTGCGTACTTTTTAGCCTCTAACACAGGAACTAACTGCGGCTGTTCTGTACGCCAGTTGGGGCCGAGCTTTTGCGTGGCGTAACTAACGGCTCTAGCGTCCATACCTTCTAGGACCGGCGGCGTCTCAGTTGTTTCCTCCGCTTGAACAGGAGTTGCTTCCGTGGTGGTGCCAGTCGTAGTGTCGGTTGGCGGCGCTGTCTCCACAGGGTTCCGTTCTGCTTCGCGTTCCTCAACGATCTTATCGAGCATGGTCTCGAAGCGTGATTTCTTACCCTTGCCACGGGAGTAGATACCCTTGCCGTCGGCAAGTAGTTGCGACAACTCGGGGTGATTTTGTTCAAAGTCTTCGCCCAATGCTTCCGTAGCCAAAGTACGAAGCTGTTCTCGCTTAGTAGGTTTCTTCGGGGTCTCAACAGTAGCCTCTTGCGTAGTGGTGTCTGCATCCGTGGCGGCGGCACCAATGGCCTCGGCAGTTTCTGCCTGTCTAGCCGCTTGTCTAAGGGTGTTGATTACCCCGTACAACTCAGGGTCTTGTTGCGCAGTAGTCGCAAACGACTCATCATCCATGTCCATAACGGCTGGGTTCTGCGCTACGACCTCTTTAGCCTGCGCCACCTTGGTTGCATGGGTATCAAGGGCACTGAGGTACTCTTGGTTAATCTGAGCAGTACCGTCGTTATCTTTCTGGTAGCTTTTGAGGTATGACTTTGCGGCTTTATCTACATCCGCAGGGTCGAAGATGCCTTGTTCGTTAAGGTACGTTTCAAAATCCTGACCTATCTCAGTCTCTGGGTTACGAACATCTTGCTCTAGCTGTTCGTTTACTTCTGCTTGACGGGCTTTGATGAACTCCGCCCGTGGCGTAAATGTCTGTGCGGCCTCTCTGCGGACGCGAGATTGTTCAGACAACTCGGCCTGTCTGCGTAAGCCTTCAGCCTGTGCCTCTTCTTCTTGCTGTTGCTGGAGTGCGACTTCCTCTTCAGCCTGACGTACAGCTTCTTCAGCCGCAAACTCTGTACCTTGTCGGTCAGGTCTACGTAGGCCACCAACTCCACTGACGGCACCGCCACCGAACGCGCCTGCCAACATCGACGTGGGGTCCATAAAGCGTGCGTCTGCGAGACTTTCGCCAGCGCCTAGGTCTTCAATACCTGTCTGGATACCTTCAGTGACTGCCTCTGCTCCGGCACCTATAGCGCCCTTAGTGGCAACGCGGCGTACTTTTCCGCCCTTATTAGCTACGTCGAGAAGGTTCTTACCGACACCAAAGCCACCTAGCCCTAGGGTGACAATATCTGCGCCTGCTTCTACAGCACCGGCGGCTAAACCACCGGCTAGAACTTTACCTATACTGACGTCCTCAAGCGTGCCACCTTCAGCAATCGCTTTTTCACCTGCTTGCCCGTATATACCGCCGGTAGACTGGGCTACAGACTGCGCGACTACGCCAGCGGTAGACCCGATAGCTTCTTTCGTTACCTTGTCACCTATGCGGTCGCCGAGTAAGTCCTTAGCTTGACCTTTAACCGTGGCTTCGACGCCCTCGCTTATACCCTTTTTGGCAATCGCTGCTCCGATACCGCCAGAGGCTAAAGCTGCTACCGCATCTGGAATAACTCGGCCTACGTAGTACTGACCCGCATCTATAAAATTACTGACAGAGTCAGTAGCGCCGTCCCATGTGTAAGCGTCGCGGAACGTACTATCGACCTCCGCCATGTTGTCTTGGTAGCCCTTAAAACCCCAATCGCGGAGTCCTTCACCTACACCGATAGTGCGCTCAAGAGCATCACCAGCGAGACCCGCAAGGCCGTAAGCTGTGCCCTGCATGGAGTCGATGCCGCCAAGGAAACCAGCGGCAAGGTCGGACTGATCGTCCTTAGTCGTTCTCGAGCTAGGATCAGAGTACCGGTCGCCCATCCTCGCTTTGGCGGCTTCAATCGCAGCCTGCTGGCGTTGTGCGCGTTCGTCCTGTTGCTGGTTCTCTTCTTCGTCCGTAGCTCCAGAGAGGCGCTGTCTAGCTTTATCAAGTATCGCTTGCTGGGATGCGGTAAACGCCATGTAATCTACCTCTTATTGAAACGCGGCTTTTTCTTCATCAGTCATGCTGAACCAAAGTTGTGATTCAACACCCGCCGGTGGCGCATCCGCCATACCCATGACTCGCATGTAGTTACCTAGAGTTTCAGCCTGTAGTGCAGAGCCGCCCTCTTGATCGCCGAGCATGATAAACTCAGCGCTCTTTTGGAGGTCAGCTAGACCCTCACGGGCTATAAGGTCTGCACCCTGCAAACCTTTCCCAGCCTGCTCAATGTCCTGTCTAGTCTTCGCAACTTGTGCGTCGAGAAGCATCTTGCGAGCACGCTCTGTATCTTGCCCGAGTACCTCAGAGAACTTTTGACTATCCAGCAGACTGGTTCGGGACGCAGACTCGTCGGTCTGCTGTCTGGTCTTCTCCACGTTGGCGGCTTGTACAACCACCTCGAAGCCCGTACCGGGGCGGCTTACCTGATTAAACATTTGCTGGGTTACGACATCCTCGGCGTCTGCTGAGCTATCTGTGAACAGTACGGTATCAACGTCTCCACGGGTGGAAACAATAGACACAGTGCCGTCGTCGTTACGCTCGATGCGCATGGTATCGCCGTCGTCGATGGTGTCGTAATACTCGACCAACCCGTCTAACCCGCCTGTCTGTAAGGCGTTCTGGCCTTCTTGAGCCATTACCGTCGCCTTACCCTGCAAGTCCGCCAAGCTGGTGTCATCTAAAGCACGGATGATTTGAGCCTTACGTTCGGGCGCGATGCGATTATCGCTGAGCACCATCTGGCGGTACGCGGCTTCCGCGTCTTCAGGGTTGTCGTACTCGGTTTGGTTCAGCTCCACCAGAAGCTGTTCTTCAGCGTCAAGCTGGTCGTACTCGATTGTCGACTGATACTCCTTAACGTTGCTGCCTGCTGTACTAGCGTCATTCGAGGCAATGGTGGACTCGATTGTACTGTTCAGTGTTTTGTCGGAAATTTCAGCGTTGTCTGCGGCTACTAAGGAGTTGCTTATCGCGCTATTTGACTCAGCTACGCCTTGGTTTATGCGGGAGCCAGTCAGTGCCTCATCCACATCCGCTTGAGCCGCACTGGAACGGTTTGCCGACCCCAGCCCTTCGTTTACTAGATTTGCGTTTTCCACCTCGCCGGGCAGGAGTGCATCTCTGCGGTTAGTGGTTGATCTAGTGTTAGCAGTGCTGGCAACTGTGTTATCCAGAGTAGCAGCTTGTTGGCTTACTTCGCCCGGTAGGAGTGTATCTCTGCGATTAGTAGTGGAGCGTGTATCGTTTGTAGTTGCGTCCGTACTTGCAATATCTGACTCCATCTGGGAAGTCGTCAATTCTCCCTGCTGTTTAACCAGATGGTCCAAAATCCTGCTCTGGAGATCATTGTTGCGTTTATCGGCCTCGATCTTGGCTTGTTGCGCACGTAAACCCAGTCCGCCTTCGGCGTCACCGTACTTGGTGTAAACCTTGGAGAGTTCCATCATACGTCTACGATCCAGTGCGTCGCCTGCTAGGGCGTTACCATCGTCGTCCGTATAGTCGGAGTTCATCACCTTTTTGGATTCGATGTCCTTGCCGAGCTTGTTGAATGAGCCGTAAACGGAATTGAAGTTGTCAGAAAAATTCTGCCAGCGTGATCTACGAGCCATTAGTGGACCTCCTTAAATTCGATGTTTAGGAGATCGTAACGTACGGCTTTGTACCCTTGGTCCGTATCAACAACGGCGTCTGGGTAGACCAACTCGACCTCATCTGCCATCACACCCTCGAAGCGACGTCCGTCACCACCGATGTAATTAAACTGATAAAGAGTTAGTGCTGTGCGTTGGTCGACACCGACCTCAACAATGTTCTCTTTGATACGTCGGTCAGAGCCAAAGGCCGTGTAGAGCGAAGCTGCCCCACCCATGATGCCACCTAGGTCGCCCAAGAAGCTGTCCTGCGTATTGATGTAAGTGCTTGTCTGGTTGTTCAGTACATTACTCAGACCTTGAATCTGCATGTTCTGGCCTGCGGCGATAGTACCTGCGCCCATTGCCATGTTGCCCATGTAGTTCTGGCCTGCTGACTGCGCGTTCATTCCTGCGGCTGTACCGGCACCTGTGGCACCTGCGTATGCGGCGTTGGATGCTCCTGCTAAGCCACGGCCAAGACCTGCGGCGTCTAGCTTCCGAGCGTAGCCCATCTGCTCAGCCTGTGTTCTTGCACCTGTCATTGCGTTAGCACGTGCAGCGGCCTGTTGTAGCCCTGTAGCTGCGTTCATTCCAGCGAACCGGCCAGAGTTTGGGTTAACGCCCATCGAGGCCATCGCTCGTTGGTTCTGCTGCTGGGAGATGCCGAAAGCTCTACCCGCGTCTGCGGCGGCTTGACTGGCTACCTGATCTCGGTAGGCTTCTGTGTTGAAGCGCTCTGCATCTGCCACCAGACCCTGCTCCAACGGACGGAACGTCTCTATCTGGTAGTCGTAATAGTCTTGCGCCTGATCCATCTGCTGCTGTTGAGCGGCCATCTGAGTTTCGGCAATCTCTTGCAGGAGCGGCTGGTTCTGCTCGTACTGTTCTCTCGCGAAGGCTAGTTGTTCCCGCCCCAACTCACCTTGAATACGCGCAGCTTCTGCGCTGGCGTTAGCTAAAGGCGTGTAATCGGGTGGCGGTGGATTACTTTTTTTACCCATAGTTTCTTCCTTTACGGTAGTTCTCGGGCCATAAGACAAGGACGACCATGTCCTGCCCATCTGACCCACCATGTTTCATAACGCCCTCTTCAACGAAGCCGATATGCTTGTCTAATTTCAGTGCTTTGGAGTTGTCAGCTTCGACTAGCCCAGTAAGCCGTCTCAGACCTAACGTCTCGAACGCATACACAAAGGCATGGTCGAGTAGCTCCAAAAACAGTTTATTGGGTTTGCTGACTGCGATGTGGGCGGTGGCGTTACTTCCGTTGAAGTTGTTGAAAACCACTCCACCCATGATCTGACCGTCTTTTTCAGCGCCCATTGCGTAGAAGCCGCCCCACGAGGAGAGTTGCTCTACTTGTTCGGCTACCCAAGCCCCAACACGTTCGCTATCATCAAAGATCAAACGCGAGGTTGACATGGATACTCCTGTTTACACGTTAACACATAAATACTTAATAGCATAGTAGCTGATTTTGTAAAACTCATTATTTCCCTTAGTCCCCGCTGTTCTCGAAGTACGTCGATAACTGCGCTTCTTCGTGGCTTAAACGGATACGTTCAAGGTTAGCCATCTTAATACGTTGTTTAGTCTCCTCAGCCATACCAGCCGTAACCCACTCCTCCATCATAGCGTCTGTGACGTCTTCGATCTGGACAAACGTATCTAACTCAAACGTATCATGGTGGAAGTTTTTCTCGAACAAATGGTCCGAAAAACCATCAGGGTGGTCAGTGTTGGTGATCCTCCATCGTGCTCTTATCTGCCCGATACCGTTAGTAAAGCCGTGTATCTCGGGGTAAACCGACACTTTGTCGACTATAAACTGTGTATTGAATGCCATGTTTTCCTCTCTTATTCTCTGCCTACGCCGTAGTATCGGTACTCAAACCCGTTGAGTAGGAATGGGTTGCCGTCCTCTGGGTGTGAAGCTCCACGGTAATAGGTTCTGCCGTCGCTACCCGTTACGGAAGTAGTATCGCTGTTACTAAAATTACTAAAATCTAAGAACGTAAATTGGCCGTTGTATATAACAAACGCGCTCCCAGCAGGGTTCGTGGAACCGGTGTAGACGCCCCAAAACGAAGCCCCTGAAAAAGTTCCCGCCTTGTACGCTTGTACCCCAGCATATAACTCTGGGATGTCAGACGGCACATTGGAGTCACTGTCGTCATCGTCGCCGCTGCCCGCGTCACCTGTAGGCTCTTGTCCATAGGCAACTCGCGCTACTTTGTATTTATCGTTAAACGTAACCGTAGGCGGGACATAACTCCCCCCGGCGGTATAAACCGTAGACTCGTCTTCAACGGGGCCGCGTATGTAGGTATCGCCGTTAGCCGCCGTGAAATTTGTGGAGAACTCACCGACAACAGACCCCTCGCTTACCTTTGCGCCGTTCCAGTAAACACTCACCGACGCTGTGATCGTATCGCCAAGGATTTCAAGGGACTGTAGCTCCCAGTACGTGGCCGGGTTCGCGCTGTATATAAAAGCGAGGTTGTCGTAGTCAATCGTGTTATCTATGCCCGTAGCGGAATCAATATCGTAGTAGGTGGCGTCAGTTACTATAAGCTCGTAAGAACTATTCTGGTCAAAGATAGCGTCGTTCTCGTAGGCTTTGAGAGACGGCGACGTCGGTGAAGTGAGTTCTCCAATAACAAACCCGCCTAGGGCACCGCCGATCAAAGCGAGGCCAACCCCGCCAGTGAAAACAACCGCTACGATGCCTATTAAAGCGCCAAGGAAGCCGCCGTAGCCGCAACTACCGGACTTCTGTTGGTACATAGCCCCCGAAAAATCACCTAGCCAACCCGTTAGATGGTTAGCAGTGCCGTAGGGGTGCTTCAATGTTCCACGGAACGACGACCACGACCGATACGCCCAAGCGTATTTCCTGTCGCCCAAACCCAAAAAGCCGCAGCTACGGGTGTATGTGCCGTCATCGTCGAAGGCCAACCCGCCATAGGCAGAAGGAACCACGTGGTAAATCTTAGAGTTCGTATTGTTTACCGCACCTGTATAAGTGGTTGTCTGGTCAGAGGTGTAGTTGAGGTGGCAAGATGTACCGTTGCGCCCGCATGACCCACGGGCACCTGTCTTGATCGAGCTTGGGTGCTGGACTGTTAATACATCGTCTATACGTAGTGGCCGTTTACTATCGGTAAACACAAGATTGCTGTCGCTGTCGTAAACCGCGAGGCCACTGTCACTTAAAGTAACATTACTCAGGTCTTTTAGCGGCGCAAAAGCAAAAAAACGAGGGAAGTCACCGGGGTTGCCTTGGTACAGAGCGTTAACTACCCACGTATTACCTTCGTTTACTACGTCGATTATACCTAGTTCCTGCCCGTCAAACGCCGGACGGTAGAACGGTATGAGGTTATCTGTGTCAAAGTCGAAGGTGTACTGGATCAACCACCCTTGGTCGTAGTTATTATTCTTCTGGTAATCCAGAATGGGAATAGCGTAATCACCCTCATACACAGGACGCACAGGGTCGGTCTCTTTGGAAAACTCTCCAACGTAAACAAGTGACGAATAATCACTATGTAGGTTTACATACCCGTCATCGCCGAAAGTCTTAATTCCGTAGCTCATCTATCTCCCCAGTACTATGTATCGGTGGGGCGACAAATCGCTCGGGCTATTCGCGTAAACGGCGTACTGGTTCTCCTGTAGTACAGGGCGCACTTCTTCGTCGCCCGGACTTCTCACTCCCGTGGGAATAAACACAACACGCCAGTCGGTGATGTCGGGGTGCGCAGGTTTGCTCGCGAACGTTTGGTTGCCAGTAGATACAACACCACTGGTAATAACGCTAAACGTCCCATACGTGTACGCAAACCCATCTATGGCTACCCCAAAACTCATTAGCTTAGGTTCCCTAGACGAACGCGCAGTACGCCACCGTCGTAAACTTCTATGCGATCAGACTTAATCACAAGGCGGGTGTCAGAGCCGGAGTCAATATCAAGCGTTCCGTAGAACGTAGCGTCCTTCATCTCCATGCCGCCGGTCTTGTCTATCTTCCAGCCCGCAGGTCCATCGGGGTCAGTAGCCGGTTTATAACTCGCTGACTGTATCGTGTTGCCGATGTAAGCGTTCGTAATTGCTGCGCCAGCGATATAAGTGGAGATGTTATTTGCGTCAATTTGGTCCAACGTGGCAAACGGCCCTTGATTTACCACACTGGCGGCTTCGTTATCCGCCGTAGTATCCGCGACCTTCTGCCAATGGGCGACAGCGTAAGTCTGCCCCTCGGTTCTTGCTGTTTTACAGCGCCAAATACCGTCAGTAGTACCACGATCCCACAAATCGCCCACGTCATAAGGAGCTACCGGTGTGTCAACGAACACACGTCGTTTGCCGTCAGCGGTATCCTGAGCATCTGACGCTGCGTCCGCTGCATCAATGGCGTCTTGGTCTTCTATACGCTGCCAGTAAAACGTTTCAACAGTACCCGCCGTCGTGGGGTCGTCCCCAGAAACGTAAACGTACAAGTACTTCTCGTCTGTCTTGTACCACAGGTCGTTGAGATGCTCGTTTTTAAGCGCGTCAGTATCCCACGGGGTAGAAGGGTCTGTGGTGCCGTAGTGCTGTTCAATCTTTCCGTCGATTAAGTTCGCTAGAGCGGTTGCTAATTCGCCGTATGCAACTTCGTTTAGTGTGGCTAACGCACCCTGCCCTTCAAAACCAGCAGCAGTGTTATCCGCCGTAGTATCCGCAGCGACTTGCCAGTCGTTTTGCGCGAACACGTATGTATTTTCATCAGTAGATGCCGGTTTAGCTGTTATACAACGCCACAGGCCGAGACCCGACGCCCCGGTGCCCCTGTCCCATAGGTCGCCTATATCGTAGGGGGGTACAGGCTCTGCAACAAAAACCCGTCTCTTGCCGTCAGCAGTGTCCTGAGCCGTCGCTGCATTGGCAAAAGCATCAATTGCTGTCTGGTCTGTAATCTGCTGCCATTCGTAAGCAGTGCCGTTATAGTGGTAACGCCTTAAAACATTGGCGTCGGTCTGCCACCAAAGGTCGCCTAGGTGTAGGTTCTTCTCTGCGGTTCCCTCCCAGTCGGAGGAAGGGTCGTTATCTGCTACGTCAAAAAAGGTCTCGACTTTGCCGTCAATCCGTCCTGCCAAGCCACTCTCTAGGTTGCTGTAGGCTACTGTACTTAGTGTAGCGAGCGCACCTTGATCTGTGATCGCCCCCGCAGTGTTGTTACCGGTGAGATCAGCGACGACAGTCCAGTCAGTACCTGCGAAATCACCATCGGCTGCTTTGGCTGTATCGCAACGATAAATACCCGTCGTCGGCCCACGGTCCCACAAGTCGCCACGGTCGTACGGCGGCACTGGCTGGTCAATAAACACGCGCCGTTTACCATCGGCTGTGTCCTGCGCAGTAGCGGCGTTATCGAAAGCATCAATGGCTTTCTGATCGGTAATCTGCTCCCAGCTATATGCAGAGCTTTCGTATTTGTACCGGTGCAGCGTGTTTGTGTCGGTCTGCCACCAGATGTCTCCAAGATGGAGGGCTTTTGTGTCGTTGTCTGTCCACGCACTAGACGGGTCTGAATCGCTAGGTTCAAACCAAGACTCAACCTTTCCGTCGATTTTACCTGCTAGGCCACTAACTAGGTCTTCCTCACGGACTTCGTCGAGTGACGCAAGCGCCCCTGCGTCTTCTAAGTCGGATAAGCTGATTTCACTGAACGCAGCTAACGTACCAAGTCCTTGTATGTTTGATATGCTCAACGGCGTTCCAGAAGACAGGATCACATTGCCGTCTGCGTCTTTAATAGATAGCCCACGAGAGTCGATCATTGCGGCGGTAATCATGCCTGCTTCGATACGTGCAGCGTCTAAGAAACCTGTGGTTATCTTCCCTGCGTCGAGGTTGGCAATCTTTGCGTCATCAATAGCCGCGTTACCGATCTTGGCGTTCGTGATCGTACCGTTCGCAATATACGCGTCCTGCATGTAGACGCCTGTTGGCACTGTCTCGCCGTTAATAGTTGTTGGCGTAGTCCGCACGATAAAAGGCAGGGCTTGGGGAGTCGTAGTCCAGTTAGCGCCGTCGTAGTATTTGGTTACGTTCTCCTCGCCACTGGAGTCCACCCAGACGTACCCCTCAAACAAATCATCTGTAGGAGCGTTAGCCTGAACTACAGCCGGGGGCGCTAACCAAAAAGCATCGGCTCGCACGCCAAACTCAGACTGGGGGGTTTCGTCAATGTTCGCTGAAGAGATAAGCCCGTAGCCAGATACATGACCAGCTAAGTCTACCTTAATGGTATTTTTTGCTTCAATCAGACCGTCTGCTGTTGCACGGGCAGTGGACTCAACCTGCACCGCTGCCGTTATATCATCCCCAAGAGTAGCTTGAGCAGTAACGATGTCTTGCGCTAAGGCTTCGTCTTCGTTGGCTCGAGCAGTCTGTTCCTCTTGTAACGCCGCACTTAGGGTAGTGTTGTTACTGTTCACCGTGGCAGTTAAGTTAGTGATAGCATTTGCGTTAGATGAAATATTGCTCGTAGCGGTACTCAGTGTTTGGTTAACAGTCGCAAGGCTGTTATTCGTGTTTGATACCAGAGTGGTTATATCTTGGGCGAGCGCTTCGTCTTCAGTAATTCGCGCAGTTTTCTCTGAGCGTATAGCGGAGAACCAGTCGGCAAAGCCGAAGTCCATAGCCTCAACCCAGTTCGTGCCGTCAAAACGATACATACGGTTGGACCGGATAACGTAATCACCCTCGATATAGTCCTCTGCGTACGTGACATCTGTGTCTATCCACATGTCGCCTTCGTTGAGAGGCTGGTCAGCAGTTCCTGTAGGTTCGTCTGCTTGGTAAAAAGTACGGGTTTTTGTGTTAACAAATGCGGAGACGGTAGTAATACTTTGGCCTAGTGCAGTATCTGCATCGGCGCGAGCGGTACGCTCTTCAAAAACTAAGCCTTGGGACACAAGCGCTAGATCGGTGCCCGTGTAAGTACCCCGCATCTGTGCGGCGAGGGCGTTTGTCGACTGGACCTGCGCAGTGTCTGCGTTCGTTAAAGCAGTAATTTGGTTTGTGTGCGCCGCTACAGCATCGCCAATTGTGGAATAATCACCGATCTCGTCCCACTTTGTGTCGTCGCTGCTAGGTATAACATTCGTACTTGCTACTAGGGCCGCATACAAAAAGCCGTTATAAACAACTTGGTCTCCAGCAGCGTAAGTGGTTGTAGAGTCCCACTCTGGCAGGTTTAGCAGTTCGTTGACCTGACCTTGCACAGTAGCAAGTCGGGCCGCTACGGAGCCTGCAAGACTCTCACCGCCGTCGATCAAATCAATTCTGTCGCTCAGCGCAGTCGCTAATTGCCCTTCAGCAATTTGTCCTGACAACAAGCTAATCAGATGTGCGGGGTCTGTTGCCGTGTCTCCACGTGTGCCGTCGACCAAGTTAAACGGACCGGCCAGCCCTTCGACGTTTACAAAACGCGCCCAATACCAGCGAGACGCCCCGCCGCCGATGTTATGTACCCACACAGAACCGGGAGCCATACCGACAAGAACCGCTTCGCCGATGTCAGGGTACTGTTCGGGGGTAGCCTCCGCTTGCGCGGTAGTTTGTACAGCAGCCCATATCTCGGTGTAAGCGTGGCCTTGGTATGGAGCCTTATCCCACGTGACAATGATGTTCATCAACGCGCCGTCGGCGTCGAGATTCAGTGGAGCCGGTGGCGTAGCGTACTGTGTCCCGCCAGTGGTAGAACTTAAATTCCCACCCGTGTACTCAGCCAAGCCTGCGGCGATCAATTTACGCGCAGTAATTATCTCGTCTAGGCCAACGCCGTCGATATTTTCACGGACACGGTCGAGGTACTGCCGTAGGTCGCGAGGAATATCACTGGTTACTGTGGGTAAACTAGGCATTCGCAAGCTCCGACATTGAATTAGCCATGGCTATGGAAAAGACTTCAACTGAGCCTTCTACCTGAAGCTCCCAATCGCGCCCCCTCTTGGCAGGCAAACGAAACGGGGTTCTGGACTGAACGGTTTGAGTGTGTACCAAGGTTCCGTCCGCGTAGAACTTCATTGTCATGGGGTACGACTCGGCCTCTAGCTGCCCGCAAGCAAAGCTAATATCCGTAGGCATGGTGAACTTCTTCGAGCGCCATATGTATGACTTAGCCGCGCCATCCTGCCAAACCTTTAAGGACTTATCTGCAAAGGTTAGAAACAGCTTATCGCGCTGGATGTCTTGGAACCCAGCGGTCGCGTACATGTCGTGCAGGATAAACTGACGACTGGTTATGTCGAAGATAAAGCCGCCCTGCGTTGTATCGTTATCAAAAAACGCGATGTACTGGTTGTCTTGTTGGTACGAGTGGATCGTTTCAGGCTTGAAGTACGCCTGCCACTGGCGAAAACTGAAATACTGGTCAGTAATGATCTTAGAGCCGCCGGGGGATAGAAGCATTAAACCGTCAGGAGCCGCGTATATTACACCTCCGCCGAAGCTAACGATGCTTTCTTTAGACACGCAGGCTTGCTCAAGATCAGACTTAACAACAGCCATATTGCTGGGGTGAGACCCCTGCACAAAGTAAGGGTTGCCGGTAGTTAGAACCGCCAGTGTGGTGTCCATCCGGCCTAAACCAACAATGGGGTAATCAACCGTTAGGATGTAGTTTTCAGGCCACGCGTGCGGTCGGTAAGGTTCGCAGAAGTACAAGTCTCTACCCACGAAACCGGCCATCATACCGTTGGGTAAGTTAATAAGTCCTTTCAGCGCAGCGGGAGGCTCAGCCCAGTACAAAGATGGGATTTCTTCGGATAGGTCGTCAGGGTCTACATCATCAGAAAATGTGCTCTGTGCCACAGGGATTTCGTCGACCAATAAGAAAACGCCCGCTGTAGAACGGTAAATTCTTTTGTGGGTAACGATGTAGCCAGACCCCGGAACAGATGCAAAATTACTTAAAGTAACTGTCTGAGATGTTCTAACGTCAACCGAAGTCGACGCAGGTGCAGGCGCGGACTCTATCTCACGACCGGCCTCTTTGTTTACGAACGTGTACGTGTAAACCCTTGTCTCGACAGTCTCTGTGTCATCCACGGCTCCAGCTACAACGGCTGATGCCGCACTCGTAGGTGATGGAAGCCCTAAAGGTCGAGACGCAGCAGGGTAATTTGTACCGGACAAAGCGATGCCCGAGTGCGTGGCTTTAGGTGCGCCGTCGCCTGTAAAGAATGTCCATTCGGACGTGTCCCCTGCGATCTGGCTGCGGCAAACATCTACTTCGGCAGGCCAGTGAAACCAATGCTGCGTGTCAGAAATGTTATCCTGACCATACCGATAGATAGTCTTGATCGTACCTGATTTTTCCAAGGTTAGGAGTGAGCTACCCATATCGAGGATAGGTTGGATACTACCAGCGAACACCGGACAATTAAGCGCTGTCTGCGCTTGGCTATCTTTCAAATAACGCGGTGGTATCTTGGGCGCTATACCGCCAAAAGATTTTACTGCGACAACTGCCATGTGTTAACTCCTAAACAGGTTACGCGACCATTGCTTTGTAGGTCTTTGGGCCTACTATGCCGTCAGGCGTAAGGTTATTGTTGCCTTGCCAAGCAATCACAGCAGCTTCGGTCAGTTTACCGAATATGCCATCGGCGTCTTGGTTTAGCGCTTGCTGGACCTTCTTCACCTCCTCGCCAGTAGAGCCAACCTTGAGTAAAACTGGCACTGGTTTGGGTTCGTAAGCCCCTCCGAGGATTTCTAGTGCACGCTCGTAGTGGTGTTTGCGGTCTTCAAGACCGATATAACCGCCGTTGATGCGTTTAGTTGCCCCGCGTATATCTTGTTGATCTGCGTACGTGTTAACACTATTGCACTGCCAAAACCAACAAGCACTTTCAAGTGCACCCGTTTTCGTCTGTAGATACTCTAGCGTGTCCTCTAAGGTTTTTCCAATGCTAGATGCGAATGCGGACTGGTTATTTTTGCCGGTGAGTTGGATGACTCCAAATCCTCGGTGTTTCCAACCGTCTCCGGACTCAGTATCGCCGTTACCCATGCGATTAGCATACACGACGTTAGCAATGCGCTCAGGTTGACGATGGTAATCATCCGCGTTCCTACCCGCATTTTTGAAGTATTTCGCGAATACTGCATCTAAGCCCTTCGCACTGTAGTTAAGGTTTTCTTCGAGAACACTGAAATTACGGCTTTCGTGGCCACACTGTGCAAAGAACATCGCCACGCGGTCGGGCGTGTCAATCTCGTACTTGGGCAAAATGTCTTGAACCGGCTGGACCCAATCGGCCCATTCTTTGTTACCATGGAGCAAATGCTCAAGTTGTTGTTCAGTTACTAGCATCAGTTACTCCTGTTTCTGGGACGCGCCGAAATAAAAACTAATCACGGCGCTAACTAACCCGCCCAAATAACCGAGCACGAGGTTGATAAGCTCCATCGAGTTTTGCTCTGGCGGCATGATCGTTACCATCGCGATGTACGAGCAGAAGAAGACGATCATAATTATGCCGATCAACTTCGCCGTCCAATCTTTCGCAAAATGCTTACGCGCATCCTGCTTATCTTGTGTCTCAAGGGCAAACAGGTCGACGTCGAGTTCTTTCATCTTGGCTTCAAACTCAAGTTCAGATTCTTTAATCTTCGCAAGGTCTGCTGGCGTTGCGTGCTGAACTGCCTTCTCGATTGCCTTGGGGTTGTTTTCGCAACCTAGAGCGTCCGCAATCATGGACGCCGCTGCGCCACCGAGTGGGCCTCCTAGGGCGGTTCCTAGCGTCGGAGCGACTGCTCCAACCACACCTTTTATAACGTCAAACATACTGCTTTACTCCTTCTTAGCTTGGTAAGCGTTAGCGCCAAAAAAGGCACCGAGGATTAGACTGGTTGCGGGGAAGTAGATAGTAGCCATCGACCCCAAGATGTCAGCCGCAGCCGTAAGCCCGAGGTAACTCGCTAGAATTACGAAAAAGGGATACCCCAACATGCCCGCGAGAACCCACCAGATCATCTTCCTAGACTGATCGCGTTGAGCGTTATCGTCCTCAATGCGCATACGGCGGTCAGCAAGCATCATCTCCCGCTCTTCAGGATCGAGCTTGCCGTTGCCGTTCATATCGTATTCTTCAGCACCCATTATTTCTTACCCATACAGCGGCCAGCCTTCTTGCACTTGGCTGGAGACTTACAACTTCGGCACGTTTTGAAAGGCGCTTTCTTAGCTGGGCGACCGACTTTACTGCCGTACGTTCCTTTACCTTTAGGCATATCTATTTCCTCTTCTTTGCAGTTTTAGCCGCTCGTTTAAAATTGGCTTTTGTGGGGGCACCCTTAGTGCCGGGTTTACGCATTTTCTCGCCCGAGCCAGCGGCGATACGTTTCTTTTTCGCGTGGATATTCGCGTACAATCCGGGTTTCTTAGCCATTAACATTTCCACCTTTTTCTAGCCTGCCGCAGACGAGAGTTCGGGTCTTTCGCCGCTTTAGGGAACTGCTTCATTTGTCCGGCTGAGCGTGCGCAGTACGACTTGCGTCGCTTAGCGGCAGCGCTTCCCTTCTTGACCTTGCCTGTTACAGCGGTCTTCAGCTTAGAGCCGGGGTTTGCTTTACGGTGTGCGGCCACGCCTTTCTTGGTCATGCCAGCGCCGTCTTTGGTTTTACGATAATTCCCACCCTTGCCGGTGGTTCGTCGTATTGGTTTGTCAGCCATTGTCTCTCCTAATCCGCTAGTGGGTTATCGAGTGCCCGCTGCAACTTCGTCGTTAAGCGTTCCTCAAGTTCTTTCATATCAGCAGCGTTCTTGTCCTGAAGTGCTTTCATGTCAGCAGATTGGGACGTGCGAAGCTGTTCGCGTTTGGTTTCAAATCGTATCTCAGCGTCGTCGATCATCGTACGGACTTTTTCTTCCGTGTTTCTGACTGTGTCCTCAACGCGATCCGTCTGTTGTTCTATGCGTAGTATATCGTCCTTCAGGCCGTTCTTTATGTCTCGGGAGTACTCCACAGCCTCTTCGACTTTCTCAGCCATACCGGACACCTTGGCGTCCATGACATCCATAGCCTGTTGGTACTCGCCTAGATCAAGGTTTGCCACGGCTTCAACCTTTTGGTACATGAGGAAGCCCCCGTATAGAGTACCGACCATAGAGCTAATAAAAGCCAGAGCGAGACTAAGCTGAGCAATAGAAAACCGCAGCCCAAAAAGACGCATACGTTTGTCAGGTACGCTTTCAATCTTATCAAGTGCTTCACCTAAATCTTTATCTACCATCTTAATTTTCAAACTCCGTATCGTTCTGGAGCGCTCGTAGATTCTCTAGTTCCTTCTGTAGTTTTTGAATCTCTAAACGACGTTGCTGTAACTCAAGCTGGTAAAGAGTATTACAGTTGATACGCTCCTTGGGCTTGTCCAAGGGGATAACAATCCGCGCATACACGCCAACGTCGCGCCGCTCATTAAATGAGTGGTTTAAGTCGTAGGGGCTACCGACGTTGTTTAGTACGCCGGTTACGCCGAACTCTAGGTTTGTGCCACCGCCGATTGCGTTCTTACAATCTAAGTCACCCGCCCGAATAGAGTCAGACTGGTAACTGGTGGGGCCGGTTGGTAGCTGCAAATTAAGCGAACTATTATCGGCCCACGCTGGCGCGGTGATACATAACGCCAGAGCAACCCTTTTAATCATGGTAGCTCCCCATCCGTGCGAGAGCATATCTTGGACGAAATAATTGCTCGGGCTGACTCGTTAGTGCGCAGCTTCGAGAGCGAGCATATGAACACCGCTCTACTTCTATCTTCGCGGCGAACAAACACCTCAAATGTTTTCTTGGAACCGTAAGGAACCTTCAAGATTTTGGAAGAGGAAGCAAAAGGCACAGGCTCCCACGCGGTATCAGACACACCTATTTCATAGTAATCGACATCCTTCCGGGCGTTAAACATCGTCAGCTTCGCAGAAAACAGCCCATCAACGTACGACGGAACAAGGTTCGGGTACGTGGGCGTCATCTCGTGCGCGGCTACAGAGTTAGTCATTAGGATGGCGCTTAGTATGAAATACAAAATCCTCATTGGGCTATACACTCCGCTTGCACTACGGCGCGGTAGGTGCCGCCGGGAAACGCACGCCCGTAACCATACTCAGCAACAGAAGAGACCTTGAACCACGTGCTCCCTGCAATGGTAAGGTCGAACTCTGATGTGGCGTCGTAGGTAACTTTAGCGGCGTCATAAGCAGACATACCTGCGTCCGACACTTCACCAGTGGCAACGGTTCCTGTCCAGTTGACAACATCCGATAAACTCGGCGCAGTTGAAAACGAGGTTGGCGTCGTAATGCGAGCTAAGTAGTAGTTAGCTACCGCCACATCGAACCGGATAACAGGCTCGACACCGCCGTCTGTACTAACCGTACTGAGCTTGTCAGGCGCAGGGTTTCCGTAGACTCCGGCTACATCAGTGTTAATGATGCACTTAGACTGTACGTTGCCTTCGATTATTGTTTCTTCCGCGCTTGCTGCGGACGCTAATAATATAGATGCTGCGATTATTGATTTTCTGACCATGGCTGTCCTCTCTTAGAACTCTAGTTTTTCATACTGCGCGTCGACCATCTCTTCGTGCAGGAGTTGCTGAGCCAGCCCATTACGGAGTCCACGTGGATTCTCGGGCAATTTTGCGTCTACGAGTTGTGTGGTCTCTTTATAGGCTCCTCCGCTGATGCTTGTTGCGTAATATGAATACATGTTAACAGGTGTATTCATAGCACTGATTACAGTGTCCTGAGAAATAGTATTAGCCAGTGTCAACGCGTTCTGTGACGCAGCTAATCCTTTCTCGAAATTGTCTCTTGTCGCTTTTTCTTTGTCGGACTCGATGGTCTCATCCACCTCCTCTTCCTCGTAAAGCTCAGGGTTCGTGGCTTCCAAGGTGCCCAAAACGGCGTCGTCTGCCATCGGGTCGTACGGGTCTATAATGTTCTCCGCGCTAAGGAATGTAGCAGGGTCAACATAGCCGGGGCAGATAGGGTTCGACTGCGGGTTAAAGCACTCGTCGATTTGGTAGGTGTACACAAGCGTCGGCTCGACAACTTGTCCTTCACCTTCGACCTCTATAGAACCATCTCCCCAACGACTTATGGGGATATTATTGATCGCGATAAGTTTATTGATCGTGTTTCCGGGCAACCCTGTCCAGTCGTCCGTTTCTCGGAAGATGTAGCCGTCGCCGTCGGCGTCTTCGTTTTGAAGGTGCACCAGCATGGCAGCGTCTGGGTCTTTGACCGTGGTGTAACGGTAGATAACTCCGTTAATAGATAATCCGGGCGACGAAGGCACAAGGGTGCCCATGCTCCATGTGAAGCCGTTTACAGCAGCGTTGCCTGTCGTCCCGTATGTGAAAGGTTCACAGTAGGAGGAGAAAGGCCAAAACGCTAAGCACGCCACCAGCGCCCATAAGGGTCTTCGTGTCGTCATCGAGCACCTCCTTAGTTTCCGCTCCCGGTTGTCTATCGGGGTCGGCTTCCCATGCGGCCTTGGCAGTAGCGCCAATTAAGCCTTCATATGGGCAAGGAGTTCCGGCATCCATCATAGCGTCGAAGACACGTTTGTCCTGACACATGACAGACACAGCGGCGACTTTCATGCCCATGTCATAGAGAGTTTTTGCATTTTTTAACTTTTCGCAGTTCATGTCCCTGACGGTAGAACCCATCGAGAGACCGAGAATTTGAGTTTGCACGGCACCGGCTACACCGACGGTGCAAAGGTCTGAGTTGACGCCACCGTTGAACTGGGGCGCTACAGCAGAGGGGGGAGGCGAGTTTACATTTGTAGTGACTTCGCCGTTTGTGGTGACTGTACTGGTAGTCGTGCTCTCAGTAACAATCACGTCGGTAGCAGCTTCTTGAGACGACGCAGCGCCGACGGGGAGCAAAAGAGCACAAAACAAAACAACATTGAACCTAAAAAGTATCATTTCTTTAGCTCCACCAATCGGTCGAGTTTCTCGTCCAACCGTTCAAGTCGGTCGAGAACACGGTTAATATCGGCGTGTACCTCTGCTTTGGTAACGTACTCTTTTGCCATCTCCTCGCGTGTGCGGTTAACAAGAATTTGGATGCGCTGAAGCTCAGCAACATAGTTGCGAAGGATAAATCCTATGACTCCGATCAGGGCTGTTAGCCCTCCACTCCACAACATGTCCATTTCCATCCGTCACTATTCCGCTGCTACTTCAACCTGACTAAGCGACTCTTCGAGCAGGCGGATAAACGCTTCCCGACCAACGCTAAGTTGGTCCACGTTAAAGCGAGCATTCGATATTTTGCGCTCTAAGTCCTGCAAGTGGTTAACCATAGCCACCTGCTGATCGTTAAGGTCTTCAAGGTTATGTGTTTGGTCGTTAACAGTAATGGTTTTCTTTTCGTCTTTAGCCATTATGCTTCTCCTAAGTTAAAGGTTACTCAGCAGCCCAAGGGGTGCCATTTGCTTCAGCAGTTTTACGTGCTACTTGTGCTTCTACTTTACCGGTGCGATTTGCAGCGATACGAGCTTTTGCTTCGTCGGGTGTTTCTTCGTCCTCGACCAAACTATCGTAAACCCAACCGAGAACGGTTTCTTCAGTCAGATCGTCGTACGCTACGAAACCTTCAACACCAGCATCTGGCTCTAGTCGCAGTTTTCCGCCTTCTACAGCAGAGCACTCTGTGTGGGCGTCATCCGCAGCAACGCACTGCCAATACACCATTTTTACACCGCCTGTGGCGGCGTCTCGTACCATGTCCGTTACGGACCAAGTTACAGTTATAGCCATCGGTTTGTCCTCCTATCAGGCTTGGGTTATTTAATTAGCCAAAAGTCTTTTGTTGCATCGACCTCTTTCAGCTTTATCCAGTTGGGGTGAACAACTTGGTTCTTGCGAACGTAGACTTGCCCAAGAAGACCAACCGTCGCCCACTCTTTGCGCTGAGAGCGAGGTATGTAGTATTCCGTCATCTCAGGACGCTCATCAAAGTCAGGGTTTTTAACGTTTCGGAACTTCGGTTCCCCAGTGTACTCGTCGTAAATTTGTTCACCGTCTTGACCTAAGCGTGGCTCACGAAGAACGCGGCCCCACTCGTCGCGCAGGTAACGATGCGCCCACCCAATTTCGCCTGCGTTAGCGACAAACGATGCAGTACCCGAAATAACACCGATAGGAACGTCGCCCTCTTCGGCGATTTTAATTTTACCGGAAAGGTTATCTACCGCCACGGTGTAGCCGATACGGTCTTCATTGTCAGGGTTTCCGTCTGACCACTCCATCATCTCCGCAAAGTCGAAGTTGTTAGAGTTCCAGTTGGCATTGGCGCCTGCGTTACCAGTGTCGCAGTTAAATTCAAACTGCTTGTTTTCGCTCGTACTGTTAGTATTCCGCATACGGATATAGTCATCCGAGTGGAAATAGGCCTGACCAAGCGCGCGGGAAAACGCGCCGTCGCCAGCGGCGTCTACGCCGATATGCGAAAAGGTAGTAAATTCCCCGCTGGAGTAGTCTATGACCTTAACATCAAGCGTGTCGTCAACTATCATGCTACCGCCGATAGATAGCTTGTAGCCTGAAGGAGCCGTGGTACCTATTCCGACACTCTGGTATTGCCCGCTAATCGTCATAACACGGTTAGTTGTTAGGTCTGCAACACCGTCCAGTGACGTCGGGTATGTAGTGTAGTTCGCATGGTAAGTATCGAAGCAGTGTTCAGGAGCGATGTGCCGTATGCGCTCGTTGTCATTGGCGTTAAAGTGAGTGGTATCGCCGTCGTTACCTTTGTACAAGATAAGCTCGCCGCCTTCAGTTGGACCATAGTGATGCTCCCCGATCATCGTGTTTGAATAGGGGGTTTGGTCGTCGCCCTCAGTCCCGTAGAACGCGATAAAGTTTGCGTCATCGCTCGGGTCTAGTTTACCGATGCGAAGGTTTCCGTAGATACGAGCGTCGCCGGTGACATCTAGGGGGTACTCAGGTGCAGACTTGTTGACACCGACGCGGCTAGTACCTGAGTCAACGAAAAGCCCGTGCGTGTTTGTATCTGACTCAACGCGGAAGTCGGCAGTACTTTCGCTGTTCTCGTTGAATATAGTCCCGCCGTTAGAAAGTAGCGCGTGGATTAAGTTATTTGAGCTATCCCGAGTTTGCAGGAAGTCAGAGCTGTTTCCGTTATGTTTTGCAGTAATTAGTGATTCACCGCCAGCGTTACTGTCGATACGAACGGATTGTGACGCTTGGATTTTGCCTGCGACAGAAAAAGTGTACGCAGGGTTATTGTTCATAATCCCAACGCGGTTTGCGCTTGCATCTACAAAAATAGCGTGAGCATCCGCATCAGACTCAACGCGGAAGTCAGCATCGGAATGACTGTTATCGTTGACTAGCAAACCGTGGGCAAACTTCCCTGCGTAATTTGGTGTAGCAGTATTGTCTTGAGCCTCAAGGCGGAAAGCCACGAAGTCATTGAGCACGTTAGCCGCGTTAGTAGTTGTTACGTTGAACCGTAATTCAGGGTAAACCTGACCGCGAGATGAGCTATAAGCACCCACACTGTGGATCGACCAATCGTGGTTTTCATCACCGACCGAAGTATTCCAGCCCCGACCCCTAAACCGCAATCTGGGCGGATTACTCTGTGAGTTCGTTGGCGCGGTAATTGTATTCGTAAGCTCTAAATCACCGTGGTCTTTAATAATTACTTTTTGTGTAAGATCAGCTTCAGTCGAACTCCAACTGGAAGCAGTTGTTGTCCAGAAAGAAATAGCCTTACGCCCGTACGGACCGTCGTTTTCTGCTCGAATAGCCGCACGGTAGCGGTCCCCGCTGTGAGACCACCAGATGCCGGGAAGTCTCACGTTAGACGTGGTAGTGTTATCCCGAAGGACAATACCTTTCGGAGTCTCCGAGTTACTGTGGGCTTTGTAAATATCCAAAATCCCACCGGGATTGTTGTGGCCGATAGCCACGCGGTTACTTGCACCTTCAACGTACAACATGTGCGAGTTTCCGTTTGACTCTACGCGGAAATCTGTCGCGTTACTACTTTCGTTGAAGACGTTCGTACCTTCAAACGTGCTCGTCGCAGACTGGTCCGCGTTGTAAAAGGCGTGCCGCCCGCCGTTTGAGTTAGGGGCAACATTATCTACATAAAAAGCGTAAGTAGCACCGCTGGAAGAACCATAGGTCTCGCTTTTGTAGTAATAACCGTAGTTTGTCCCGGTTGTATTACCGCCGGAACCCATCGAGCGCGTTACTTTGACGCCGTAAGTATCCCCGCTAATAGTTGCGTTCGACGAGCCTCCTGTAGCAAGAGCATACGAAAAACCCGTGTGGGCGCCTTGCGCATCCATGGTCCCGCCGGATTGCTCGTAGCGGTTATGCTGGACACGAACGCCGATCTGCGTTTCCGTGTCAGTAATATCTTGAAGCGATTGTATGTAACGAACGCCCAACGGGTGGTTGTTATTACCTGAGGCGTCTAGCAAATAAGCTGGGTTGCTGTTTCGGATACCTACTTTTGAGTTTTCGCCGTTAACAAAAAATGCGTGGCTATCAACGTCACTTTCGATGCGGAAATCAATGTCATGCCCGCCCTCGTTAAAAACGGTTCCTGCTTGCTCAAGATCTAATAAGGCCCAATTTGTATTAGTGCCGTTTGTGCTTCGGAATAAAAACCCACCGTGGCTTAGTCCTACTTCGTCTTGAACAGAATCGAAAACAAAAGTGGAGTCGTCTGTGTACATCGAGCCGGTTTGGTTAGTAGCGCCGCTCCGAGTTATGTGAAATTTATTAGCGCCGGTGTGAGAGGTAAATTTAGTTCCCGTAGCACTAAGGCTTAACTGAGTATTGCCGCCAATAAGCCAGCCGAAGTAAGAACTAGCATTAGTTGCGGTGTGTTGCATTTCATAAGCAATGTCGCCACTACTAGCAGTGCCGCCTGAGCGATTTCGCGTAGCTATAGTAAATATGTCGGTGTCAGCGTTTTTGTATGTTGTAGTAAAGTGTGTGGAGCCGCCACCAACATTGGTGGCTCGAATAAACTCAACACCACCGGCAGCGGCAGTTTCAAAGCGAGCCGCATTGTCGCCACTAGCGCCAGCGTCGACGTGTAGCTTTGCCCCGGTAGGTGTCCCTTCCCCTATACCAACCCGATTAGTACTAGCATCAACAAACAGCATGTGAGTTTTGTCGTTAGACTCAACGCGGAAGTCTTGGTCGTAGCTATCCTCGTTAAAAATGACTCCTTCGACCGAAGTGTTACTAAAGGCCATATACTGCTCGCCAGAAGAAACATCGTAAAAGGCAAACCTTTCTCCGTTTACTCCATGGCTTCTCCAGCCCCACTCGGCCCCGGTGCCCTTTGAGTTGTCGAACTTTATTGCGTAGTCGTTTTCAAAATCACCTTGTATGACTTGTACGCCAGAGGAAATTGTTCCCAAAGAAACATTACTTCCGCTCTCGTATTTTGCGCTATTGAGGTTCGAGAAATTGTCGTCGACTTCAGTATTAGTTAGGGGCGAACCCTTACCAGCGCGTGTAGTTATCGTTGCCATTGATTACACCCCTAACTCGTTTAAGAAGCAGACAAAGTGATGGTCCAAGTCACGGACATCGTGTCGTCTGCGGCCTTGTTGACCACGTTAAATTTGGTGCGGCACAACATGTCGCCAGAACTGGCGGCGTTGAAGATACCTGCCTCAGTAACCGCACCTGTTGCGTCACCAGCTTCAAAGGAAGCCTCGTACTCAACTTTTTCGTTGTTGGTTCCGCTGATGGTTGTAGAGTCCAGCGCTTCGCGAGAACCTAAGATAGACACCAAGTCAGTCTGACCAGCCGCCGCAGCAGTTGTGCCAGAGCCGAGTGCCATGTGCGACATTACGGATTTAGCAGTGCCAGTCATGCGTGACGCAATGTACGCAAGCCCAGCATTTACTACGAGGTTTTTCACCTCTCGCGTGTCTTTGACGTTTCCGGCCTTGTCCTTCAGGACGATATTAAGCTGGCCGGAGAGCTTCAAGTTTTCGTTAATCATAACGATCTCCTTCAGAACGTAGTGGAAGCCCCGACAAAGTCTTCCGCAAAGTAGGTGAAGTCAGCATATCCCTGACTCCTCAATGACCCCGCGTCGGTGCTCGAGGCCAAATCCAGCAGCACCTTGCCGGGTGCTACTACTGTCGCGTCTCCTAAAAGGGCGCTGTCCAGAAAAGGTGATTTAGTAATCGCCTTCGCTAGAGTTTCGCTTGCTACAGGTATATCATAAATCTGTTTACCTGTAACCATATTTATACTTTCAGACGCACTTAGAGCATCCGATAGCGACTTTCCAACCGTTAATTCGTCGTTATCAGTGGCTCCGCTGGAGTCTGAAAAAGCGCGGTCATAGTCGACCTGCCTAAAAAATGTCTCTGCAACCCCGGCACCATCTGTCGTGTTCTTGCGGAACTGCATTTCTTGGTCGTCAAGGATAGAAGCAGTACCGTCAACATCGTCTGTAAAACTAACGCCGTCGGTCAGGAGTTTTGTTGTGCCTACGGTATTGATCGCGTCAGAGGCCGCAGGAGCGTCTGAGAGCGCTTTTCCGATAGTTAAGGTATCAATAGCCTCGGAAATAAACCCGTGGTCTGAGAGCGCTTTAGCGAAGGCTAAGACGTCATCGTCGACTAATGCCACAGGGTCGGTAGATACTTTCTTAGCGAAAAGGAATGTTTGGTCCCCCGCGCTCGCTATTATCTCAGCAATGGGTTTACTGGTTGCAATAGCATGAGCCTCAGCGAGAGAGGACACGTCGTCAAACGCTGTGCCGAAGTTCTTCTGCAATAAGTCTATCGAGGCAACAACCTCGTCTGCGGCCTTCTTCGTAAAGATAACCACGTGGTCTTCGGT
>Ga0098048_1000281_pt1 | contig 25951 bp, 34 predicted proteins | sample 13_taG_FD_75052 | JGI IMG/M metagenome (GOLD analysis project Ga0098048, IMG submission 75052) | Marine viral communities from the Subarctic Pacific Ocean - 13_ETSP_OMZ_AT15268 metaG | ecosystem: Environmental > Aquatic > Marine > Oceanic | place: Pacific Ocean | collected 2015-01-16 | reverse complement strand
TGGTAGTGCACCATTAGGTCTTCTTGTTGCTGCACCTGGTTATAGGGATGCTGCACCTGATTCTGTTGTTTATGAAAAGGGTAGCAAGGAACTAGAGAAAAATCCTGGCTGGGCAGGAGCAGACGGTAATGCTACGGTGGCAAGTATTACAGAATTTTATAGGGGCCAAGAATAATGATTTTTGACAGAGTACAACCAGGGTTTTCACTAACTCAAGAACCAAAAGGTGCTCCTTTTGAGAATCCCCCAGACATTACAGACCCCGAAGAAGCAGCAATGTATCATCTGGATAAGATGAACAATGCAGATGCTTTCGAGGATATTAGCTATTTTCTAGAAAAAGGTATTGATATCCCCACTTTGGTCCAGGGTATACTTCGCAATGCTGTGTTTCAAGGTGTACACAGTATTGATGTGAGTCTTATTGTTGCCCCAACTCTGCATGAGTTTATTAAAGATATTGGGGATCTAACTGGTGTAGACTACGATGAGGGTATTAGTAATGACAAAGACAGAGCTGTCATTCGTTACCAACGTAACGTAGCCCGTGCAGAAAAAATGCTTGAGAAACTCGGTGTAAGTGCTGAGAATACCATGTCTGGTGAAGAGACAGAAGAAGACGATGGCATGAAGGGTCAGATGGAAGCTATGATAGTAGCTGACGCAGAGGAGAAACCTATGGAAGAGGTTGCTCCAGAAGAGACTACAGAGTCGCCTATGGAAGAGCTAAAAGGTTTAATGGCTAGGAGTGCAGGATAATGGCATTAGGATTTTACTCAGGTCAAAGAAACCGTGAAACAAGAATTAGGCAAAGGAAAGAGCTTTTAGCAGATAGAGATGCTGCTAATGAGCAATGGAATGCACGTTTTAAACTTCAGAATGAAGAGGCTAATGCTACTTGGTTAGAACGTAATAAAATTACTAACCAACAGGCTATAGCTGCTGCTGAAAAAGCTGCTGCAGGTGCTGCTGCTGTTAGAGAAGAGAGCCGTGCATTTGAACTTGATGTGTTAGCACTGAAGAGGGCTTACGAGCTAGACGATAGGGATGCAGCTCAACAGTGGTGGAAAGACCAACAAGTTATTCTTAATAAACAAGCCGAGCAAAAAGCAGTTAATGCAGAAGGTAGATTGCAGGCTTGGGACCAGAAAAAATTTGAACGGGATAGAGCAGCAAGACAAGAAGATCTTCGATCAGAGATTGGTTTAAGAACTTCTGCTGCAAATAGTCAATTTGATTACCAGTTCAGTATTAAAACAGAAGCATCTAAAGCTGCTGCTATTGCTGCTCATGCAAATGATATGCAGCAACTTCTTTTTGAAAGAGTTATGGACGGTAAGTCTATCGGTGCAGACTTTACTGCTGCTGTCGGTGGCAGTGGTGATCCTATGGCTCAAATTGCACAATACTCTGCGGCTATTACTGCATTAGGTGTAGAAAAAGATAACCCTGTTCTTGCTAAACTTGCAGGTTTAAACAATCCAGCAGTGATGAAGTCTACGTTCGAAACACTTCAAAAGTATCATACAAAGATTGTAGAATCTGGTCGTACAGATGCTAATGCCCTAGACATGTTTAGAAGTGGGGCTAATGACTTTTTAAGTGCTATTGAGATTACAAGTCCTGATCCAGCTCAGGCTGATAAAGTAATAGCAAACATGGAGACTGCCCTTGGTAAATCTTTAGACGATCTTACCAAGTCCATTATCAGAAGTAGTGTTGGTACGACAGGATCTGCCTTAGCAGTAACTGAGCCTGTAGTTATTGAACCTTTGGATACATCTAAACTTGGTGATTGGACAAAAATTATAACTCAGAATGCAGTTGCTAGAGGTAGGAGTGAACAGAATAGCATCTCTAAAGCTTTGACATCAGTGAATGAAATGTCTAAGACAGGTACTCCTGAACAACAGGCAGTGGCAAAAGAACTGATGGACTGGCTAGGAGCCAGGAGTCTTGCAGTTAAAGAGGCTCTAGATAGTGCTAGAGGTGATAACCCAGATTACTACGGTGTAACTTCTTTGTATGGAAACAATGTTATTGGAGAGGCAATGGAGGCAGAGCCTAAGTTGAAAACTGCAGTTCTGCCCGACTACCTTAAAGAAGCTAAGGATGCGGAACCTATCGTAGTCCCTAATGTTTCTGTGCTTAGATCTCTTATTGAATACGGAATTATAAAAGTAGGTGATGTTGTAACTTATACTAAAGCTGATGGAAAAACTGTGACAGGTCCATACAAAGGAAAATAATATGGCAGATGGATTCACTCTAGCTGATCTAGAGAAAGATGTTGTCGTACCTGATGTAGAACCTACCATAACTACTCTGGAACCAACAGTAGAGCCTACATCAGAGGTACCTGAACTTACACCAGAAGTGCCTGTAGAAGACGTACCTATCTCAGAACAAACTGTAGAGGAACCTGTGGACAACGGGTTTACTCTGGGTGACCTGTACCCTCAAACAGATGTGTCTGAAACACCAGTACAGCAAGCACAAGATTTAAGCTCCCCATTTACATTAAAAGATCTTCAAACTCCTTTTAGTTTTAACCTAGAGGCAGAAGATCGTTTCTTAAACGTGTACGATATCTTTGAGAAGTACGACAATAAACCTCTGACTAAAGAAGACATAATTGGAGACCCAGATCTTATGGAGGTTGTGTACCAATCTCTAGAGGCAAGATTTCCTGAGTCAACAACCTTCGGTAAGGTTGCCAAAAGTACTGCAGGTTTGATGGGTGGTGCTACTGGCGGTTCTGCTCTAATGAACCGTAACTACAGGGCTATGGAGCCAGAAAAAGCATTTGAGATCTATCAAAATTATCAAAGAACTTTTGATGCTGCACAGTCAGTTACTGTTGCTAATGAGATTACTTATACCCTAGGGGCTGACGACGAAACTAAGAGGCGGCTGGCGGGAGGCTACCTACTCTTCAATCAGATGGATAATATCTTTACTGGTGAGGGTAGTTGGGGAGAGATGTTTGATGGTATTGTAGACTATACCTCAGCTGCAGTATGGGATCCTGTAACAATCTTATCGTTTGGCATAGGTAAAGTATTAACTGCAGGGGGTACAAAGGCTACAGGTGCTGCACTACAAAAAATGCTAACTGCGGCTTATACAAATGCCATTGAAAAAGGTGCTACAAAGAAAGCTGCGACTATTGCTATAAGCAATGCTATGGCAAAGGCCATGCCAATGGCTACAGTAGATGGTGCATTTGCACTTGGCCAAGACTTTGGCAGACAGATGCAGCTGATAGAAGTAGGTGCACAAGACGAGTACAGCAAAGCTGAAGGTGCCCTTACTGCTGCAGGATCTATGCTTTTTCCTGTAGTTGCAGGTGGGTCTGCACTGTTTAAGGAAGCTAGAAAGTCTCCCTTTGCACAGAACACTATTCTTTCGTATCAAAATATTGATAAGATGATTAAGAAATATGGTCCAGATGAAGCTTGGAAAAAGCTTGGTCAGGCACTGGACAAAAACGGTTTGTTTCAATCTCTTGACGATCAATTTGGTGTACTGTCTGCCAGAGGTAAGATTAACTTCCTACCTTGGGAACAAGCTAAAGATGAAGCTGATAGGTTAATTGCTTCTAGGGGCGAGAAGAGAAGAGACCTTGCAGTCACTAATGCATTCTCTAAATTCTTTTGGTTTGGTGACCCAGAGAATGGAGTTAAGGGTTACTTTGAAGCATTAAATGATGCTGGGTTTGTAATGCATCCAGAGATTATTAAGAAGTATAAAACAACTGGTGCATTTGCCAGGACTATTCGTTTTATTAATCCGTCTAAACTTGATAAAATGGTTAGGGCTTGGGAAGAAGAAACTGGTTACGTACTTGATGGTGTACGTACCGATAAGGGTAAAGTTTCTCCTGCTATGATGGAAGCTGTAATGAAAAACAGCACCAGCTTGGCAGGTGAAAACTTGTGGATTGCGTCCGAGCTATCCAGATTGCAAAAGGCAGGTGTTAGTAACAAAGGTATGCTTGAGTTATATAAAAGGATTCAACCTTCGGAAGGTCCACAACACAATCAAGCTGCACTATCTTTATACAAACGGCTAATTACCTCTCACCTATCAACTACTGGTGCTAACCTTCAAGGTTTTAAAACACTTGTATACCTAAACAATGCAGCAGACTTCGTTACTGGTGCTATAGACTTGTCTCGTGGTGCTATTGCAAAGGGTCTTGGCAATGAAGAGGCTGCAGTAAATTTTTACAATAGAGCCTACGGAGCATGGGGTGGGTCATTCCGCAGAGTTGCTGATGCATTATCTCCAGATATTCCTATTGAATATGCTGATGCTGTTCTTACAATGAACCCTAAGATTGCAGAAAAGTTATTTAGGGATATTGCAGGTGATGGTGGTGTCAATGACTCTATGGCAATGTTTAATCTTGATGGAGCTTCTTACAAAAAACGACTAAAGGATGCTGGGCCTGTAGCAACAGCTGCAGGAAAAACTACAGAATTTCTTTGGAAGGGTGCTGATGCATACACAAAAGGTGTGCAGACACTAACACTAGCCAGACTTCAAGATAATCTTACTAAACGTTTTGCTTTCGGTACAAACCTTAACCAGGGTATTATGAAGAAGTATGGGGTAACTCCGGAGGAGTTCTTTTCCAACCCCGATGTAGAGTTTACTATGGCTAAACCAGAGTTCCGTGAAATTATGGAACAAGCTGCTTACCGTACTATGCGAGAAACTGCCTCTGTAAACTGGTCTACCTTACCTGCTACAAACTTTATGAGAAAGTCTGCAAGGTTTATTGAAACCGTTACCAATCGTTCTATGGGTGGTTATGTTGTACCGTTTGGTAGCTTCTTGAACACAACTATAGCAACTGCTGGAGATCTTAGTGGAGTAAACTACCTAAGATATGTTACAGCTAAAACTATCGGTAAAAAAATTGACCCTGTAACTGACGATGGTGCAGAGCTGTTTTCTAAAATGGTCGTGGGTTGGGGTGCAGTTAGCTACGGTGTTGGAGGTCAAGTAGGTTTTGAAACTGAAACTGGTGACAGTGCTATAGAAAGAATAGAGAGTGGACTGAGCTGGAAACAGGATAGACAGAATGATGGTACTGTCAGAAACCGTGAGTTTGAATGGCCCATGTCTCTGATAAGGGCCAGTAGTCAGGCCATTGCTCATGGTATGATTGAGACTGGTGAGATGGATATGTCTAAGGCAGCTCAACGTATGTTGACGGACTCTGAGTTCCGTAAAAGATTTATGTCAGGTATTCCTGACGATCTTTGGGTTGACCTCACAGTTCAAGTGGGTCCAGGTCAAGCACTAAGAGATCTTGACGATCTTGGAACTTCCATGGGAAGGTCTTGGCAGATGGCTAAAGATGGTGACTATGGCCCTCTTGCCTACAGTATGCTTGCTGCATCGGGTTCAAAGATAGCCTCTGGTTTTACTCGACATCTTGATCCAGTCAACACTGCTTATGGATTGCTTGAGGGTAAGGAAATGAATCCTGACCTTCGTCAAGGTAATAGATTTTTTAATGACGCAGGCCGTTATCTTAATCAACTTACCGGACAAGCAGAAGGTATGGAGAGAAGAGCTACACCTACAAGAGGCTTTGCTTCTGGTAAGGATGTAGATGTTGGGAAACAATTATTAGTCAGGTCTTCTAAAAATCCTAACTTAGTTGAGGCTATGTTTAACTCAGCTGGTGCTAATATCTTTACTCAAGTTCGTTGGACTGGCCCTGCGAAAGTAAAGAATTATATGGATGGGATGCTAGCACCTGCACTACAGATCCAGTCTGAAATGGCTATGGCTAAGTACCCTGATTACTTTAAGATGCGGCAAGATCAAAAAGAACTTGTATTAAATGAGGTTAGAGAGGGTGCCAAAGCTATGGTAGTCAATCAGATGGAAAATGGCGGCCAAGTACCTCAAACAATGGATGTTGTAAGAAAACTTAGCAGTAAGAAAAAAGTAGTAGAAAAAGTATTAGATCTCCTGCCATTTGAATTTGGAAGTACTGATACCTATGATCAAAAGATGGAGCAGATACTGGAAATGGAGGATGGTTATCAACAACTATTAAAGATTAAAAATCTTGTTGATACCTACGACGACTGGAACAAAGTAGTTCAATAAGTTAAGGGGGCTTTACGCCCCCTTTTTTATGTGTCATCATCTAACATATAATCTGCCCAATCATATGCTTGCCGTTTTATTTCTTGCATATTGTTACTTGATCTTGCCCCTGCTAGAAGGCCAGTTAAAGCCTGACCTGCCAAATAAATCCGGGAAGTCAAAGCTTTGTTTTCAAGAGTCTTACGTTTTTGTTTGGCAAACTTTTTTGCTTCTTTTTCTAAACTCTCTTTCAACTGTCAGCTCCTTGCTCTCTATTAATACATCATAAGATGATTAACTCTGCTTCTGTATAGGGAATATGAAAGAACAGTTCTCCAGGTCTAATGTACCTACCCTTTGCTTCGCCAAGACTTTCTTTAGTCAATAAGAAATCTCTAATACGCCAGGCTTGTTTGAGATCTTTTCTGAAAACGTAAAAGTTAAGCACTCCATTTTCTCCCTGATACTTGTCAAGAAGACGTTGCTTACGTTCTGGAATACGTATCTCAGCCCAGTGTTCAGGCCAATCCCCATCCCAAGCCACCTTAACTTCAGCTTCATTAAAGTAAGTATAGCCATGCTTTTGAGATACAAGATCTACATGGTAATTTTCTTCCTTGTTAACTAACACATGTCCTTTCTCCGAAAGGTATTGCCCTAGAGCATCCTTAGCTTGTGAATCGTAGGCCTCGTAAAGCGCCCTGTTGAAAGCTTTTCTAACTGGTTTTCCCATTATTAATATGCTCCTTAAGTTCATTAAAGCCGCCAATTAATTTACCAGATCCATCGAAGACTTGCGGTACTGTAGTAAGATTTGTTTTCTTTAGCAAGGTTAAAACCCACTTAGAGCTGGTAGAGTGTACGTCATATTCTACGTAGCTAAGATCTTTATTCTTCAGCAATGCCTTAGCCAGATCACAAAAGTTACACTGTTGTCTAGTTATCACCACATACATTACGTTCTTTTTCTCCCTTCTAGTTTCTTCAATAATTCCTCTTGTTCATAGTTTGACATCACCATCCAGTCTCGTATTTCATCTATGGTTCTTAAACACCCTGCGCAGTAATCGTCTTTTATGCGACAGATCTTTACGCAGGGTGAGGGTACAGTGCCTAAACTAGGTCTACGATTTCGCATGAGTCGCCGGTACAGGCTAGTGTTTGACTACCCGATGTATTGTCTTCACTCTCATACTCTGAGAGCTTAGACCAGTCAATACGCTTAGGCATGATAGACTTAAGTGTGTCGTAGTCTGACTTACCACAGTCCTGATAAGGTGCTTGCTGATACGTATGCTCATTAAACGGCAGGAACGATACACCAGACATCTCATCAAAATGCTTATACACAAAGGCACCAACTTCTAACCACTCACTTGATTTTACATTAATGGTAACCGATGGCTTATGCTCACACCAAAACCTCTGATAAGCTAACCACATCTCCAGCTGTTCAATGGCAGACATATCTGCCGTACATATGGCACCTGAAGGTGCTTTTTGTGGAAAGCTAAAGACTGTAGTCTGGTCAGGTTTAAATGCATCAGGCTCATTGGGAATGCCTTGGTCAATCATAAACTGTGTCAGAGGGTCTTTGTTGTCACCACGAACAGTACGAATATAATAGGGGCTGTGACGAGCATGAATACCAGAAGCGGAGTCAACCAGTTGTGATACTGTTCCCGAAGGTTTAACGCAGCTGATAGCAGCAGCAGCAGGGATGCCAAGGCGTTTAGACCACTCAGTATTAGTGGCAATAGCCACAGATCTAAGATGTACAAGAGTCTTCTCCAGTCCTTTGTTCTTAGTTGTCATTAAAGGGTTATCCATAATGCCTGTGAGAGACACACCTAAGAGACGTTCTTCTTCTGTGTTGTCTGCCCACTTCTTACGCAAGTACGGAAACTTAGTGTAAGTAGATTGAATTGTACCTAAGATAGTAGCTAATCTTACTTTATCAGATAGAGTTTCTAAAGTGTCGGTAGCTCGTACAACACACTCTGTTAGGTTACAGAACTGCATCGGGCGTAAAATTATCTCCGAACACGGATTAGTCCCAAACTCGTAATCAGCATCACGGCGTCCATTCAGTGCTGCTTGTTTCTTAGAGGCCTCACGATTGAAGATACCACGCTCACCTGATCCACTCTCAACCAAAGCCATCCACTCACGCATGAAGGACAGACTGTCAGGCTTATCAGTGTAAGAGACAGAGTTGTTAGCCAAGGCACGTTGTGGATTATTCTCCCACCAAGAACCAGACTTGGCTGTACGCATGCGGTCATCACTTAGGTTAGACAAAGAGATCATAGCTGACCTACGAACACCGCCTACTACAACTACCTCACCGATCTTACACATAATATCGTGACACTCGATAGAGCTTAGTTTACGTCCCGAAGCTTTTTTGAAAGTGTTGATAGTAAAATTAAACAGATCGACCAAGGGCGCTGGGCCAGAAGCTCTACCCCCAAAAGTTTTAAGAGGTGCTCCAGCCGGGCGTACCTTAGACACATCCCAAGTTGGGATCTCACCAGAGTATAGGAGTGCAATCAATTGACGAAGAGCCTTAGCCCACCCCTCCTTGGAGTCCTTGACGACGATATTAGTCTCACTGATGAAGAGCTGAGGAACATCTGGAAGCTTATTGATGGACTGCCTCTCTACACTGAAGCCAACTCCCGTGCCACAGAGGAGGATAAACATAGCCTCATCGAAGGACTTAAGGTCATCTACGGCTAAGTAACTGCAGTTGTACATACAGGTATTGTCACGGTCTGCAGCAGGCCCAGCTGTCATAAGAGATCTCATAGAAGGCATTACTTCCAAGCCTAGTATGGACTGTTCTAGTTGGCTATTTGTAGCAGGATCGACCAGGTCACCGACCACGTTAGACATAAAACGAGATACAGTATCACTCCAAGATTCACGGCCCAGACCTTTGTAGTACTTAGCATATCGTGACTTGTGAATGAATGCCTGATAGTCTGTTGGTAATTGGTTACTCATCTCTTATCTCCTGATCCTTTTATCTTACCACGTTGTTGTCTATCGTGGAGCTTTTTTAAATTGGCATCTGCAACTACACTCAGGTCAACATTGAGATCACGGCATAGTGCAGCTATGTACCAAAGACAATCGCCTAGCTCGTCTGCAATTGCATCCCTATCAAATGTACCATCACGGATAATTTTCTTAACCTTGTTCGCCACCTCGCCTGCCTCAGCAGCTAATCCCAGTGCAGGATAAATTACTGAGTGCTCGGATTTGTAAATTGCAGTCCCTACCGCAGCATTTTGGTAGTCATTAAACTGACCTGAGCCATAAAAATCCCAAGCTTCTATATCAACTTCACTTATCATACTTGACCTCACATTCCTCTACAACAATATCATCTATATCGTACAAGCTACCCTGCACGAGTTCTGAGATTACCTCAGCATTATTCCCAAATGTCTCTAGGAAGTTTGCACTAGGGTCTACTTTTATTATTATGTTTAGCTCAAACCTCATTGGAAAGACTCCTAGTTATACTGATTATTACCTGTCATGTCAATGACGATTGGGTCGATAGTTTCAGAAAAATGTTTCTGCCACTCGTATGCAGATTCGAAGTCATCAAACCAGAAGTTATCGTTAGCTATCTCACCATCAATTTCTGTTTTACATACCATAAAGTACTTAGAGCCTTCCGGAGCATAATCAAGATCATCAGGGTCTTCTACATCCTCGATAGACATCGGACCTTCCATAACTCCCCATATCTTTACTTCCATTTTTTCAACAACTCCATGTAATGATCCAGACTTACCATCGTAATCCACTCCTTTCTATCTGCCCTGAAGAATACAACTGGCTCACCTTTACCATGTTTTCTAGCTTGCTCAATGTAGTCGTAAGCCATCTTCATGCCAGACTTCCTGCGTTTTACCTCTACAGTAATAGGTAGCTTCTTCCTAGCTGCAGGTGATAGCTGGATATCTTCTCCGGTATCACCCATAGTTGTAGACTTGATGTCATCAGGTTCAAACTCTGGAAATGTTTCTAAGAGCTTGTCCCTGATTTCTTGTTGGCCAGTTCTGCCCTTAGCCTTAGCTGCTTTAGTCATTGAAGACCTCATCAACCTTTGGCTCTTTCTCTACGTGCACTAAGTACTCAGTACCATATGAATACTTAAACATTCTAAGATTAGGCCAGCATATTTTCTTATACTCACAAAACTGGCAGGACTTATCTAACTTGGTATTAGGACTTGCCTTACTTGCAGGCACAGGTTGGATACGATCTGCAGGTAAATCACCAGCAACCATCTCTTTAGCTGCAAGCATCTCCTGTTCTTTGGTCTTAAGGTCTTCTGTAAAGTCATGTACGTCCAAGCAAATCTCACCGCTAACTTTGTCAACAGCAAGAAATGCACCATGTGTTTTATTTGTAACTAACGGATCATCTTTACCTGCATATACATAAGAACTTAGCTGACTAATGTAGCCGAAAGCGTCATTATCTCGGAGCTTGCCCTCTTTAAACTTCTTGAATGCGAATGGGCTGCAGGACTTAACATCTACAGTCATTCCGTCAATAACACAGTCACGGTGACCACGGATACCATGTACAGTAAGTCTATCTTGAGAACCTTCCATACTATGACCAGAAGCAACAACCATTGATAGGATTAATTCTTCAATCATGTCACCGTAAAAAAACCTGAGAAGTAGGTTAGCACTCAGTGGCTCTCCAGTTCCAGGCTTATTAACTTTGTACCATAACTTACGTTTGCACGGAGTACCGATAGACGACAGAGATAGGTATCCCCGAGGCTCTTGCGGTTTGCTAAATCTTTTGTTGGCAGAATCTGCAATGTTATTACCTAACATTGATCCTATCGTACCGTTCCATCCACCAAGGCCGTAGAGAACGGACTCTAGGTCTTCTACTAATGTCTCAATCTTTTTCATAAGATCTCCTTAAGTTATGGCCCCCCGAAGGGGGCCACTAGTTGTTTTCAGAGGAGGTTAAAACAACACTTCGCCTTCTTGTTTAGCTGCAGCGGGTGGCGAAGCGGTTTCCCCTGCAGTATCCCTAATATAATCTACCTTATCAAGCACGGTAACTTTGTCAAGTCGTGTGCCAACAATAGCAGGTCGGCTAGTATCATAGACTGATAGCTCTACTTCTACTGTAGATCCATTACCAATAGAGCCATCGGTATCAAGGTCGTAAGGGCTGCCATCAGCCCAAGTAACAATAGGCGCACCACTGTCCCAATCCCTTCCTGTATCATACTTACGGATAAACTTAACCTTAGTACCACGTCCTTGAGGATCGGGTGATCCTTTCTTCATAGAACGTGAAGCCTTTAATGCAGTTAGGTTGTCCTCATCCATAATAATGTCAATTGTACAAGCACCGTCATGGTCTCTGTACACACCATCAAAACCTTCCATATCACGGTTCTGTGGAAATACTTTTGCCCATTCAGCAATGCCTGATACTTTTACTTTACGTGTAGCCATTTGGCCCTCCATTACGTTAGTGTACGTCACTATACCGTTGACCATATTGAACATCAATACCCAAGTCAACATTTAATTTAAGTTCCTGATTAAGTTTTTCAATAGCCCAGATCAATGTTTTTGTGTGCTCATTTTGCTCTCCTTCCTTAACAAGGTTGATTGATTCATCGTGAAACTGACCTATGATATTAGGTCTGCGTGATCTGTAGTAGGCAACCCACTTATCAAAGCAGTAAGCTCCGGTGGATTGGTTGAGTGTAGAGAATACATCTTTCTCATAACGAAGAGAATGCCAGAAGCCACTGACAGGGTTTTGTACCCACATCTCTCCGTTGATCTGTCGAACCTTTTGATCCTCGGCAAATGCTTTGACAGACCAATTACGTTCCCAGTATGCATCTAAGATAGATTGTGCATGGGGAACAGCCATACCAGTAGTACGGGACAACTTAGCTGCACCAACTCCGTAAGTAGCAGAATAGTTAACTACCTTATAGTTCTTGCGTAGTGTCTTCAACTCCGGACGTTGACCTTGGTTGTAAGAATCAATGTCAGTCTGTTTAATAGCACCTGCATGTTTAGCCAAGTCAAGGTGTGGATCAAAACCTTCTTGAGACATCTCTTGCACGTAGTCAGGATCGTAAGGGTGCATGTAGTGTCTCTTAGTTGTATCTTCAAGGGATGTCATATCAGCACCGCATAGGATGTAGCCCTCTGGAGCAATCAAGCAACCACGTACTTCTTTGCCCCACGGCCTGTCTACCCCAGGAAGGTTGACCAGTGGTTTCTTGTGTTTGAAACGGAGAGTGTTGGTAAGTCCAGCTATCTCAGCTCTGACGTAGCCATCTTGTTGGCATTCGAGAAATGCTTCAAAGATCTTGAGTCTATGCTGCAAGACGGTCAGACCTTCAAGAACTTTAACAGCAGGGTTACTCTCTGCTATCAACTTTACTGAGTCGGTCAGCTCTCCATCTTTACGTACTTGAGGTATCTTTTTCTCTTCGCCAGTCTCCTTATTCCTGTCGTATTTAAATGTGCATGGCTCCCAACCCATAGAGTATAGCCAGTCCTTGACCTGATCGGTAGAGTTTGGATTAGGTTCATTCCAACCTTTGATGACCTCTACCTCACCGTCAAAGTGTGGTGGTAGGCTCTGCTCTTGCAATAGATCAAACCAACGTTGACCATGAGCCGATGCTGTACCGTCCTTACGGAAACAGTTCTTTGGCTTAGTCTTTTTTGAAGTGACCTTACGTTTGGGCATGACTGCACCTAACTCAGATTCCTTATGAGATTTCTGCTTGATGATGTCGTCTACACATCTCTGTGCAAGATCAATATCTAGCTTCCATCCAAGGGCTTCGGCAGTAGCAGCACAGTTCATCTTAAACTCCAGATACCGGAAGAACCGATCCAGATTTAACTTGTCCTTGTAGATGAACATAAATCTCTTTAGAAGATTTTGCCACAAGCACCAATTGATTTTTACATCCTCTGTACATCTGTGTATATACTCCTCAAGGGTTAAGTTTTCCCAGTCATCAATCTTAGGTTTAGGGATACCAAAATCCTCACCAAAAGACTCTAGACCGTGCTTTGAATCGGATCGAGTGTAGTTGAGTACCCAAGACATTGGCAGCGTGTCAAAGAGACGTGCTGTCACCTTGATACCCAAGATCTTTTCAACAAGTGGTACATCATACCTGATAATGTTGTGACCAATCAGACCAGGCTGACTGAGTAGGAGATCACGCATAGCAGAGTAATCATGCAAACTGTGATAAGTTTTACCATCGTGGGTATAGGATAAGCAATGTATCTTTGTAGCCTGATCAAGTAGTCCATCAGCTTCTACATCAAATACAATCATGCTGCTATCTCACTCCTATCATACGGTACATCTTCACTGAGGATCGTTGTCTCCGGATCGTAGTAGACCGAACCTGCTTTGCCCAATTTAGCAAATGGCCTGTTCTTGTCAACAATAAACTCAGTTGTGTTCTGAAGTATCTCGTCGTCGGACTCAGTGTCTCGTTCTATCTTTACACAAATGATAGCCTCCTCTTCAAGTGATGCTGCATACTTTGTACGCCCATCATCATTGACCTGTGAGATAAATACCACACCTATGTTTAGCTCCTTAGCAAGCTGTGCCATACGTGAACCTAGTGTGGTCAATGTACTCGTTGCACCATCAACACCTGAGCTAGACAGGTAGGCCAGACGTTGTACGTGATCAACGAAAACAAAGTCAGCACCGAATGATGTCACGGCCATACGAGTGTAGTCGAGCAGTGTCAGTGGGTTATCGTGAGACTGCATCTCAAAGATGATTGTCCTGTTGTTCTCAGAGTCGGCAATCTTATTAGCTGCGGCCTCAACATCATTTAGAGTGTAGCCATTGCGTTCGGTATCCTCTTTGGTCCGAACATTGGCACCAAGTTCGTAGGTAGCCATAGCACGTAGTGTAGTGGACTTCATCTCCTCCATGTGTAGTAGTGCAACCTTGACACCCTCGTTCTGAAGAAGGCCTGTCTCAAAGTAACGGATCACCTCAGTCTTACCAGTACCACGGGGAGCCTTAATAAAGGTTAGTCCCCCTTTAACCATTCCACGGATCTTTTCGTCAAGACCTGAGTGACCAGTAGGTACATACTCGTAAGGATTTTCTGTACGTAGTGCACTAGAAAAATCCTCGCTGGAACAAAAGAAGTTCTCTGGGCTGTACCGCATGGGCTTCTTAGCTGCCCACATCAAGTCTTTGCCATCTCCTGCTTGAAGGAAGTCGTTGGCATCTTTGTGCTTGGACATAGGTACGTAGAAGAATTTATCAGGGAATGCCTGATACAACTTATCTGCTGCCCTACGTCCTGCAGGATCAAGTTCACCTGCGTAGATAATCTCTTTGAATGACGACAGATAAAGATGATTGTGGGCTATGAACTTTTCACCGATACTTGCGCTGGGCAAGGATTTTACGGGGAAGGTCTTGCCAAGTATCTGATACAGGGATGCTGCATCAAACTCACCTTCCGTCAAGTAAATACGTTGACTTGTCCCTGCATTAAACTCAGGGCCAAACAGGTGGTTCATACCCATGCCCCGATCCTTTGTCCAAGTCTTAGACTTGTCATCGACTAGCCTATACTTAACTGTGTGTGGGTACTTGTAGGCATAACGAACAGGTCGTCCGTCATCACCTTGCTGTATAGCAATGCCATACAGTTCGGACACGTCAGCATCTAAGCCTCGTATGCCCTCATATGTCTGAGACACAATTGGTATATCCATAGGGTTTCTCCTCTCCTTCAATGGATACTCGGACTTGACCCATTCGAAAACATCTGGCATGTCTCGCATTGGGTAAGCCCTAGAGCAAGAATGGCAATGGCCGAAGCCATCATCATTCCAATTAAATGCATCACTTGATCCGCAGTCTTGATAGGGACAAGCTAGGTGTGGATTATCATTGTTTGCCACGTTTGACCTCCAGTTGAAAAAGCCCTTCTGGGCTATCCATTGCAGCATACAGATCTACGAGCTGTTGTAAAGACATAGCTATGACAGAATTTCTTTGGCGAGATTCGTTATACTGAAGTATAAAAACCTCTCCGCCCTCCCCTATCACAACTTCAACATCCTCGTGTCTGTCCTCCTCGTCAAGTGTTCTAATAAGGGCATAATCATATTCCAGTTCTACTGTGTACATCTGGTTGCTCCGCTACAAGAATGTTGACGTGTGCTATGTTACCCTCAACACGAGTTATGACGTACTCTAGTCCCGCCTTAGTGAGTAGCAATCTTAGTTGACCTACAGGTATCATAACTTCTCCTCTCCATTAAGTTGATTGATACGCATCTGACAATAGCGTTGAACTTTCTCCAAGTCAATGATCTCACTTTCTACCTGCGTCTTACCCTCGTACAGCTTGTAGCCTGCACGGCTGGCATACTTAACAATGTTGCCACGCCAGAACTCAAAGCCATTACGCATGATGTATGTGATAGGCTCAATGGCCCACCGTGCGTAGTGCTTAGGCTCATTCACGATGTCTGATGTATGCTCTGCCAATACACTCTCCTTAAAGTCTTCACGTTCTTTTATTAGACAATTCCATTCACTCTTTATCATTCTTCCTCCAGACAGAAACCACACCATGTGTCTCTACTTGCATTACCACAACTGACACACTTACGCCATTTGTTCTTTGCGTCACGATCAAAAGATGCTTTACGTTCCTCTGGTGTCATAGGCCTGACATCTGTGAAGTCTGCCTCTAAGGGCCACTCATTGTCTGTCACGGAGTACATCCTCATACTTGTTGAACAGTTGCTCAAACTTCCACTGATATAACTGCTGCATACCCATCAAGGTGTTCATCATCTCATCATACGTAGGCTCACGTTCACCATCACCTATCTGTCTGAATACTACCTGTAGGTCATCACAGACATGCCAACAGTCCATTATCATTGGTTCTAATTCATACATCTTACTCATCGTCATACATCCTCAATGCTTCCCAAGAATTAGGGTATATGTCCATCATAACATCCTCAATTTCTTGAGCCACTAACCTTGTCTCGTACTGAGTGTCATCCTTGAGACGCAGGCCGCACATCTTAGCAAAGGCAAATAGGGAACCTGACCAGTACCACTCAGTCATAGTAGACTGTGGCAGTACCATACGTGCTTGTTCCGGTGCCACACCCTGTTCAAGTAAATCTTTGTATGCGGTAAGACATGCCCAATTAGTATCACCCCAATCGCCCACATCAACGACACCATCGGAGCCTTGCTTCTTATCAGCACTACGCCCACGCCACACAGCAGGTACATAGAACTCAGGTTCATCATCAACGTACCTGCGGCTGATCTCATTCCAAGGCATGTACTCATGCTTGACTAGCTGACGTGCTACAAAGATCGGTGCCTTAACATGGAACGTAGCAAAGGCATGGTTGAATGGAGACTTGTGGTTGTGCTTGGCAAGATACCTGATTAGCCTTACGTCATTGTCATGCAGTACAGGCACTATGATTGGGTCATCACCTATACCCACCTCACCTAGTGCCTCACTCTTTTTACCAAAGCTAACCCTAGCTGCATTGACCACAGATAGGTCTGACCCCATGTGATCTATGTATGTTACTTCAATCATCTGTCTGTACTCCAATACATTCTACTGTCTCATCCTTATCGTTGACCATAATTGCTGCATCTCTCAACGCAGTCTTACAGAGTGTTTCGTTCCCGTAAGTACCTAGGTGATAATACCTAACACCTTGTTCAGGCACTAGTACAAACCATATTAACAGATATATCATACTCTTTGTCTCCTATCCAATGCAGACTTTGCGGTTTTTAAACTAAACTTGTTGTACGGGTTTAGACTTTGTACATGCTTATGACCTGATACGGATTGAATTGCAAGGTGGTCTACACCGCTCTCGATCATCTGCACAATGGCGGTCTTTCTAAGGTCACCCACTCGGAGGTCATCAGGAAGCCCTGCAGCAGCCTTAACGTCTGTGAGCAGTGTTGTCATCTGGACAATCGTTAGAGGCCTGTAGGCACTGTCCTGCGGCCTGTGGTGAGGTACTACGTAGGGCTGGAAGTCCCAGTCCTCTTTCTGCTGTTTGAGCATGGTGAGTAAGTTGTCTGGAATAGGTAGCTCAACAGTTGCACCTCGTTTGCTTTGAGTGATTGTCACTACCTCACTCTCAAGGTCAACTTGATCCCATTGCAAGTTGCGTATGTCTATGGGCCTCTGCCCCCACTCATAACACATCAAGATAATCAAACCCAGGTTTCTCCAGTCAAAGTTTTGGAATGCTGCGTCGAGGCATGATAGTACTTGATCGTGTGTCCAGATAACTGAACGTGGCTCACTTGTACGTTTGCGTACTCGTGACATAGGGTTGGTGGGCATCTTTTCCATCGTGATTAGATAATTCATCAGGACAGAGAATATACGTGCCTTGTGGTTTGCGTTGGATGTAGATGTCTCCATCTCCCACGTATCGTAAATCTCCGTGCAAAGTGGGACGTTAAGATTCTTGATGGAGATATTACCCAGAGTTCTTCCACCTACGGACATGCGACAGAAAGAATGTAGTGCTGACTCGTAGCCTTTTTGAGAGGATGCGGCCAGCGATGCAAATTGACGTGTGTGTAGGTATTCATCTACTGCTGTTCTAAATCTCATAACTTTCCTAACCAGTGTGTACAATCGTCATGTGGATCGTCCATGTTAGCCTCCATAGATTGGCCCACCCTGCAGGACTCGAACCTGCAACCTACTGCTTAGAAGGCAGTTGCTCTATCCAGTTGAGCTAAGGATGGTGAACCTATAGTTATACTTAAAGTATCTATTATTACTATAATAATAATTATTACAGTAACTTTAAGTTACTTTAAGTAATATAAAATAGACACTTTATTTCGTATGTCAAGGGGTCAACCTAAATATTTTTTACCTAACCTCGTAGCATACGCATCGTAGTAGTTATAGTATTGTTTTACATCATCAATTTGGCATTCCTCCATGAGGCTATGGGGTGTAAATCCGTATTGATCTAGCATCTCTGCAATCTTATGCGGGTAGTCGATGACCAATGTCTCGAGTTGGTCTATGTTGTCCTCATTACACACTGGCTCGTAACCAGTGGCCTGAGAGCTGTACACATACCTGTCCTCAACAACACTAGGGTCACGTTTGAACACCAGGCGTGTCCAGTCAGCTAGACACAGGGCAGTGAGTAAGACATTAGCAAAATCAATGTCTTGAGTCTCATTGACACCATGCTGTCCGTAATATCCGACACTGATATTTGTGCATTCTGATACGTCGAGCATGTACTCGTTGCTGTCAGTGTAAGAGCCACCCGAGTCGGCTTTGAACTGCGGCAAGTTGATTGCCTCAGAGAAGGATGCTGCAAACTCATCCGAGGCTGTACGTAAGCCCATCTGGTGGGTGATAACAGACTCTGTGCCGTACCGATCAAAGCTAATCACTGCGTCGATATAACTCAGCCACCAAGGGTTATCATTAACAAGTGCACGACTACCTTTGCACCCTACTTCCTCAGCTGCATGGATGACATAGACACCCTCTACACCCTCTTCAATCATACCAAGGATAAGCCACACACCCGTGGTGCAGTCAGCACCAAGGCAGCTAGATACCTTTGCATCAGCAACAGAGATTACATCATTGATAACAACGAGTTGCTGCATACCCTCAGTCTTATGCACAGTGTCATGGTGTGCAGTGAAACACAGGTTAGGCTCATCGCCAACGATGTGTATGTAGTTGCCATGCTTGTCAGGTAAACCGAACGTAGGTTCGAGAAACCTTTGACAAAATTCTTTCTGCGTTTGACTACCCTCTGGGCGTTTGTAACGCAGCATCTCAATTAAACTGTAGGTCATACTTCCATCTCCTCTTGTACTTGTTCCCATAAGTTAGCATCATTCTTTTGCCAGATGCCCGAATCATTTTCTATCTCTTCTTTAGATACCTCCTCACCATCAACAGTGGTGCATGACATACTGTTGGGGTACAACTCGCCATCCCAATCAGACCGAAAGTACTCGTCAATGCTGTCAGGTGAAATCCACACGTCATCGTGCTCACAGTATTGAACATCGTCAATATGCCACCACTCATCGTCAGTGCAGAGTACAAAATCATCACCGTTAAGTACGTGGTGTTCACACACTAGGAATACCTGAGTACGACCGTAGCACGTTACCTTACGGCACTCTATGGCTTCTGACGTGTGTGTATCTGACTCTGCATACTCGCAGTAGAAATGCTCGTTGTAGTAGCAGGACTCGCAGTAACACTCCTGAGTTGTATCAGAATGGAAGGTGTCATCCTCATCTATACCTCTACCACACTCGGTACACTCAGCATAACTACCACCGAGTAAGCCACTGTAAACACTGGCATCAATCTCACCAGTGTGACTTACAACTAGGTACTCACCTGTATCAGATAACCGTTGCGGAATCAAGTCTAGATAAGGGCCGACGAAACCTTCGTCACACATCTCGATACGTTTAAGACGTGCACCTAACCAACTTGCATTGTCATCGTACCTTGCACCCATAGACTCTAGGCGTTCCTCAATGCAGTCAATGGCTTGCTCAGATACACCATAGATAGGCCCAGCCTGTGGCATGTCAAAGTCAGGGCTTGTACACACTACACAACGACCAGCAATATCGCCGTTCTGGTCAGTGACAAAGACGATAGAGAAGTCACCACTAGCATATGCAGTGGCAGGGTGACAGGGTAGATGACCGAACTCATACCGCATACAGCTGTGTGCACTGTGCTTACGGGTACGGGTGGTGTCGATATTCTCTGTGGCTGACTGATTACCAGCATAGGCACGTCTGAAGTCATCTGCCTCTTGAGATACGTGCACTGTAAACTCACGAGGTGCAAACTCTCGCAAGTACAGATCTGTAATCTGCATGAGTTGCTTATGCTCAAGCTCGGGAAACAATGTGCCGAAAGCACGGGTAGGCTTCATGGCAGTTAGCCTGTCAGTGTCACGATGCTCTTGAGATAACCACAAGGTAATCTTAGGGTGAAATCTCTCAGACCTACGAGCACCTAGTGCACGGCACCGCAGTGACACACGACACTCATCAGACATTTCCAGATTAGCAACTACCTGTACTATGTTCTCAACCCAATTCTGTAGTCTGTTATCTGAGGATTGAAATATATCGTACTCTCGATACCGACCCCATGCACGTAGCACAGGGTCAGGCTCTGAATCGTCTTGGGTGTAGACTTTCTTGACCACAAAGCCAAACTCTGACGGTCTAACCAAGTAACACTTTTTGTCACCGATAGTGATGTGACCAGCACCGGCAACACCCTCGTGAGTAAAAAATGCTGGGTCAAATTCGTAGGGCTTGAACATCTCAAACTCCACATTTATCTGCTCGGGCATAGTCTCTATAAGAGACTTGTCCACTGCACGAATAGTATAGCTCATGTTAGTTCCTCCATTCAGGTTCCTTACCCCAACGCCATGTCAGGGTTATTGTACGTTCTTTCCACCTGTCATTCATATACAGGCGGTATGCGCCATGCACATCAGAAACGTCTGAGTAATCTACACCACGTTCTTGATTACGTGCACAGTTTGCAAAGGGTGTTCTACCTTCAGATGGGAAGGCACCATCCTCTGCATACTTGTCAAAGTGAGGGAGTAAGTCTGCCGACTTGTGCAGTCCCGACTTCTGATTGAATAACGATCTCATGTGACTCACCAGCCAACGAAAGTTATCACGGGATTGTCTGGCCCAGATGGTGCACGGGTGGTTTAAGTACGCCACCCGATACACTGGCAAGTCAGTGTCAGGCGTTAGGTGCCTGACTGTGGTAGATAACATTTGTGCAGATTCCAAGATCATCTTGTTCTTGCGTATGTCATCTAGCCACAATGCTGACTGCTCAGGACACTCAGAGAGTGCAAATATATTCATGTTACCTCCTAGTTAAGTAATTGTTTTAGTTGGGATATGATAGTTGATGTGCCTTCGAGTTGAGTTAGGCGTTCCTCTAATGACGTGATACGTTCGTCACGTTGCTGTAACTCAGCTTTGAGTTGCCCATTCTCTGAACGAGTCATCACAAAGTTACGGCGTTCACGTTTTGTTACAGTGGGCTGGAGAGCCTCAGTGTACAAGTTATACCCACGATGCTTGTTACGATATCCAAGCTCTTTGCGCCACTTACACAATGCTGCTATAGTAATTCCAAACTTGGCGAGAGTTTCATTGCCCGTGTGTGTTTCATAGAATTGGCAAGCCTCGTGCTTGAAATCGACAGGGTACTTGTCATTACCCTTGGCAAGTCCTGCACTTTTGCCAAACCACTCGACAGTGTATGTTTGGACAGAAAACTTCTCCGCAGTTTCCTTGGCAGTGTGAGTTTTGTAATACTCCACAACCTCTGCTTTGAACTCACTTGTATATACTGAATTACCCATTTTAACCTCCTACAGTTTTTGATTTGGGTTTACACTAAACTGCGAACCTTCGCAGTCACATCATAATCTGCACACACCCATCCACCAGTTAGGGATAGGGTGGGCGACAGAGTAAAATCTGGGTCAGAAAGTCTCAACTTTTCGACACAATCCTCCAGACTATTCCCCATGATCTCGACAGGTATCAGGGTCACACCATTGTGATATGCACCATCAAGAACATAACGGAAAGGCTCCTGAGCATCCTCAAGAGCCTCTCGATCCTGCGCAAAAGAATACCGCAGGTATCTTGTACGAAATGAGTGTTGACGAACGGATTTGTCCTGTTCATCATCCTCAATAAACACACTATTTGTTGCCATTTTGCATCATCTCCTCAGCAATTTTTTTGTTGGTGGTGATAATTAAAACTTGCCCGTTGCTATTATACAACACCCATTTGTTTTTTCGTTGCATCAATGTCACACAACCACCCATTTTAGGCCGAAAACACTTGGAAAAAAGTTGTTCACCCGTCCCGTGGACGCAGAGTGTCGTGGGATTTCGGCACTGTCGAGTGTGCACGCATCACCACGAAAATCTGTAATTGCATCACCCTTAGACACAGGGTTCCCGTCACCATCCACCAGCATCCACATTTTACCGTCACTATCTATTGCAGTCATGTCATAACCTCCTGTTAAATAGACACAATAAAACACCCCATGCGTTAACATGAGGTGCTCAGGTTTTATCTATTTTTATTTGTATGATAGTTTATGCCGCCTGTTTTGCCTGTTGTTGAATTGCTGCAATCAATGCGACTGGGTCGAAACCACGTTTCAGCAAATTGGTGGCAGCTTTGATATAATCCAACTCAGCCTCAGCCTTATCGCCTGCAAAAGCCTTGGCCCAATTCGCACCACGCATGGAAGTTTCATCACCCACTAAATTTGCAAGGGTATCAACCGCAGCATTGCTCAGGGTGGCATCCTTAATCTTAATTGCTACTCCACCCGTTTTTGTTTTTGTCACTTTTGAGCCGTCAAAGATTGCTGCAAACGTCACCCGAATTGCTCTTTCGGCCTGAGTGTCACCCTTAGCTTTGCAGGCGTTTATCAGCTTCACAATTACAGTTGTGTCACGTTCTGCAATTACATGGTCTATTGCCTCTTTGAAAGCCTTGCCCATTGCTGCGCCATTGCCAAGTGAACGATTGAAAGTTGTTACGATATTTTTCATTTTCCCATATCCTTTTTGTTTGGGGTTTTCGGTTACAAGATAACCACCAATAGGCCAAAGCAATTGCAATGGCCTATGAATTGTTATCCTTGTGGCGTTTATCCCTATCACTCAACCCGTATCAATAGGATTGAATGGATATGCCACTTGATATGAACCTCAATTCATACCGCATTGCATATCAGGACTGTTACCTTTTGCATTTCGGGTTTTGCATTTGCTACCCGCAACCCTTTCCCCCATGGCCCTCTGACTATGATTGGCAATCTCAAAACCTCTTTCGATTTTTCTGGACTACTTCTATTTGAAGTCACGCAGATTGAATGAGCTATTGCCTAAGTCATTGGGCGGGTATCGGTTGAACCGGCTTGTCATACCAGTTGTCAGTTTACCGAGTATGGATTGAATTGCCCCTGTATTCCCACTGACTGAGGAATATAGACTTGGTTTTAAGGGTGGCCGCAATTCCGAGTGGAATATTGACCGAAAACCGTGGCAACTCAAAAATGTCAAATAACGCATAGGCGTGGCCTATAAGAGACTTAAACAGGGTATTGAGGTAGCTTTATATTCTGTTTGCGACTGTTCATGTCTCTTTTGCGACAATTGGTATATTTATTGTCGTTTTATTGCATTTTTATTTATTTGTTAATTAAATCAATTGTTTATATCTATAAATAAATAAACAGAACAAAAACAATAAGTTGCAGGGAATAGGGTTTTTATGGGTCAATATACCCTAAAACCTCTTTCGGGCTTGTAAGGGGCTTACATTGAGTGTCAGGCATGTTTCACGTTTTGTTCTCGTTATGAGGCAATGCGACCGGATATATATTAAATGAACGCTTGTTCAATTAAGGTGGGGGTATACATTTACATATGCGAATATCTGAATGTGTTGCGGTGTGTGGTGGTGAGTGGTACTTGCCCGAGTTAATTGAACGCCCGGTCAGTTAAATGTTACAGTATAACACATTCACATATTCATATATAATCATATATTGTATAATACATCCATATATAAGAATACGTTGATATACGAACACATTCAAATTCTTGAATATGTCTGATAGTATTCACGATCTTGAATATGTTACGGGGGGTATGGGGCAGGGGGGTGTGCGTAGATAGTATATATGCCCAATGACAGAGATGGGATTTTTTAGTTCTGGTCAAATTGTCGCACTTTTATGTGATCACATCGTGTTATCCATTATATTTTGTGATCACAAATAAAAAATCAATAAAAATAAAAATATTTTTGTCTACCCCTTGACGGCGGGGCACAGAGTATTATATAATACTTAATGTAATTATACTTAAAGTAACCTCTGTGTAACTTTAAGTTACTTTAAGTTACTTAAAGTACCCTTAAGTTTCCTATTATCTCTTATATATTAATAGTTATTAAGTACTTTAAGTAACTTTAAGTAGTACTTTATGGACGTACAAAGTTTTTTCTGTCGTCCAATTTTAAGTATTGACTTTACCCCTCCCCCAAGGTATAACTATATGAGAAAAAGACACATGTACGCCTCGGATAATGTCGTTGAAGAGTTCTATAGAGCTTTAGCTGACAAGAACGAAGGCAAGATGCGTAGAGTACACATACCAAGATCCGATGTATTTTACGTAAGAGAAGCTATATTTCAAGACACAGGTATTAAATACTCTCTAGACAGAGTAGAAAGAGCGATGTTCCTCGAAGGAATGCTCAATGCTAGAGACGTTTTTGATCCTGGACGAAAGAGAGATTGGGAATGACTGAGTTTGACAAAGTTGACGTAGATGGTAGCGGTTGTATTGACGAATCGGAGTGGGATAAGTTAGCTTTAGACGATAAAAGAAGGCGTATTGAGGATGAAGATGCACACAGAGATCAGACTAGGAAAATGGCTTGGTTTGCACTGTGGGGAATGCTTCTGTATCCTTCAGGTGTTGTCCTCACTGGGTTAATGGGCTTAGAAAACGCCTCGACTATTATCGGCAGCATGGCATCTGTCTATTTCGTCTCTGTCGCTGGCGTAGTATCAGTATTTATGGGTGTAACTAACTTAGCTAAGAAGGTTCCGAGTAAATGATAGGTCAAATAATAGGTGCAGTAGGCGGTCTAGCTTCATCTTATCTTGACGGTAAGGTAGCTATTCAAAAAGCTAACGCAGAAATACGTGTAAAACAAGCTACTGGTGAGATTGATTGGGATATCGAAGCTATCAGAGCTACTCAGAACTCTTGGAAAGACGAGTGGATTACCCTTCTCTTTTCTATCCCCCTTATTCTTGCATTTTGTGGGGAATGGGGCAACGAAATTGTACAGGCAGGCTTTACAGCACTAGAAGCTATGCCTACTTGGTATCAGTATTCACTAGGCGGGATAGTTTCTGCCAGCATTGGTATGAGATCCGTATCTAAATTCTTTACAGGGAAGAAATAATGTCCTTTAAGCTATCAAATCGCAGTCTTGCTAAGATGGAAGGCGTAGATGAAAACCTAGTAGCCGTAGTTAAACGAGCTATTGAACTAACCAAGGTAGACTTTGGTGTAGTGTACGGTCTGCGTACAGTAGAAGAGCAAGAGAAGCTTGTAGCTGCAGGTAAATCCCAGACTATGAAGTCTAAACACCTAGAAGGACGTGCAGTAGACCTTATGGCTTACGTGGATGGTAAGGGCTGCTGGGAGTTAAACGTATACGATGACCTCTGTGATGCAATGAAAGAAGCAGCTAAGGAACTTGGTGTAGCTATCAAGTGGGGTGCTGCATGGTCAGAAGGTGACATCCGTACATATGAAGGTACATCGGAAGATGCAATGATGGCATACGTAGATTTACGTAGGTCACAAGGTCGAAGACCTTTTATTGATGGCCCACATTTTGAATTGATGTAGGTGGGATAGTAATGAGAAATTACAAAAAAGAGTACAAAAATTATCAAGGTACTGACCAGCAAAAGAAGAATAGGGCTTCTAGAAATGCTGCACGTAATGCCCTTAAAAAAGTTGGGGCAGTTAAAAAAGGTGACGGTAAAGATGTAAATCACCGTAACGGTAATCCTAGAGATAACTCAACTAAAAACCTATCTATA
>Ga0098048_1000279_pt1 | contig 26064 bp, 32 predicted proteins | sample 13_taG_FD_75052 | JGI IMG/M metagenome (GOLD analysis project Ga0098048, IMG submission 75052) | Marine viral communities from the Subarctic Pacific Ocean - 13_ETSP_OMZ_AT15268 metaG | ecosystem: Environmental > Aquatic > Marine > Oceanic | place: Pacific Ocean | collected 2015-01-16 | reverse complement strand
GAAACAAATTAAACAACGAAAAAGATTTGTTAGTTTATATAAAAGTTTTAAATGGTCTTGAAGAAGAATTATTTAGACAAGTAGACAATTTGTATAAAGATTCAAAATATAAATTAGATCTTAAAAATAAAGAAAATATTAAAAAGTTTGTTGATAGTTCAACTAAAAACGAAGACTTAAAAAACCTGTTAAGTAACATCGAAAAAGTAGATGATTCTTTTAAAAAAATAAATGAGTTAGATTCTGAAGGTGATGAGAAGGTTGTTTATTTAAAAAAGTTAAATGCTATAATAGGTTTGTTAAACGAAATACAATCTCGCAATATTCGAGAAAAAATAAAAAAGTCTATATCTTCAATAAAGAAAAATAGTACACCTGATTATATTGCATTAATAGAAAACTCAGACGATTTAAAAAGTCTTGATTCTAAAGTCTTAAAAATGAAAGAAGAGATTAGTAGTTTTAAAGAAAAAGATATTGCAGCTTTAATTGATCAGATTGATAAAAAGCTTAAAGATGTTGAAAAGAAAAAACAAGCAGAAGAAGCAATGGAAAAAGATACTCTAAGTGTTAAAAAGCAAGAAGAAAGATTATCTTTTGATTTAACTAATCTCGAAATATTAAAAGAATCATATAAGTATAATTTAAAAGACTTGTTATAAATTAAAGTGAGGAATAATGAAAGAATTAAATGAAAATTATTTTAAAAAAATCTTATTAAGTGAGTATAAGAAAAGGCTTAAATTCTTTCTTAAAGAATTAGATGCTTATGATGATGAAGGCAATATAGTATTATCGCAAGGTTTAAAGGTTAGACATAAAGAGTCTGGGTTAGAATATACAGTATCAGGATTAGTTAAAATAGATGGCAAAGAATTTTTTAAATTATTGTTACCAGACGAAGCACGTGACGGAATGAAAATACAGCATGGCGAAACTTTATTCTCTGAAGATGATAGAGCTGATAGATTTAGAGACAGTATTGATGGTCAAATAGATAGTGTAGATAGGAATGACAGCGAGGATCTTGATCAAGATAAAAGATATATATTAGTAAGCATTGAAGATATGAAAAAGCATTACGAGATTTAGAAGGCATTTAAAATGAACTTAGATAAAATAATAAAAGAAGCGATAGATCAAACTTTATTAGAAAGTGGATTAACTACTAACAAAAGCAAAGAAGTTAAAACAGACAGCAAACGAGATAGTAAAGACGTTATGTCTGAAGCTTATGTTGCACAATCAACAAAGTTTGATTTAAAGACTGAGCTTTTATCTGACAAAACAAAGCGTGCACATCAAGAATTATTAGATGGTTATGTAAAAAAATTAAATGAAGTATCAGCTAAAATCGATGGTTCTGACAAATCATCTGCTAATCTAAACAATTCAGAATATCGTTCACTTAAAATTGACGAGTCTTATAACTTAAACGCAGCATTTTTGCATGGTTTATACTTTCAAAACATTTCAGATTTAACAAGTCAAATTACAGTTGACTCATTAGCATATATGAAGATTGAAAGAGACTTTGGTACTTTTGATAGATGGCAAGAAGATTTTATTGCATGTGCACTTTCAGCTAGAAATGGTTGGGCTGTTACTCTTTATAACACACAATTAAGAAGATATGTTAATACAATTATTGATTTACATTCACAAAATGTAATGATTGGTATGCAACCAGTTATTGTACTTGATTGTTGGGAGCATAGTTATTATAGAGACTATCTTAAAGATAGAAAAACATATGTTTATGCAATGATGAAAGAGTTAAACTGGGATGTTATTGAACAGCGTTTTCAAGTTGCAGAAAAAATTCACAAGATATTAGGATAAGGATAAATTATGTCAAAGCATTTTTCAAACAAAGTACAGTCTATTCTAGAAAGAAGATCACGTCCTAGCATTAGAATTTTAATGGAAGAAGAAGGCGACAAAGAAGAAGAAGGTGGTCTTTTTGATATGCCCAATGAGACTGACGAAGAAACAGAAACAGAAACAGAAGATACTTCTCCAGACAAAAAAAAAGACAGTAAAGAGACAGGCGACGAAGCAATCCCAGATGAAAATACTGAAGAAGATAAGTCTGACAGAGAAAGTCAATTAAAAGATTTAGCTGATCAAGCTAAGATGTCAAGTAAAAGCATTGAAAGCATGAACGATAAAATCAAAGCTTTAGAGTCAGAAACTGGTGTTAGAGAAATACAAGATCATATACTGAAATTTTTGGAATCAACATCAAGAAAAAGCAATCTTTTAGCACCTTTGAGTATTAAAAATTACTTGTCTGAGTCTACAAAGGAAGATTTAAAATTTATAGAAAAGAATATAGAAACTTATCAAAATACACTTGACAAGTCTGATGCTATAACTTCTGATTACGGGCAAGGCAAAGAAATATCAGTTCTTCCATATGTAGATGGAGCTGTTAATGCTCTAGAACATTTTGATAATTTATTCTCAAAAGAAGGATTTATTATACAAGCTGTTGCTAATTTATTAATATTAATTACAGGAGCAAAAGCAAAAGAGCATATTGAAGAGTTCAAAGATGAATTTGCAAAAGCATTATCTAAAAAAGATATTGTATATGACGACAGAGTTATAAAAAACTTTAATTACAAAAATGCAGCTGGAGCCAAATCAACAGGATAAAAATGAGCAAGAAGAAAAGTCTAGCAAGTAAAGTAGTAAACAACAAAGCTGTTCATGTGGTAATACCAGGTGATATACATAGAAAGCTTAGAGCAAAGCTTTTTTTAAAAGAATCTTCAATACAAAACTTTTTTAAGTTAATGGCTGAATGTCTTGTTAATGATGACAAACATATTAATGCACTTCTTGAGCAAAGAATAAGAGACATCAAAGACAATAAGATCAGCAAATTAAGAGAAATAAACGAGAAAGACTTATACAATGTTATTGAAGAAAACTCACCTTTTAAAAAAGATTAATAAACTAAGTGAAAAGCTAGACAATACTTTATCAAGTAAAATTGAGAGTAAGTATGAGGATCGTCTTAAAAACTTAGAAGAGTTAATTGGTAATCTACAAAAAGATAATCAGATTAAAAATACTAAAATTGATGATCTTAATAAAAAAGTTGCTTTTTATGAAAGTGAAACTAAAAACTTAACTAATGATGTTGTAACACTTACAAATGTAGTCAGAGATGTTTATACTTTAGTTGAATTAATACTAATGCAAGTTGATCCAGACTTTGCGTATAAGGTTTTAGAAGAGCTAAATACTTATGGTAAAAAAAAGAAAGTATACCATTAATAACATAATTTGTCTAGTATAAAATAATTATTAATATAAATTATACAGGATAAGTAATGAGCAGTATAAACGAAGAAAAATTAAGACTTTTAGCTGAGTCTATTTTGTTTGAAAACAATATAAACGAGATGTTCCAGCCAGATGATGATGGTAAAAAATATCCAAGCTACAGTATGTATGACCGTCCTGCTGATAAGATTAGCGGTGACAATACATATCAGAGTTTTGAAGATTCCTTAGAGTTACCTTTGGCACCAAGTGACATGATGGCAAATCATATTACAATAAATACTTTAAGAGCAGACACTCTTGAAGATGAAAATTATGTGCCAAAAAACACTATTGAATTATTAAAGGCAATTAATACAATAGTTAAGAATAAAGATTTAAGTCAAAAACAAATTGCTAAATTTTGGAACATTGTAAAGAAATCACTGGAGACAGCCTAATGAATAAAATAAATTTTAGAAGAAGAGTAAAGACTCTTTTAGAAAATAAAAACAATAACTTTAAAAGAAAGTATTTTTTACTCACTTTAAATTCAGTCTTAAAAGAATCAAATCATGATAAATTTGTAGCTTATACAGATGTTCTTTTTAAGTCAAACGGGAATTATCCAAGCGAAGAATCTCTTTATTCTTATTTGAAAGAATCAAACTTAAAAGAAAAGAAAATACACTATATAAAAAATTATTTAAATCTTTTGTATTCCAACAAAAAAAATATCGTAGAATCAGTTATTGACGAAGAACTTTCAAGTATTAACGATAATAATAGAAAATTAGACTTAAAACTTAAAGAGACATTAATTGAAACTTACAATAGAGGAATTGATATTTTTAATATTTTAGAATCTGAAGATAAGTTAGATGTTGTTGATGCATCTGCTTTTCTTGATGACAACAAAGATATTGATGACGTTGAAGAAGAAGAGATGGAAAAGCAGCCGTCAAGATCATCAGGTTATAAACAAGTGATAAATGATTATAACTGGCTTTTAAAACCAGAAAAAATCAATTTTATTAGAAACAAATTAAAGATTTATATTCCTAAAGAGTTTGATCAACAACAAATTGATAAAATGACAATAAAAGATAAGCTTGCAATTATTAAGAACTATGACTTGATTGTTAATAAAAAAGCAAGTGCTAAGGATTTAAGAAAACTAGAAATAATATCACACATTGATTATTATCTAAACATTAAACAGCAGTTGATTAAAGATAGTGAACTAAGTAAAATTACTAGCGAGTTAAATAAAGATAGAGATATATTTACAAGTCTTTTAGGTGATGATTTAGACGTAAAAACAATACAACGAATTAAAAGAGCAAAAGCTACTTCAAGTTATATTGATCCTGCGATTAAAACAAAATTAAAAGAATTAAGAAACAAAATAATTAATAAAGGCATTTTTGAAAAAAACAGTATTAATTTAGATGCTATTTCTGAAAATGAATTATTTAGTTTACTTGGTGCATGCTTAGCTAAAGATGATGAAAAATTCTACATGAAATCAACTAAAATTGGTGATAACATTATAGAAGATAAAGCAGGTTATAGTACTATTAAGCTTATTAAACAATCTTTAGATGCAAAATATAGAACGCCAAGCGAGCCGTTTAAACCTCAAAGTGACGAAGAATATCAAGAATACTTAAAAGACCTAGAGTCACACGAAGAATCTTTAAGTCAAGAAGAGCAAGAAGAAATGGCTTTAGATCCTGACTTTCTTTCTTCAGAAGAGGCAGAAAAAGCTGATTTGGATTCAACTGAATATGATGTTTATGAACCTGTATATGCTAAAGAAAAGATTTATAAAAAAGATGCAGAAGGTAATTATATTCTTGATGACAGCGGCGAAAAGAAGGTTTTTACAAGAGATAAGATTGATGATAATGGTAACAAAGTTATTGTTAAACTTAAAAAAGTTTATGACGCTGAAGGTAATCCTGTAACTGAAATAGAAGTTGAAGAATCTGAAGTTTATGATTTAACTTCAGGTTTTTCTGGAACTAAAAAACAAAGAGCAAGGTCAGAAGTTGATCAGTTAATTGATAGTGCAGCTTCTCCTGCAGAAATGTTTGGTATATTACAAAAACATGAAACTCCAGAAAAATCAATGAGTTATAAAGATATTGCTAATCAATCATTAGGAAGATTTAGAGATGCTCCTGGTGTTAGGCAAGAAGCAAATAAGTCTTGGTTTAAAGCTTTGTTTTTTAACACAGATCACGAAAAGAAGTCTGAAATTTATGATCTTATTTTCAAAAAGTATTTAGAAGTTGTTCAAAAGAAAGACTTGTTTCGAAACGTTGAAGGACCGTCAAAAAACGTACCTAAAAGAATTGAATTATCTACAGACGATATTGAAGGTGGGCTTACAAAAGACGACATCTCAGCATACTTTACAAAAGATTTAAAAGTTGCAGCAGCTGCCAAAGATGAAATCAGTAAAGAAGATATAGAAGATTATTTCTCAGGCCAATATGATTATGACGTTTTATCAGACGAAGAAGAGATTAAGAAAACATTATTAGATGATCTTCTTAAAAACGACAGTACATTCAGACATTTTTCTACAGCACTAATGAAAGATTTTTATGACAAAGAAATATGGTCTGGATTAGAGTTAGATTTAGCACGCTCTGTTGTTGATTACTTTAAAAAATACTTTCCTAACAACAAGATTGGTGAAAGTTTAAGTTCTGGACAAAAAAGCAATAAGGTTTTAAAAGAAGAGGGTAAAGATTTATTTAATCCTATTATTTATTGGGTTATGAGAAGAACTGGCGTTAGCACAAAAGGATCAGGTGTATACAATGTTCAGCAAGACAAAGCTGAAAGAGGTGAGAAGTTTATTAAAGGCTTTACAAAAACATTACAAAAGCACAACAGCAATGTAAATGCTTACAATCTTAAAAATCCAGGTAAAGCTTCTATGCCTACTTTAAGTTTTACAAGTTCTGATTTTGACACGATTATTGATGATATGACAAGTGATAGCGGTATAATAGGTGGTGTTTACGCAAAAGCTAGAAAACTTGATAAGAATACATATGATAATTTTATTAAGTGGTTAAATAAAAAGAGTGATGAAGAAATATCAAACTATATTAATAGCTCTTTGACAACTTCTTTTTATTACAAAGAAGGCTTTATATTAGACAAGATTGCAAGAAATGGCAAAGATGAGATTGTACTTGTTAAAAAAGACAATCCAAACGAAATACATTTATTATCACCAGAAGAAGAAAGACTTTTAAATAACTTAGCAAGAGAAGTAGGAAAAATTGCTAATATTGATTTAGAAAGTTACAAGGAATTGGCACTAAGTCAATACCAAAACAACATGTCAGAAGTTGAAATTAAAAATTGGATTAGTGATGCATATGAATGTAACTACTATGATAAAGAATCTGGTAAACTTTATAATTCTGCAGAAATAATTGATGTTTCAGATGATATGAAAACTGTGAAATTATTGTTAGATCCAGATTCAGAAAACCCAAAGACAGTTGACAATGCTGATATTGCTTTCTGTACACCGGTCGAATAAAGAGAAGTTAAATGATGTTGCAAAGTGTAATGAACGAATATTTTAATCAAGATGATCAAAGTCTATTAACAGAAACAAATAGTTTAATTCCTGTAATGAATTATAGTAATGATGTTCCTGTTAAACCAAAAGCTTCAGACTGGGTCATGTCAGAGAAAGAAGCTTTAAGAGAATACAACTTTAAAACAAGAAAACAAAAAGAGTCTTTTGTTGTTGAAATGATAAAGTACTGTAGAGATTCAGACTGTGATATTGAAATGTCAATTAGAGGAAGTAAAGTAAAAATTACTATCTATTCACTTGCACCTTCTTTATCTAACATTGAATTTGAATGCATACAGGATATTAAGAAAATTAGAAAAGATATTATGTATTATTTTGCGAGTAAAAATTAATGATTAATGATGTTTTAAAGAAAGAGCTAGAAAAATCTTCTAATTCTTTTTATGCAAGTGAAAATATACTTGATAAAATTGAAGAACAACCTGCCGGAAAATTAATGTGTCAAATAATCAAAGACACTTTTATGGTAGAAGCTGCTGTTTTAAAGCACAGTAAATCTTTAAACAAAATTAGTATAACAATATTAACAAGCAATAAAAGTTTAACAGAAGTCATTTCGTGTTCATTTAAAGCAATAAAATTATTAAGCGGCAATAAAGAGATATTAAGTATTGATTGTTGTAACAAGAATATAAAATATAAGCTTAAGCACTTAGCAGATGATATTTATAAAATAACGTTTAAAATATGTAACAAGGAGTAGACTAATGGAATTTGAATTTGATAAATTTGTGCAAGATATAGAGAAAAGACAAAATCAAAATAATGAAAGCAGAAGATCTAATACACAAGAGCAAGATTTAGATTCTGCTAGAAGATTAAGAGCTAGACAATATCACGAAAGATGGCAAAACCGAATTGTTTGGGAGAATAAATAATGAGTAGTTACGATATATTGAAAATATTTGAGAATCTTATTAACGAAAGTGATGTTACTTCGAAAGAACAAGAAAATCAAATTGAACTATCTAAAGAATTAAGTAAATACAAAGCAAAGTCTAAAAAAAAGAAAAAGAAAAACATCAATCAAAATAAGAACGAAGAAGATAACGAGTTAGAAAAAGATAAAGAAGAAGATGTAGAAGATGTAGAAACAGATCGTGATGATGACGACGACTTTGATGAAGATAGTGACGAGGCTCCTGGAACAATACATCTAGAAGATGCACTTAACTATAGCAAACTTCGTAGTGTCTTAAATAAATTTAGAGCTTCTCATTCTCTAAAAGATCCTGAGATTAAAGAAGAACTTGAACAATATTATTCTAGATTAAGCAAGAATGAAAAGATGGCATTGTATGTTTTCGTAAAAGGTTTAGTTCAGATTACAGGTGATTTAGAAGCTGATGGTGGTAATGCAAATATTCCACCTGACTTTGGATTAGCAATAACTAAACCAAATTCTTCATCTAGAGAAAAAAAGAAGTCAAAAGAAAAGAAGCTTAAAAGCAAAGAAAAGTCTAAAGATGATATGAGTCCCATTAAAGTTGGCGAATCAGTACAAGATAAAAGAAAAGTTTATAAAGTTCTCTTAGAAAACAAATGAGAATAGAAAATAAACATATTTTTCAAGTTGAAAGTATTGACACAGTTAATAAACTTTTATTTTCTATAAAATATGTTTTACAATTAATGGACAAAAAGCACTATTATGAAAAAATTAGTGGTGAATATTTGTATTATTATTATGATTATAAAAGTGAAAGCTTTGTTTTACATAATAAAAAAGAAGATTTATTAATAAAAAAACTAAATAATATTGAAAACAAAAAAAGATTTAAAAACAGTAATAAGCTTTTTGTTTTCAAACTAGTTGATGATGTTTATTACTTTTACGGGTTATTCTATAGAAAAGACAAACTTTGTCATATTTTTGATGATAGCGATGAATTTTTAAATGAAGTGTTTAACTTGTCTGATAATATTAGATTGCGTGACAAGCTTCAATCAAATCAGAGTTATAGAGAGTTATATAATAAATTTATTTTACATCTTAAAAATAAAACAATTGTTGTTAAGTTAAACAACGAAAATAAAAATATTAAAGTAGAAGATCTTTTATTAGATAAAAAATTGCATAAAAATAAAAAAATATTGTATAATAATAAAAAATATTCTTATAATTCTATTAAGCTTTACAATATGATAATAGAAAACAAAAAGTCAATAACTAGTTCTTTGTTTGAAAAGATTAAATATGACTTGTTATCTATTTTTATATGTAGAGAACTTTGTGAGTTTTTAAATAGTGTAAAAAATGAAAAAATAAATTATACTATATGTGACAAACAAAATAAAATTAATTATAAAATTGTAAATTATTTTAATATTGATTATAATGTCAAAGAAGATAAAGATAATTTATTGCCACCTTTATTACCTATAAGGATTTAAATGGAAGAATACAACGAAGAACATTATAATCAATTAAAAGAATTAATTTTTGAAATTGGTGAGTTCTACGAAGGTAATGATTGGGTATTTGTTAAGAAATATGCTTTAAGGTATTCACATCCAAGTGCCAGAACATTGTTTTCTACTAGAGATGATTATACAAAAAAGCAAAGTTTAAATAAGATTGAAGAAAAATTGATACAAGAGTATCTTGATAAATACAATATTCTTTTAGAGATTAAAAAATAAGAGAGAAATATATGACTGATAAATGGATTCCAGAAATTTATTACGAAGAAAACGCTGAGGGTGTAACAAAAAATCTACCTTTTATAAAGGTCCCTAAAGACAAAACAATACCTTCAGCTTTTTTTATTTACGAAGTAAGAGATATTGCTGCTGACGAAGAAGTCGAGCAAGAAGTAGAATTAACCTTGCACATGTATGCAAACATGACACGCTTAAAAGAAAATCTTGATCTCGAAACCTTAAATAAGGTAAGAAACGCATTAGGATTAAACGATCTTTCAGAAGCAATTAAAAAAGGCAACGAGATTACAAAAAAAGTTAATTCTAATTTAGAGTAGAGGAGAACTATTATGTATGAAGTTGGACAAATAGTCTATACAGTTATAGAAAACAAACATAAAGTAATACCTGTTAAAATTGTCGAACAAGTAGTAACCAAAACACTACAAGGTGAAAAGATACAGTATACTATAGAATTACCTAATACAAAAAAACAAAAGTTAAATCTAGATAAGTTTGATAAAGTATTTGTTAACATAAAAGAAGTGCAAGAACATTTAATGAATAATGCAAGTATAGCAATTAAAAAAATGATTCATGAATCTGCAGATTTGCAAGAAAGATTTTTTCCTTTAATTGAATCTGAATTCGAAGAGGTTTTAACTGATACAATACAACAGAACAAAGCAGAAGAAACAATTAAAGTTGATTTAGGTAACGGTCAACTTGGAAACATAAAAATCAGCGAAGCAAACATTCCTTTAACCTTAAACGAAGTTGATCAAAAAAAAACATGAAAATATTATTACTTGATGGATACAATCTTTTTTACAGAGCAAGATATAGTGGAATGAATAAAGGAGAATTCTCTACAATATTTAATTTTTTTAGAAGTTTAAGACCTTTAATTGAAAAGATGAGTCCAGATAAAGCTTTTTTAGTTTTAGAAGGTATGCCTAAAAAAAGGTTAGCACTTTCTCCTGATTATAAAGGACAAAGAGTTTATAATAACGACGATAACTTTTCTGCACAAAGAAAAGAAATTGTTAATATTCTCAGAGAATTCTTTCCGATTACATTAGTTAAACATGACGATTACGAATGTGATGATATCATTGGTCACTTAGCTAGAGAATATGAAAAAAATAATGAAGTAACAATTGTATCATCAGATACAGACTTTATTCAATGTGTTAACGACAATACAAGTCTTTATAATCCTGTTAGAAAATCTTATATTGAAGCTCCTAAGTATGACTACGTCTTATGGAAAGCACTTAAAGGTGATGATTCTGATAACATTGCAGGATTTGCAGGCATCGGAAATAAAAAAGCAGAAAAGATGTGTCTAAATAAAGATATTCTTGATAATTTTCTTCTTAAGGAAGGTTTTAGAGAAAAACTAGATAGAAATCTTGTAATGATTAGATTACATGATTTACAAAATGACGTGTCAAATATAAAATATTTTGATACAATACAAACACAAAACTGGTTAGAATTAAAAAATAAATTTGAAAAATATGAGTTTAATTCAATAACAGCAAAAGAAAAGTCGTGGAATAAATTTACGCAAACATTTGATACACTATGGGAGAATTTAAATGTCAGTTGAAAGAGTACTTGATAACAATATTTTATTACAACTAAGAGAAAGCAATGTAATTTCAACACAAGAAGTTGCAATTCAAGTAGGTGATTTATATTTTGCTAAGGACGTTCTTACTAACGAAAAAAGAATGATATCACTATCAGGTGTAAACACACAATCTATTAATGAAACAACAACAAAGCAACAATTACTAAAAGGATAAATGAATGTCAGATACAATATACTTTGACAGTTACGCACAATCTTTACTTAAAAGTGGTGTAAGTCAATTATGTGATGCAGTTTCAATTACAATGGGACCTAAAGGTAAGTTAGTTCTTATTGAGAAAAATAATGAACCACCTCATCTTACAAAAGATGGTGCAACTGTAGCTAAGCATATTAATCTTTCAGACCGAGTTGAAGCATTAGGTGCTAATCTATTAAAACAAGCATCTGAAAATACAGCTTCAATTGCAGGTGACGGTAGCACAACATCAACAGTTCTTGCTAAAGAAATTTATTTTAAAGCTTCACAAGCATTGCAAACAGGTATAGGTTCGCCATCAGAGTTTACTACAATTCTTAGTAAAAAAGTAGATGAAATTATTGATTTCTTAGGTACTAAAGCTAAAAAGGTTTCGTCTAATGACGAGATTAAACAAGTTGCTTGTATATCTGCTAATGGTGATGATTATATTGCAGACTTAATTTCTAATGCAATGAAAGAAGTTGGAACAAGTGGATTAGTAACAGTAGAAAAAAGTAAGACAACAAGCACAGATCTCAACTTAGTAAGAGGCATTAAACTTGATCGTGGTTATATCTCTCCTTATTTTATTAATGATATGGAAAAGTCTAGATCTTTATTAGAAGATCCTTTAGTTTTAATCTTGTCATGTAAATTAAAGTCACTTTCAGATATTTTACCTATCTTAGAAAAAGCACACAATGCTAAAAAGCCTTTGTTTATTATTGCAAATGATTATGATCAAGAAGCAATTCAAGCTTTAATCGCAAATGTATCAAAAGGTTTATTAGAGATTTGTGCAATCAGATCTCCATTTTACGGAGAGAAAAGATCTGTAATACTTGATGATTTAGCTAAGTCACTAAACACTAAAGTATTTAATGAATTAGACGAACAAGAAATTAATAATGTAGTTCTATCTGATTTAGGTAGCTGTAAAAAGATCGAAGTTAATAGAGAAACTACTTTATTTGTTGAGTGTGAAGCTAATGATTCAAAAGAATTGGCAGAAACAATTCAAAGTAAGTTGGAAGATAAAAACATATCTAAAGAAGAAGAAGCTTATCTGAAGCAACGTCTTATTATCAACAAAGGTGTTGTTGCTGTTCTTTCTATTGGCGCAAATACTGAGTCTGAATTGTTAGAACTAGTAGATAGAATTGATGACGCTTTACATGCAACTAAAGCTGCAATTGAAAGTGGATTTCTACCGGGCGGGGGTATTGCTCTTGCAAAAGCTAGTATCGAGCTATTAAAGAGTAGCACTAAATCAGATAGTGATCCAGATCTTTTAACAAACACAGTTTCTAGAATTGTAGCTGATGCTTGTATGTCACCTTTAAGGCAAATTCTAAAAAATGCTGATTTACCTGCAGACTTTATTATAGAAATGATTAAACAAGAAAAAGAATTTAATCGTGGATATGATGTAAGAAAAGAAGAATATGTTGATATGATTGATAAAGGAATTATTGATCCACTTAAAGTAACAGCAACTGCACTTAAAAATGCTGTAAGTGTTGCAAATAATTTATTATCTGTAGGATGTGTCGTATTAAACAACGATCAATATGCAGGAAATAATGTGCAACTAGTACAATTATCAGAAGACATGTATTAATAAGGTATTATATGTCTGAAGAAGAAATTGATATTATAGAAATTGAAAATTTAAACATTGAAGAAGAAAGACCTTTTGTTCAGCTTGAGATACCTAATTACGAAATTGAAGATGTCGAGAAAAATAAAGAAGAAGAACCTCGACGTGTAATAATTATTGATTTGTGATATTATCTACTAAAAGTTAAAAAGGAAAAATTTAGCATGTCATTAGCAATTAACGAAACGTATGTTAATAAAATAAAGCAGACAAAGCGTCTGACAAAAGATGAAGAAATTAGTTTATCTAGAAGAGCTAAAAAAGGTGATAAGTTAGCAAGACAAATATTGATTGAATCAAACTATAAACTAGTAATCAGTATTGCGAAAAAATATTATCGAAGAACAACTAGCTTTGAAGATTTAGTTCAAGAAAGTAATATAGGCTTAATGAAAGCTGTAGACAAGTTTGATCCTGAACTAGGCTACAAATTCAGTACTTATGCTTATCCCTGGATAAGAGAAGCTGCTTTAAGATTTATAAACGAAAATCAGACTAATATAAAAGTTCCTGTTCATTCTAGAATGTTTAATCAACAAATTAAACTAGCTATTAAAAAATATGAGAATGAAAATGGAAAAACACCTTCTATTAAAGAATTGTCTAGTATTACTGGCGAAAATGAAAATAAGATAAAGTATACATTAAAGGCTAACAAAGATTTAGTTAGACTTGATAACGATGAAAAAAATCATTATCAAAACAATGTACCAGATGAAAGCTTATTTCGCCAGCCAGAAGAATTAGTACAACACAAAGAATTAATGTCTATTGTAAAAAATAGTTTAAAGCTTCTTTCACCTAAGGAAGAAAAGATTATAAGACTAAGATTTGGAATAGCTGAGGATGAAAACGATACAGAAAACTTTCCTATGACTAAAGAAATGTGGAAAGCTATTAAAAAAGATAATTAATAAAAGGAAGTTTGTTTAATGAAAAAAAACGTAACAGTCAAAAAAGATAATCCAAACTGTAAAACATACGCAGAAATTGCAAAGATTATGACAGAAGGTGGTGATCGAATGAATCATAATTCTGTAAGGAATCATATTACAAAAGGATTTACAAAGATAATCAAATCAATATCTGACAACTATGAGCTAAACTACTCTGCAGACAATATTAAAAGAATAGCACAGTCTGAAGATTTCCAAACTTCAATTATAGAACTTATGAAAAGAGAAAACAATGAAGTCAAACATTAGTTATAATCTATTTAGAAATAGAAAAAAATTCAACCCGTTAATATTGTTTTATCAGAATAAAGAAATAACCTATGAAGAGTTTAAAGAATATCTCAATAGTAGACATGTAGAATCACCAGGCGAGGATTATTTTAATAGAGTTAAGCATACTTTCTTTGAAAAATCTACTTTACAAAAAAAAGCTGAAGAGGTTGATGTGGTTGAAAAAGAAGATATTATTGAAGAATCAAAGCCAAAAAGAAAAAGAAAAAGAAAGACTAAAAATGAAAATTAACTGGTTCGGTTTATTTCCTGTTTTTCAAATAAAACAAAGCTATAAAAAAAATCGTAAAGTTGAAGAGACTGAAAATAAATCAAATAATCAAGAAGATACATATAAAAAATCAAATTAAATCGTAATACAACAAATATTTAATTATAAATAATACGTAAGGAATATTTGTTAAAATGACTAAACAAGATAAAATATTGAACGCTATATCTAAATGTTTGACAAGAGTAAAACTGTCTGAAGAAGAAATAGAAATAGTTTGCAATTTAAAATCAGCTGATTATTTAGAGTATAGTTTAAGTGTTGATGATGTTTCACTTATTAAAAAGTGGTGTAAAGCAAGTCAAAGACATTTAAAAGAAAATAGAGAAGCTATGAACTTAGATTATGGACACCATAAGTCAGATGCTAAAGAAGGTCAAATGGCTAAAAGAGCTTTGTTGACTATGGCAAAAGATATGTATAATTTATATTGTACTTTAAATGATGGTGATGACTTACCTGAATGGTGTCATTATAAGTTAGCAAACTCTAGAAAAGATTTGTCAGATATTACTGATTATATTACGTCTAAAATAATGAAAAAATGTGTTGACAACAATATGAGTCATAAAGAAATAAGACTTGAAATAAAAAAATCTCTTGATACAACACAAATATCTGAAAGTTTTTTTGACAAATTTAGTAACAATAAAAATAGATTTAATACAGAAATAGAAGGATTAAATAATCCTATTGTAAAATTACTAAAAGATTTAAAGCATATAGAAAAAAAATATGAATTATATCTTAGTAGAAAGTCTTACAAGGTTAGTCAATCAACATTACCTGAAGTTTCTAGGCGTGTTAAGAAATTAAATAAAGCACTTTCAAATCTTGATAAAGCTCTTCATCATATTTCTTATAAAGGCTTTGAATTACAAGACAAGTACAGTCCACAATCTGCAAAGAAAAAATCAAAAAGTATATTTCAAAAATTAAAAAGTAAAATTTTTGGTGAAAGCTTCGATAGATCAGACGTAAACATAGAAGCAATATACAATACAATAGCAAAAATATATTCAGACAATGCCAGTATTTTATCAAAAGATAGTGTGAATAGAGAATTGATGAAGTTATACAGAGAGTATAAAAACACATACAATAAGTCAATAACGCAAGATGAATTTTTTAATAGTTTAGTTATGTATATTCACAAAGTAGTTACTCCTAAGTTTGAAAAAATAAGGAATCTTTACAAATCAGCAAGTTTAGAATTTAGAAATGCTGGAGAAAAAAGATCATCTCAGCCTAGAATTAATAGAAGCACAAGTCGAAAAGGAAATAAAATAAATTATGATCCAGAAATTGAAAGAAAACAAGTTGAACTTTAATGTTTTTTTTTATTTATATTAATTCAACTTTTTAGTTGTAATGACTATAATTTTGAAAAAGATATAAATGCTAAATTATCAAAAAAAGAAATAACATCTGGTGAAACATTAGAAATTACTTATGATAAAAACAATAAGTATGAAACTGTTTCAACTTATTTAACAACATACGATGATAAAGTAATAGACTATTACGGAGATCAAATAAATAGTGGTTCTATTAAAATAAATAGAATTCTACTTAATGATAATATTGATTTAAACAATAGACATTTTTTAAAGCTAGTTTTTAAGTCTGGAAATGAAAATATAGTTTTTGAATACCCGATCAACATCAACAATTCAGTTTTTATAAAAAGTCTATGTAGTACTAAAGATTGCCAAACAACTAGCGGTAATGTAATTGAGAATGTTCCTAACAAACTATCTGTAAGTGTTTTAGGCATTAGAGCTGTAAAATATACATATTATGTTTCAACACTTGATAATGTATACACTTATGTTCATGAATATACAAACCCAGTAAATGAAGATTACTTAGAAAAAATTATTATGGATAGTATTCCAAGTGATGCTTCTTCTTATATGGGATCTATTAGAATTATAGCTGAAGATGCTGAAGGAAACTTTGCTGAAACTGCTTTGCCTTTTAGAGTTGTTAGACCTATGGAAGTAAAACATTATGGTAAATATGAGTTAGCTGAAGTATATGAACCAGTACCAGTAACAGGATGTATTGTAGGGTCTGTAGGTAATAATGTAAGCTATTCAGAATCTACTTCTGAGACAAGACAAAACTCTTTGAATATAGTAATTAGTAAGTCATGGTCAGATAGCAATTCAGAAACTAATAGTATTAATAGCACAGAAGGTTTATCTATTGGGGAAACAAGATCTGTAGTTAATTCTTCATCTTTGTCTACTTCTGAAACAAATTCAGAAAATCAAACAATAAGATATTCTTCTTCAGAAGGATTTAATTCTTCTTTTTCAACGTCTGATGGTGAAAACTGGTCATGGAGTTTGAATGAGTCAACATCAGAGGGTACAACAAATACAGATGGTAATTCTACGACTATTGGAGGTAGTGCTTCTGTTTCTGTTGGTGTTAGTGGAGAAGGATCACTTCCGTTTTTGGCGAAAGCTAGCGGCAAAGTTGAAACAACTGTTGGAGTAAATGCAAGCAATACAAACTCAGAAAGTACTGCTGTTAATAATACTCAAACAAACGGAAGGGTATATTCAACTGCGGGTACGAAAAACGAAACAGCTGTGTATGGAACAGCTCAAAATACAACTAATTCATCTTCTTTAAGTGGATCATATGCAATAACAGATTCGAATTCATCTTCTGTTTCACAGGGGAGTACTGATAACTCGACTAGAGTATGGAATATGTCTGAAAATATTGGGAGTGGTAAAGTTGTAACAACTGGTGATAGTGAAAGTATAAGCGAAACAATTGTAACCTCGTCTTCATCGTCTACTACATTTAGCTATTCAGCTTTTATACCTCGGGGTAGAACTGGAGTGTTTTATAGACAAACAAGTAGATGGACAAAGTTATCAGAAATAATAACATATGATTTAAATGGTTTTCCGCAGCATGCAGGATATATAACAATGAATACATGGAGTTGGGCACCTGAGTTGGCTATGGGTGTATCTTGTAGAGAAATACCTCAACCTAGTATGGAACAAGCTACATGTTACATTCAACCTTGTGGAGAGTAAAAAAATGAAAAAACTAATTAAAGAGTTTCACGAAAAAGAATCTCAAATAGCTGATAAGCTCGTGCAGATTGAAAACAAAGATCAGTCTCAAGATAAAAAAAATGATTTTTATTATTTATATTTAGAAATGTATTCTGCTTTAAAAGAAGAAGGATATAAAATAATTGGCAGTGGATATTCAAGAACTGTATTTGCAAACAATGAAAATGATTATGTTGTAAAAATTGCTTCTAGCCAAAATGGTGTTATTGCAAATAAAGGCGAAATAAATTTATCAACAAGTCAGTCATCTAGTAAAAATATTTCAAGTATATTACCTTATATTTACTCTCATAGTGAAAAAGGAAACTGGTTAATATGTGAAAAAGTTAATACCTTTAAAAATGTTTCTTTAGAAGATTTAAAAAAAGTATTTCCTACTTTTTATTATTTTGCCTCTACAAAAATGATAGGTAATAAAATCATTAAAAAAGATATCGAAAAAGAAGAGTTTAAAGAATTTATAAGTAATGTATTTTTTAATGCTCTTCGACTACCTGTTTTAGATGTAAAAAGATTTTTAATGATACTAAAGCGTACGAGCTATGAAGATCATGATATAAAAAGTATATATGAAAATTTTCCGCTTAAAGACGTAAAAAGATTTGTTGAAGCAACAACTTATGATTTTACTGCAGACTTACATCTTGGAAATCTAGGAATTAGAAAAGATTCAAACTTAAGACCAGAAAGTTTTGTTATATTAGATTACGATATAAGCATAGATAGAGGCATAAAAAAAGTAAGACACAGATATGATGTAGAATCTTCGCCTAACGCAAAAATCATAAAAGAACCTCCTGTAAAAGAAAAGGAATTTCCGTTAGATAGAATTCCTGACTTTGATGCAATACTTGCTGCTGAGTCTGTATATAGAAAGTTGTTAGAATATGCCATACAAAGTTAGAAAAGTCAAGTGTAAAGATTCTAAAGGAAAAACAGGAAAATACATTTTAACTAAAAAAGGTGACAACAAAAAAATATCATGTCATACTTCAAAAGAAAAAGCTAATGCTGCTGTAAGAGCTCGTTGGGCTAACGAATCTGATTTGTCGTTTATTGCAGAATCAATTTATCTTAGGCTGTTAAGTGAAATATCATCTAATAAAAGAAAATACAGCGGGAGCCATCCAGAAGAATCGTACCAGCTTGAATGGTCTGATTTTGGTGAAGAGTGGCTAGATGCTAAAGGTTTAACAACTTGGGATGATGATAGAGAAACAACAAAAAAATATTTTAAATCAACGGGCTTAATGAAATGAAATCAAAGCTATTAATTGAAAGCTGGAGAAGCTTCTTAAAAGAAGATATTGAAAATGATTATTTGGAACAATATGACATTGGTTTAGTACCAATGTCAGCAAAACCTTTTCATGAAGGACACATGTCTTTAATAAGAAAAGCTGCTGATGAATGTAAGTCTGTTATTGTTTTTGTTTCTACATCAGATAGAAAAAGAAAAGGCGAAATTACAATTTTTGGTGAAGATATGAGATATATCTGGGAAAATATATTAATTAAATATCTTCCTGACAATGTGATGTGTGAATATGGCGGATCGCCTATTAGAAAAGTTTATGAAAAGTTAGATGAAGGTAAGGACTTACAAAACATAGACAATACTTATGCCGTTTATACTGGTGAAGAAGATAAAAATAGATATAATGCAAAATATTATGCTGATATTATCGATAGAGTTTTTATTAGAACTATGTCTAGAGGTGAAGATACAATGGCAATAAGTGGAACTTTAATGCGATCTTATTTATCTAACGCTTCTGAAGATAAATTTCTATTTTTAGACGGTTTACCAAGAGAAATATCAGATGCTGATAAAGAAGAAATATTTAATATCTTGTTTAAAAGATTGAACTAAATATTTTCTTTAAGGAATTCTTTGATTCTTTTTGTAAATACTGGTCTTGAAATTCTGGGAAGATATCTTCTTTATCTCTGTAAGCTGCACCTAATATTTGATTCATAGGAGCAAATCCTCCAGTTATTTTTTCAAGATCAGAATTGACTGAATATACTCCGCCTTCAACAGGAGAAGTTATAGCATTATCAATACCGATTTGCTTTATCTTGTCAACATAAGGCTGAAGTCTTTTTGCTATATTTGTTATTCCATCTTCAGGTGTGTTTGTCATATAGCTTTCATAATCGCTTATAGCAAGTCTAAGTTTTTCTGTTATATCTTTTATATTCTTTTCACCTGTCTCTCTAGACATATAAGCAGATTCAACGCCTTTTAACAGATCAATTCCTAAGTCAACAAAGATACCTTTAAAAGGAGATAATATTCTTGAAATCATAGCAGCTGCTTTTGATTTGTTAGTTAAACCAAGTTCTCTTAAAACTTTAGCTACTTCTTTATCTAATCCTTTTGTTACAGCTCTTCCTGTTAACTTTGTTCCTTTGCTATCTTCTCCATATAAAACAAAATCAAATAAAGCTTTGCTGGAATCGTAATCTAAGTTAACGCCAGATTGCTTTAGCTTATTTGAAATGTGTGAAATAACACCTTCTTCTAAAGTTTCATCTTCTGTTATTCCAAGTGTATCTGCTACTTTATTTATTTTCTCAATATAATCAGATATTTGAACGCTTGTTAAAACATTGATTTCTACTTCTCTATTTGAAGCTAATTCAAAATCGTATTGAGCAATATGATTTTTTAAAGAATTAAATATTTTTTGCAATCGTTGATCAGAGTTTGATCCTATAACTTCAGATCTTTTTCCTGTTTGATCGTATTCAAAATCTATGATACTGTGAAACACAATATAATTTTTATCATATTCTATTTGATTAGGAGATTCTGGATGCATTATCTCGAAATTAATAAATGACTGATATCTTTCATTAGAACCTTCAGCTGGATGAAATATTGTCTCAATATCATTTAAAGTGAAATCTGGATTTGAACTAACCCAATCATCAACGGCTCTTTTAATTGCTGTTCCACCCTGAACAAAAGGCTTTTCTGCACCATGATTTGTAAACTTTTCTATAAGATCATCATAAGCCATGTCATTGGAGTTTCTTGCAAACATAACTTGACCTTCTTTTGTTATAGTGAAAAATAAGTTTTGTCCGTCAACTTTCTCTATTATTTTTTGAGGCACACCATACTCTTTGATCCTCTTGATTAATTCCTTAGGAGTCTTATCTAGTACCTCATAAGGATGCGACATATGCCCACCTAACCCGCCTTCAAATAAATTAGAATATAACTCTTGTAAATTATTTCCTAAAACTTTGTGTCCTGTATTTAAAATCGTACTGCCTTTATAGAAATGACGTGGTGACATTCTTTGATTAAATCTTGAATCAAAAGTCGAAGAAAAGCTAGGCTTGACAGTACTTGCTCTTCTTGTTTCTCTTTTGATTAAACTATCTAATTCTTTGTTTTTAAATGCTATTTGTCTTTTAATTTTACTCAAAATTTCAGCGATATCTTTTTTGTGGTTTTTACTATTAAAAGTAAATTTTGTACTTAGTTTATTAGGAACATATTCGGGATTTAAAGCTGCAACATTATCGACATCAGTAGAACTACTACTTCTTTTAAATAAAAGTAAAATATACGATGATAATGTTCTCTTCATCGCTAGTTTGCTATTTTGAAGAGTATTAACTATTAAATTTTTTACTTTATTGGTTTTATTGTTTATTAATGCTTGTATAACATTGTTTGCTATTTTATACAAGTCAAAGGTTTCATCCTTAATTAATTGATTAATTATTAACTCAATTTTAGAATAATCAGAAGGTTTTTTATTTTTAATTTCTTTTAATATTAGTTTTTTATAGTATTTAAAATATTCTCTATTAAATTCAGGCTTATCAAAGATTTTTTTCATCATGTCGCTTCCGCCTGCTGACCATTGATTGAAAATATCATCTTCTATTTTTCCGTTATAACCTTTTTCACTTAAAACCTTACATAAATCAATTTCGTCTTTATAGTCTATGTTTGTCGGTTCATATGATATGTCGTCAAAAACTCTATCGTCATTAGTAACAATTTGTGTTGCCCATATAACAAAGTTAGCATTATTTTTTTCATATTTACTTAAATCTTCTTCAGAAATCTCATTGTCTTTTGTTGTTTTACTTTTTGATACATAAAATTCTTGTTTTTCTTTTGAAAACTGAATTGAACTTTTTGCAGGCGAAATTTTATTTTTTACATCACCAATTTCTATAGACAGATTACTGCCATTTAATTTAAACAAATAAGTAACTTCAGATAATCCTATAAATGATAATTCACTTCCCGAATTATTGTTTAAATTATTTAGACAATTTAAAGTATCTTGAATATTTTTTATTGCTGAGTTATTTAAGTTACTTCCAGTTGTTCCTTTTGCAAGAGGACTAGATGATGAATACTGATTTGTACATTTCAAGTCAAATAATCCTAGTTTTAATGGGCTACTGTCATTTGTTTTATTCACGTCTTGTCTTATAATAAAGTCAAAAGGTGCATTAGCTTTCGGAAGTTTAATGTTCAATTCAGATGCTTTCATATAAAGATCTCGATCACTTTCGTATTCAAAACAAAGACAATTACTTTTATTTAAACTCATGATATTTAAATAAACATTTATTAAAATATTAATTTTATTAATTTTTTCAATATCACCAATATCGTCATAAACGTTATCAAACATATCATTCCAGTCTACATTTGAATTTGAACTTCTAGTTAACTTATTATAAAAGCTATTTCCTGATTTAAATTTTCTTTGAATCATAAGTAAAAGTAAAATAGCAGTTTTTTGTGCAGCTGTGTTTATATTGTAATTTATGATTGCTTTTTGTTTTTTATTATTTCCTATGTGATTTTTTATTTGCTTGTCAATAATAATTTCAAAAAAACCACCAAGTGTTGTCGAAAATCCTGCTTGCTTTATTTCAATTGTGTCCTTAAATAAGCTAATTAATTGGTCAACAAAATTTGAAAGTATATTTTCATTAAAATTAAAAGTATTACTTGTTAAAGTGGTACTTTTTAATTTCATACTTTTTCTTTCAATTAGTTTTCTATAAAATAATTTACATAAACCTACTTTAAAATCTTTAACTTCAGATGAATTAATAATATTTCTTAATAGATTTTTCCCTTCACCAGGAATACTTGTCATATCAAATACGTTTTCTATTTCTTGATTAATTTTAGATATTTGATTTTGAGATAAAGTTTTATTTCTAGCTTCTTTTAAATCAATCTTATTTAAAGCATTAATTAATTTTTTTAAGTCATTTTTTTCTATAATCATAAAATAAAAATAATAAAAATTAATGATCTCTTCTTTATTTAACTTTACCTTTCTAATGTCACCAGGATTAATTTCAAATTCAAATTGAGTTTCTTTTTTTAATTCTTTGTCAAATAGATCTTTAATCCTAAAAAAACTAATTTCTTCTTTAAAATCATTATGTAGTTTATCAACATTTTGTTCTTTATACTCCTCTTCACTTTGATTAGTAATACTTAATATTGAGTTTTTATCAATCGTATATTCTGGAAATAAAGAACTAGCAGCTAATAAAGCTGATATAAAAACTTCTTTTGGTCCTTCGTTTAGTGTGATGTTTTCATCTTTTATGTTATATACTTTTTTTAGACTATATTTACTCATTATCTTTTACCACCCCAATATTCTTTAGCTAATCCTTCTTTTATTAATTGTTTGTTATAGCTGTTTTCAAATTCAGGTGTTTCTTCGCTTAATTCCCAAATAGTGCCTAACCATCTGCCAAACTTTCCTTTTTCTTTTGTATGTAACAAAACTTTCTTTCCAAGAATTCTTTCTCTTAACCAATCACGTGTTTCATAACCTTTTTCTTTTTCTTTTAAATCTTTTGTTCTAATCTCAGGAGTATCTACTCCAATTAATCTAACTTTAATATTAGATAGTACAACATCAAAACCTAAAAAAATATCGACAGTAATAGTATCCCCATCGTATACGTCTTTTACATGTGCTTTATAAGTATATAATTTGCTTTTTTTATTCATATTCAATAAATTCCTTTGTTTCAATATTATATCTAATAAACTTGCATTTAAGATAGTCTATTATTTCTTTCTGTCTAATTATATCTTTTTCTTTTAAACAACCATTTATATCAAAATGATGTTTTTCATCTATTTCTAATACTATATTGTTTTTCTCATCATACGCATCTAAAAAATATCCAAGCTCCTTTAAATGAATTTCTCCTCCATTTTCTGCATGTTTAAAATTTAAATTGTTGTTTTTGGCAAAATTTTCAATAATTGGTATTGAATGTACATTATAATTAGGCATAATTTGTCCGTGTCTCTCTTTAATACTTTCAAGTCTTTTTAATCTAATTTTTTTGATACTTTCTGGATTTTTCATCGGGTCAATGTATTCTTTTGATTTTCTACGTTCAATCATTTTTTTAGACATTTTTTTTCTGGCTTCAGCTGTATGTTTTTTTCCGAACCTAGGATTGTTACTACCTGACATGTCTCTGCATTTTCTACACGTTTCAGCATGTCTAGATTTTTTACCGTTACATATAGGACATGTTTTCTTTTCAATAGTTTCTTTAGTAACTAAAGGATGCTCTAATCCTTTTTTTATTTTAGGATTTAAAAATCTTTTAGTTTTTAAATTAAATTTTCTTAGCTGTCTTGAAATCATAGTATGAGATATATTTAAATGATCTGCTATTTCTCGAGTTGTCATGTTTTTTTCAATTAATTGAATTAAAATTTGTTTATTTCGAAAGTCTCCGTCCTTATATTGACTGTTTTTAGAACCTATGCTTGATTGACTTAAACTCTTTCTTGGAATTTCAAAATTTTTCATACATTGATGTATATGTCTTCTAGACCAACCTGATTCTTTTGCAATTTCAGTAATTGATAAATTTTCTTCCCAATACTTTTTAGTTAATATTTCTTTAGTAATTTTTATTTTTTTCAATGTAAACCTCTAACTTCTATTACTATACTTACATGTATCGCCATCATAAACTTTAACAACTTCTGCAGTATAGTAATATGGTTTCATTTAAAAATATCCTGTTGTAAATTTATACTTATAATTATTATTAAACTAGGATATTATATTATGCAACAAAAATTATTAAAAGAATATATTCAAATCATTCTTGAACAAGAAGAAGTGGTAATGGCTGATGAAGAAGATCTTACTTTTGGTGAATTAAAAAAAGCATTAATCGAATATAGCAAAGCTAAAGGCAAAAAAGAAGACATAAAAAAAATAAACAACATAGGAAAGAAAACAATTAAATTAGCATTAGATTTTGTTCCTTTCGCTGGGGCTGTTAGTAGCTCAATTGAATTACTTGGTTCATTAATGACAGTTAAAGATGAAGATAGACCTAAAGGATTTTTAGGAAATTTTGATTTAGACGATTATACTTCTAAAATCATTGATAATAAAATAGAAGGAGAATTTTTAAAACATATTTTAAAAGTCATTGAAGACAAAAATGAAAACGATTTAGTAAAAGACTTTGATATGACTACAGAATTTAATAAATTTTTACTAGATAAGTATGAAAGAAAAGTAGTAGGAAATAAATAGTTTTATTTCTTTTTCTTTTTAGCTTTTTTAACACACGCCCATGGCTTAGAAGGTGTTGCTGAATTGACTCTAGCATGTGCCCATTGATGTTGAGACATACCCTTTCGACTTCCACTAGTTGCCCAAGCTGCTAAACCTTTTCTATATTCAGCATATACAGAACTTGGTGTTAACCCACGCTTTTCAGCTTTCTTTTTTAATGTAGCTTTTGTAGCATCTGATAGTTTTCCTGAAGATGATTTCTTTTTCTTCTTTTTTGTTGATTTTCTTTTTTTCTTACGTTTTTTCTTTTTAGCTTCTTCTAATAAGGCTTCTCGAATAAACTCTTCTAATAATTTTAAATCATTCATAATAATACTCTACTTTTTCGAATCATGTCTTGGAACATTTTTCCAACCTTTTTTCTTACGTTCAGCTTTTTCCATATTGTCACGCATTTTATATGCTCTTTGACGATCAGCTTCACTATCACTTTTAGCTAGTTTAGTTGATTTATCTAACTTCTTTTTTCTTTTACCTTTTGCTTTATATTGACTCGGATATTTTGTTTTTTTCTTTTTGCGCTTTTTACGCTTCTTGCGAGCTTCATCTAATAAAGCTTCTTTTATAAACTCTTCTAGTAAAAACAAATTATTCATAGCAACCTCTTCATAATAACTATTTCTTTTTTTTCTGTTTGTTTAATCTTTTTGTTTTTCTTTTTGAAGCTTCTTTTCTTTCTCTAGCATAATCATATGCTTTTTTAAGTCTTGCTTTAACTTTAGGGTCTTTAGCATTATTGTACGCAGCT
>Ga0098048_1000272_pt1 | contig 26725 bp, 14 predicted proteins | sample 13_taG_FD_75052 | JGI IMG/M metagenome (GOLD analysis project Ga0098048, IMG submission 75052) | Marine viral communities from the Subarctic Pacific Ocean - 13_ETSP_OMZ_AT15268 metaG | ecosystem: Environmental > Aquatic > Marine > Oceanic | place: Pacific Ocean | collected 2015-01-16 | reverse complement strand
TATCTAATTTATTTATTTTGTATTGTTTTATTAAATCTAGCATAAATTTAATATAATTTTTTTTATATAAATTTACACAAATTAAAAATTTATTTATTTTATACTTTCTACGTTATAAAGTTTATTCCAAAATATATTGCATAATTTATTAAAATTAATATAAATAGAAAAAGATTTATTATCTGATTTTATAAAAGACTCGTTTTCTTCGTTTATTTCTTTTTCTTCTGATATTTTTTTTATATTAATTTTATTAGAACTATTGTTATCTTTGTTTAAATCTATTTTTTTTAAATTTTCTTTTAATGTTTTTAAATCTTCCGGGCTTATTTTATTAAATTCCAATACTACAAAGTAAGAATTATTAATAAGTTTTATAGATCTAGTAATATTACATTTTTCATATTCAGAATCTTTACTAATAACTTCTATATCACTGCTGTTAAATTTTAAGTTTTTATAATTAAAAGAAAATTCACATGAAACATCACTAATATTTTTTTTACTATTTTCTGGCTTGTTTAATTTAAATTTAACAGAAATATTGATAGGTATTGATTTTATCTTAGGATTAAATTCTTTTGTAAAAATAAATAGATTATCTATTTCTGTATCTTTATATAAAATTTTTCTTACTTGTTCATTAATATTAATAGTTAAAAATTTACTAAAATAATAGAAAAATAACTCTTTAGAATTTTCACTTTTGTTTTCATCACTTAAACTTAAATTAAAATAATCTTTTTTTTGATTATTAGAAATAATAATTTTATCTAGCTTTCGTATATAAGAAGAAAAATTTAATTCAACTTCAGATTGATCGTTAATTTTTTTTATATCTTCACTATTCATGTTTACATAAATTATATACTTTAATTTAGGTGTCTTTTTTTGTATTGTTTTTTCTTGAAAAATTTTAATAATTTCTTTTGATTCATTTAAAAAATTTAATAAATATTTTATTTTTTTATACGAGCTAGATAATTTCTTGTCTTTTTCTTTTGATTCTTTTACTTTTCCTTTTTCTATTTCGTATGAATTAATACTATTAAAAATATCTTTATCTAATTTGTTTATATCGTTTTCTAATATTGAAAAATCAAAATCTCTTGAGCTCTTTAGAAATTCGATTTTACTTATATTTTTTCTTTCTTTTGTTTCTTTAATGCTTTCTTTAACGTAAAATACCTTTTTATCTTTAGTTTTTTTTGAAACTTGAACTATATTAATTTCTACATCAGTTATCTTTAAATCTTTAAAACTAAAAAAAGAGTATAGTAATATATTAGAAATAGATTTACTAAACTTAGGGATTATCTGTTTTTTTCTTATGATTGCGTTTATTGAATTCTTATCTTTGTCACTAAGATTTATGCTAGAAAGTTTACCTAAGTTTTTATTGCTAAATTTTATTCTTGACATTTTTTACCTTTTATTTTTCATACTCAGATTTTAATTTATCTTCTTTTGTTTCTACGTTCAAAGTATTTATTTTTTCTATTTTCAGATTAAACTCTTTTATCTTGTTAGTATCGATTTTTGTTTGATCTACTTTTTTCTTTTTGTTTACTTCGTCACTTTTTACTGTATAACCTTTTTTCTGTATAAATATTTTTATTTTTTCAATGTCATCTACTTGTTTTTGTTTTTTTGTTATATCTGCTTGTATTTCGTTTATAACATTCTCAGGAAGAAAGTATTTTGTTCTATCTTTGTAGTTTTTTAGTACATTGTATATATTGTTTATAGCATTAGTATGAGTACCATATGCGTCATTAAATGATAACTTTATATCAGTTTCAAATTTTCCTTGTGATATAGAATGATTAACTTCAGTTATAAAGTATGAATTATCTATAGAAGTATTAGTTAAAAAATCAATAAATAGTAAATTTCCAATAGAAGCTATTGGACAGCCTAAAGTAGATATACTTACATCTCCATGCATAGAAGGCATAGGCAATTCATTGTCAAATTTAACTCCTGATATTTCATAGCTTTTATCACTATCTATCATTTTAATTGTACCTATTACTTGATGATTTTTAGTACTAAACGATGCTTTAGTAATAGGAGAATTTTGAGATCCAATAGTTATTTGTGGTAAAATATTTTTTATTTTCTTTTTTATTCCTTCTAACTCAGGTATATTAAGGACTAGTTTACCTTCGTTAATTTGTTTTATATTCTCTTTTCCTATTATATTAATTAATTTTATTATACTAATATCTAAGTTTTTTTCGTTCTCAAGGTTCCTTAAGCTTCTTATAGTTTGATTTATTTTAACTAGATTTTGAGTTTGCAAATTAACATTTAAAAAGTCATTTAGTAAAGAGTCCAAAGAAGAATCTGTTTTATCGTAAAATATAATTTTGTATACTCTTCTATTTCTTACGCTTTTAGGAAATAATTTGTTTTTATTTGTAGGATTTATAAATTGTATTTTGAAATCAATGTTTGGCTTTTTAAAAGAGCCTCCTAACTGATTTAACCTATCTGACCTAACTTCTTCAATATTATCACCTTTTTTAGTTCCTAATCCATAAGCAATTTGATTACTTTCTACATGTATGTATCTTTTTATTATAAGAGTAATAAAAGATTGAACTGTAAATGTATAATTTTTTTTACTACTCATAACTTGTGTATTTAAAAAATCTATAAGATCTTTTTTTTCTATAAGAAATGATGCAATATTTTTATTTTTCATCAATCCAGAATTGTCATTAACAGTATTAAAAACTAATTGAATTTCTTCAAATAAATCTTTGCTTGATGTAACATAATTACCTATTAATCCTGTCATTAATTTTCCAAAAGTAATATAATCACTAGAATTTATATCGTCTTTAAATTTTTCTCGTAAGAGTTTTTTTATTTCTTTGTCGAAAAAAGGATCATCTTCGCTATCAGTAGTTAATTTTTTTAAAACATCTGAATTTTTATTACTTATTACTTCCTTTATCTTTTTTATGTTTTCTTTTATTTTATTAAAAGGTGATTCATCATTATCAAATGCTATTTGTATTATATCTCTTATAAAAGGTATATTTAAATTTTCAATAACTGATTTAATTACTTCATTATCTTTTGTTTTTTCTACTGAAGAGTTTGAAAAATCAAATAACTTTAAAAATTCAGTAGCATTTATATTTCCATTTACAAAAATATTTTTTGAATTTTGTAAAATACTTATCATTTCATCTAATTTTTTAATTTCAAAAATACTTCTTGTTTTAAAATATGAAGAAACGTCTCCTAATTTATTTTCTGATGCAAAATTGTATCTTATTGGTATTTTATTTTTTTTATTAGTATCATTTATTTTATTAATAACTGCGTTTATTTTTTTAAAACTTCCGTTAATATTATTAGTAAGACCTACAAACTCTGAATCTAATAAGATTCTTTGCTCTAATAAGTTGTGTGTATATAATTCTAAAGTAATGTCAACTCCTCCTGATTCATTAGAAGAAGTAGTAGCTGTTTTTACTATAAAACTATCTCTAACTTTTAGTTGATCAAGTATTTGAGCTTTTAAATTATCTTTTTGTTCAGATTCTAAATGATTCCATCCATATTCAATATTTACCCTGCAAGTTTGATTAGAATAATAAGCAGGACTAAAAAAGTGAATAACATCAGGCATTCTTGTTCTATCATGAATTGTCAATTTCATAGTTGCAGTTCTAAAAGGTCTTAAAGGATCTGAAGATATTGGTTTTTCACTTATGTTTATTGAAGTTATTGTTCCAAATGGTTTTGTTACATCTAAAATAGAATTTCTTCTATTCTTAATACCTTTTTGACTCTCCAAATACCCTAGATACTTTTCGTCAAAGTTGTTTTGAGTATTTGGAGATGTAAACATGTTCATTGTTAAAATATTTGTTAAATTTTCTTCATCACTTTCAGCATTTATTTTTAAATTATCAAAAGATCTATACACGTTTGTTGTATTTACACCTTCTACAGACCCAAATAAAAATCTATTTATAGAAGATGTTGAATCTTTAGTAGTTATACCATATGTCTCTAAAGAAGGCATTTCAAATATTACGTTTGCGTAAGGATATAATTTAGCAATATCCATGTTGTTTATATCATTAAAAAAAAACTTTAATTCTTTGTTTTGAGCATTAGAAAACTTTGTTTGAAGTTGATTATATAATAAAACAGAAAAGTTTGGTTTTGTTAAATTAGGATTATCTGGAGAAGAATTATAATCTTTTGAATTATGAAATAAATCATTAATTTTAACTACTTCATCACCATTATTATTACTATTATTCTGATTAGTATAATGACCGTATACTTTATCATTTTTTTTCAAAAAAAAAGAATGTTTTTTGTTATCTAATTTGTTTATTTTATAATCTGATTGAACTACTTTTATATCGTATTTTTCAGATATACTTTTTATTGTATTATTATTATTAGATTTACTTTGAATTTTTTCTAAAATATTTTTTAAAATATCGTGTGTAGTTAAACCACCTTTAGTTAAAGAGCAAAACAAATCTAATAAATTATCAAGATCAGCTTTGTCTAATCCAGTAGAAACACTTTCTTCTTCTAACTCTTTTTTTAAGTTTTTTAAAACTTCAGTAACATTAGCATTATTGCCAGGATCAAATAAACTCTGGTAAGAATTAGTGATTAGATCATATATTATTGACATTGTTTTACCTTTTATTGTAGCTTTAATGATTCTATTTGATCAAGATTAGTGGGTATGTATAGTACAATACCGGGAATTAGCTGGAGAGGCCAATTGATTCCACTCGCAGAAGCTATAACCCACCAATAAGAACTATCGTTATATTCTTCTAAAGCATAATTGTCTAATCTTTTTCCTGATTCTGATATAACCACTTTATAATCTATTGTATTTTTTTTAATACCTTCGTAAATTTTGCTATTTATATTTTCACGAGTAAATTTATATCTATCAAATGGCATAACAAATTCCTACTGTCTATTTATCTTATTAACTTTTTTCTTTATACTTTGTAGCCCTTGACCCGTATCATTATCTTTTCCATATTTATCACTTGGATCTCCAAACATTTCGTTGTTTACTTGACCTAAATTATAAACAGGAGCTCTCATCATGCCTGTGTAATCTAGTCCTGGAGTTATATCATGTATTACATCAAATCCTAACGTTATTTTTACTGATCTTGGGCCTCTAGATCCTATAACACCTGTTTCCCAAGTATGATTAGCAATCATATCATCCATTTGAAAACTATTTATTATTCCAGGCAAACCTCTACTCATATTAGTCTCAAAAGCTAAAGTTACAGGATTATTTAAATTTTCAGATCCATCACTTTCAAACGGATTTACTATCTGGTTATATCTACTTTCTAAAGAAGTTTTTTCGTTGTTTTGTTTCATTCCAGGTTTATACTCTACAACACATCTAGTATCAGCTACTATTTCAAAATCTTTATACTGATGATCTTTTTCTATTATTTTAACATCTAAAGAAGTCTCATTATTTTTACCTAATGCTATATTTTCATCTTCTATTTTAACTTTAACTGCCTTTTTTATTTTAATATAACCTTGAGTAAAATCATTAGTAGTAAAACCAAACGTCATATTTTTTCTATACATTCCGGGCAAAAGTATATATTCTATTTGATTTTCATTTATTCCTGGTATTGGAATAGGCGTATTTGATTCTTTAATATCAGGTTTTATTTCGACTGATTTTTCAAATAGTGCTTTTAAAGCAGTTTCATTGTCGAGTTCTTCGTCTCTTATCTCATGCATTCTAGATATATTAGTAGGACTATAGTTAGATTTTATAACATCACCAACTCTTAATCTTATTAAAGGAGAGTTTCCAGGCATTTGAGAAAAAGGAACGCTAAACGTTTCTTTTATAGTACCATCTGTAAATTGCGTAGAAACAGGTATTCCTCTAGTGTATTGTGGATATATCATTGATATTAATTTATTTATTTGATACCACATTAAGTCAAAGTCTTTTTTAGAAGTTGCTACTACATGAAAAGACAAGCTTAGAGTTCTAGAAGTTGATCTATAAGTTTTTACAGGTTCTACTCTTCCTATTCCTGAAATTGTTTCATGGTCTGGTTTAAAAGTATCTTGCAGTGTATCTAAGAAAGCATGAAAAGATAATATTTCATTTGTTCTTAAATCGTGAAAATAAAAAGGCATATACTCTGATTCTAGAGAATCTTCTATTTTTCTAACTAAGCTTATTGGAAGTTTATATCTACTAAAGCTTTTAGGAACATAAAAGTTTTGTAAAATATCTTCTCCTATTTTTAGAGATTGTTTGCCTTTAGCAGGAGTTTTATTACCAAATATATCTTTTAATAAGTGTTTATTTAATAAAAGGCCTTGTGGTAAACTTCTTATTCTAGTAGCTTGCTCACCAGGAACATTTTGTCTTTTTGTTAATAAGCTATTCCATTCGTATTTACCTTCAACATTTGAATTTATTTTGTTTTCTAATGTTTGAAAAAACTTTCCACCAATAGTTCTATTGTCAGGAGATTCTTTTTCTCTTTTATCGTAGTAACTTCCTTTTTGTAGAACACTTCTTAAAAAACTAGATCCTACATTTATTCTTTCAATGTAAAACTTTACATAGTAGTAATTAAATTCACTTAATGAACTTAATGTTGCATCATCTTCACTTTTTTTAGCTGAATATAATATTCTATTTTGCCATATTTTTTCTTGAGAAAATTTATTAAATAATAACTTTACTCTTTTTTCTAAAGATCCATTTATAGTCAATAAAGCTTCTACTATGTATAAAACAGTTGTTAATGCAACATTTAAAGGAGGGGCTGAAACTAAAAAAGTTTTATCTAAAAATAAAGTTCCTGTTAATTCTAAAAAGCTTTTAATATCAGTATTTGCATTAGCTGATATTTCTTTTGTTAGATAATCAATATCTATAAGTCTATCTGGTTTTATCCAAGCTAAAAAGCCAATAATAAATGATATAAATCTTTCATCTATAGACATTTTTGTTTTTGGATAGTTTAATTTATTTAATATAAATTTTGAATATACGTCAATACCGTCTATAGATCTATTTCCATATCTAAAAGTATAAGATTCTGCAACGTTATCATTGGTACCCTGTACTATTCTATTTGCTTCTACAAAAGCTTCTATTGTACCAATATAAGATATTGAATTAGATATAAATGCTATTATAGAATTTAATCTATTTAAAAAATATTCATCTCCACCTTTTGGAGGAGCCCAACCTGAAAGTATTTCAAACTCTCTAGCAAATACTTCGTCAGACAAATTAAAAGGTCGATAAGAATAAATTGACTCACTAGAATCTGGATTTACAAAATCAAAGCTTTCATTTTTTTTTAATTCAACTCTTCTCGAAAAAAAATCTTCATCTAAATCGCCAATGTACTGACCTTGTCTTGATCTAGTTATTAAATCGTTTAAAGATTCAAAACCAGGAAGATCTGTAGCACTTGCTACATCAAAAACAGGATCTCTTGATTGATAAATAGAATTAGCAAGTTTATTTTTAATATTTTTTACTTCGCTACGTGATAGTTCTTCTGAACTATTTTCTATGTTCTTTATCGAACCATCAGGTTGCAAAATATATTTCATAACTAATCTAATCCTTTATTGACTTTTTTAATATGTCATCAACTTTCATATCTTTTAGCTTGCCTTTATTATATTTATCATCTAAAATACTTTTAAAAATCTTTTCATTGTTTTTATTTACAGCTTTATTTATAATATTTTTAGACTCTTCAAAACTTAAACCAGAATGCTTTGAATAAACATACGCTAAAATATGTATATACTTACTCTGATTTTTCTCAATACTACTCTTAAAATCAAAAACTTTATTCATTACTATCTCTTTAAAAATTATATCTATGTTGTTTGAATCACTGTCGTTTGTTGATTTGCATTAAATCTAGCTCTTTCTTGCCCTACTAATAGCAACATACCATTTTCATCACGTATAAATACAGGTATTGTAACATTAACGTCGCCATTTTTAGAATTACTGTTTTCTTTTCTAAGCTCATTAAGCTCGTCAAACATTGCTTTAAAATACTTGAAAGCTTCATCTTGCTGATTGTAATTAAAATCACTATCATACAAAACATTTTGCATGTATCTTTTGTGTCGACGTCCATGAATATTCATTTTGTTAAATTTATGATGTGGAATTAAATTTTTTAATTCATATTCTGATAAATTATCTAAAAATTTAAACAAAGCTTTCGCTTTCGCTTCTTTTTTCATGTTAAAAAAGTCACTAGCATCAAATTGTCTATTTTTTGTTGATGTATAGTCCCTTAACATTTGAAAAAACTGATGAGACTTGCTGACTTCTTTTGTTCTCATTTGACTTGCACGTAACGTCATGTCGCTTTGATTTTGATAAGTTTTTGCTAATCTATTTAAAGCATCAAGCTGTGATTTTTGATAATTACTTAAAGTCTGTTGTTTTTGTTTATTATTCCCACTTCCGCCAAATGGATTTAATAATGATCCAATAGATTTTAATGATGACATAAAAATTTTATAAGACATTCGTAAAGCTAAAGGCACTCCTTTCCCAATTCCTTGTATAGCTCCTTGTAACAATAAATTAAAAGCATTAACGCCTATATCGATAATGACGCTTGTACCTTTATTTGCTAATTTTATTATTTTATCTTCTATTTTTCTATTTTTTTTAAAATTAAACTTTTTAAAAAGTTTTCTTATGTTAATAAAATCACTACCTGGATCTTTCATAGAATCCATAGTCTTTTTAACATCGTCAACAACAGATTGCATAAAAGGCAAAAATGATCTTATTGCAATACCTCCGCCTTCCAACATTGTATCTATTATTAAACTTTTTGTTTTAGCAAAGTGTTTATTCATATTTTGTGCAATAATTTCTAATTGATCATCTAAAGAATTTTTTACTTTATTTCTTTGATCTTTTGTTAATTCTGGCGACATTCTCAATCCAAACCCAGAAATAACTGCAGGTAATTGATCCATTATTTTTTCAAAGTTAGGAGTAACTACAGACTTTGTTATTCTATCAATGTAGTTTCTTAAATCAGAAAATGATTTTTCAAGTTTCTGCCTAAATTCTCCATCAGAAGTAAACTTTGTATGTATATTTGAAAAAGCTGTTGATAAATTAACAAAAGAATTTTTAAGACCTATACTATTTCTCATTGCGTCTTTTAATCCAGCAGTAAGTGCAGCAGTATCGTCAGCAAATGTTTTTATCTTTTTTGTTTTTGGTATAGAATGATCAAGAGCCTTAAATTGATTTATTTGATCTTGCAATTTTGAATCAGATTGAGGATCTATATTTCCAAATTCCTTTTGAGCGTCTTCAAAAGATAATCTGTTGTTCATCATAAGTCTTAACATGTCATCAGACATTCTTGTTTGTTGACTTAAAAATCTTTTCTGTCTAAAGTTTAATTGATCATATGTTGTTCCTGTATCTTTAAATGCATTAACAAAGATATCAGCAATTTCACCAGGGTTTTCAGCTTTTATTAACTTTAAAGCATCTATATTCATACCAAAAGCTTGATGAAGTTGTGAAGCACTTTCAACAGCACTTTCAAAAGTATCAAAACCCATTAACTTATCTAAATCAGAAACAGCAACGCCTAATTGTTTAAATCTTCCAACTAAATTAAACAATTCTTTTTCGCTCATATGTCCAAAATTAACAAAGTCTTTTCTTAAACTATTAACATCTTTTACTAAAGATTTTTGATTTAAATTAAACTTTTGCGCAGCTTGATCTGATGCATTTTGAATTCTACTAAAACTTTCAAATATTGATTCGTTTCTTGTGATTGATATTTTTGCTAAGTTGTTAATGTCATCGTCACTTAAAGCTAAAGCTCTTCTTGCTCTTTCAAAATGATTTGCTAATTTTTCATTATCAGACAAAGACCTGCCGTATATTTCTCCAAGACTTCCTAAAGAAGTTATATTCTTGTTTAAAGCTTCCATGAAATTTTCTACAGTTTCATAAAGCTGAAAATATTCACCTTTCATGTCTTGAAATTGAGTGTATATTCTTTCTCCTAATGTACCAACATTTTTAAAAGCTTGACCTAAAACAGACTTGTCACCTACAGAATACTCTTCTTTAAATTTTTCTAAAGTCATAGGTATAGTTTGATTAATTAAAGTATTGACTTCATTAGCTACTTCTATCATCATATCTTTTAAATTATAAAGTTTTGATGCTCCTTCTTCTATTTTTTGCATTGGATATCTTTTTATTTTTTCAAGTAATCTTTTTGTAGGTTTTATAGCAAATGCATCAATACCTTTCCCGATCATATTTCCTACAAATCTAGTAAGTCCTCCTCCAGTCACAAGTCTATCAGCAGCTAAAACACCACCTAAACCAGTTAATCCAAGTATATAGTCCAAAGTACTATTTCCTTGTTGAGATTTTTTAACAACTCCTGGTAATGTTTGTTGTTGTGATTTTTTTTGTTGCGTAGAAATAGGAGAAGTAGTTTGATCTGGTCCTATAGCTTTAATAATTCTAGGCTTACTACTTGCTCCTGGATATTCGTTATTTCCAAAATAATTTTGAACTAATACACGTATTCCTTTTGTTTGGTTATTTATTTCAATTTGTTTCATAAGTGCAGTAGTTAGTTGTTTTATTTGATCTTGTTGATTTTTTGTTGGGCTACCTAATTTCGAATCTATTTTTTTTATTATCTCATTGCAATTATTTACAATGAGATTGTTCATTGACATTAAAGATTTATCTAGCTTTTGATCTCCTGTATTTATTTTGTTTTGAGAATCAGTAGTAGATTGTTCATTATTACTATTATTTGTTGTATCATCACCATTTGCCATTATACTTTACTTTCTATTTATAAAAGCCATTTAATGCAAGTTGAGTTATAAAATTTTTCAGCTAAATAATTTTTTCTTTTTATAATTTCACTTATTTTTTGAATATCGTTTGTTTCAAGTGCATTTTTTAGTTTTTTGCATTCATTAGTCAATTCAACAAATATTTCTTGTTTAATATTGTAATTTCCTTCTGAAAGTTTATTTGTTTTTCCTGTTATATACTCAGCTGCAATTTTATGTAATGCAAAAGATACTTCTTCTAATTTTTTATTTTTCATAACTAACTCTCAAAAATATTATTTAATTATAAATATTCTTTTAAATTATTTATTTTGAGTTTGGTTTTTGTAATATTCTTCTTTTTCTTTTATTTCTTTTTGAAGTCTTTTTATAAACCAATTTCTTTGCCAAACAGGAATATTGTAGGCTGCATAATAAGTAAACCTTAGATGTTTTATTAAAACGTATATCTGTTCTAAAAGATATTCTTTGTCATTAGGTGTCAGGCCAAAAAAATGAAGTTCCCATAGGAATAATAACCTCACTTTCTTCTAAACAAGAATCACAAGTAATCCAAGATGACATATCAACACCAGGCTCATGCAAGTCTAAAAATTTTCTAAGAGCCAAAGAATCTCTAGCAGGCATATTTTTTACGAATAAAGATATCTTATTTCTATCTTTAATACTTTCAATAGAAACAATAGATTTTATTAATCTATCTGTTATTGTAGAACTTTGTTTAAATCCTTGCTTTTTTCTTCTTTCACTAGTAATAGTCATTTCTTTTTCGTCATGACCAGTTAAGAACTTTACTCTTAAAGTCTTTTTAGTAACAGGCAAAGATACTTCAAATAAATTTTGTCCAGGTTCAACAGGATCTATTTCTAATCTTTTTAATTTTAGTTCTGAAAGATTAAATGTTTTTTTGTTAGTAAAAGAGCATTTTGGACAGTCTACAGAAACTTCATAATCTGCTCCATATCCTGTAATTCTTAAAGAAGTTAAAATAGCATTTCTATCACCACTAATCATTGCATCAGGATCAATTGACTTATCAACAAGACATGACTTAATAAGTTCTGTTAATACAGATCCATTTTTAATAAGCACTCTTGACATTAGAATATCTTCTTCTCTTGCTGTCATTGGTCTAATATCTAAAGTTTCTTTATTATACAGACTTGAAGAAGGATCATATATAATACCTTTAGATGGAAGTGGAACACTTTCAATGGGTATATCAATTCCAAAATCTTCTTTCATAACGTCAACTCTTTTTATTCCTTCGTAAGCTGACTTGTCAATAGGCTTATTAATATCACTATTCATATTTTAAATTCTCCTTATTATACAGAAAGTAATTTTATATCTTCAGCAAGATTTGTTAAACTTTTTATTTCTTTGCTAAGCTCATTTAATGTAAATAATTGTATAGGATTTGTTTCATTTCTAGAACTTTTTAGCTGAATATATAATTTTGTTTTTAATATATTGTTTAATAGATCTTCGTTAACGCCTGTAATGCTAGGATTAGGTACAGATACTTGAAAATCTTCTATTATATTTTGGCTTTTTAAATTTTCCATTATTGCCCTTATTTTATTTTCAGCAACAACATAAGAGTTACTAGTACTAGAATTTAGATCAAACAATATTCCGTTTCTATTTAGAATTAATTCGCTTTCTAAAACTTTTTTAACATGATTTATTGCTCTAACAGATTCTAGTTGTCTATATTCGGAACTTCTTATTCCAAACGTAGTATTAGAAGTATAAAGTCTTAATCCTTCTGAATTGTCATCAATAATAATATTTAAACCGTTTTCTTTTAAAGTTTTTAATCTATCTTCAAAAAACTCTTCAGAATACTTAAAGTTTTCATTATCTATTAATTCATTTCCTAAATCATATTGAAAGTCAATACTATTTATAGGATCACTAATTGTTTGTGACATAAGCCCAGAAATATACACAGTTGGACAATGTATGAATTTTCTTTCATTATCTATTATTTCACCCAATAAAGGGACAAAGTACTTACTGGAATAATCGTATAAATTAAAATTCCTATAATACAGATCATAGTTGTTTATAACTTTTTCTCTATATTCTATTTTACCGCTAGATACATTTTTTATTATTGTATCTTCTCTATTTATATTGACTTCATCACTTATAACAAAAAAGTCTCCTGATATTTCTTCTGTAGTTACAACATTTTGTATATCAGTTAAATAAATAAATCTTTCTTCTTCATTAGATATTCTTATTATCTTTTTTGATATTTCTTTATCTCTAATACCAGGTATTATAAATATATCACCAAGACAATTAGAAAATTCAGTTGCTAAGTCTATAGCGTGTTTATAAGATTCTTTTGTTACAGTATTTGATTCTCTATTGTTTTCTCTAGTTATAGCATTATTATTTAAAAACTTTTTATCTTTATCTAATATATTTGTTCCATCAAAACCTCCATAAGTAAATACATCAAATGTGAGTTTGAAAGAATCTATATTGTATCTTGAGTTTTTATTGCTATCAAGTACTTCGTCAATATTTAAATATTTATAAGCTGTATAAGCTGTTGAATGTAAACTACTATCTATTGTTTTACCTGATCTGATATAAATAGATTTTTCTAATAAATTAGTTAATACTAAACTATTACTTTTTTGAGGATAAGCAATTTTTTCTAGATGAAAGAAAGAATTTAACCAATTAGATTCTTCAACCCATACATTTTTAGAAGGACTAGTTTTATTTGACTGAAAATATTTTGTATAGAAGTAGTGAGGTGAAAAATGTTTATCGTTTTCATTACTATCTCTAAATTCATAGATGTTTTGTTTATAAAGATAAGTGCTATTAGATGAAGTATTTTGATTATAGAGAATAATATTTTTGTAAATTTCTTCTTTTGATTTTATATTATAGAATAGAGAACCCCAAGAATTAATATACTCTATATCTTCAGGCAAACTTTTATCTATAGAATAATTAGGATTATAAGTTAAAGGTAACTGATTAATATTACTAAAATAATTATCAAACTTAGTAGAATCATCTAATTCAGTTATATCATTTACCTGATAGCTTTTAAAAGCAATTTTATTAAATTCTATATGTGGATAACCTTCAAATCCACTAGGAATATATGTTACTTCTAACTTTTTATTTATAACATCTTCGCTTAATTCTACTCTAACGTTTTTACTAACATTTTCAAAAAGACCTGTAGTTATAACTTTTTTAGATGATATATCATAATAAGTTTTTTTAGTACCTATTCTTCTGCCAATATAATCCATATCATCAGGGTTTAAATTTAAATCTCTGTAAGTCTCTAATAAAGAATATGTATTATCAATCAAGTTATATTCAAAAATAAAAACGTCAAATCGCGAGAACCTTTTCTCGTATATATCACCTATTTGTTTAGGCGCTATTTTTATTCTAAATCTATTTCCTATTTCACCATCATCTAAAGAATAAAATCTAAAAAGTCTATAAACGTTTTTTGATATATTAACTCTATTTGTTTGCAAATCATTTCTATTGTAAGGCTGTGAAACTATCCAAGGAGTTTTTGCAACTTGATATTTGTCCCTAAATTCATTATAATCAGGTACAATATTATCACCAGCAGCAGATTCAACAGTTTGTTTTTTTAATGCAGTAAATATACTTACATTGTTTTGATTTGATGTTGGATTTTTTAGATTTAAAGTTCTATTTGTATTAAAACTGCAATAAAATTTATGGCCTTTTTCTTGTATTCTACTAGAATAATAATTTTTAGAAAGTGATTCTTTAAATTCTTTGTTACTTTGTGATCTTAATATATCAAACTCTGTAATCTGAATAACATTGTTAGCATTACTGACGTTAGATAAACCATTCAATAGTATATAAAAATTTGTTGAAAAAGTAGGAGTATTAACATTAGATTGATATGAAAAAGGATAGCCTAATAAACCAGATGAAGAAAAGTTAAATGTTGCTTGTTTTGTAGATAATTGTAAATTTGCTTCTTCTATTAAGACAGGTTGTGGATCAAAGTGATTAAAGTTTATTGTAAGATCATTATTTGAATCTTTAGAATGTAAAGTAGGAAAAACACCTTGGGGACACATTATAACGTCTGTTATAAATTTTGAACTTGTACCTGAAATAGAAAGTTCATTTAAGTAGTTTTTAAAAGGATCTAAATTAGTAGTAGATATATTTTCCATATCTTTTATTATAAAACTTACAGATCCTTCTATTCCTCCAGAAACACTATTTGGATTTTCATAAACAGAGTTATTTAAAATAGAGTTTCTATATATAGGCTCTGACAAGTTAAACCCACTACCTTCATAAACACCTTCAGCATTTTTAACTCCAGTACCTAAACCTAAAACTCTAGTAAACGAAAATTGTGTCCCGCCGTTTTCAAACCAAACCCTTGAAGATTCATAACCTTGTGAGTCAACATTACAAGAATATTCGTCTCTTAAATTTTTAAACTTATTAAATTCTTGTAATCCAAAAATGTTTTCGAATGTATTTTTAACATTGTCATCTTCTTCATGTAAAGCTATTTGCGTAGGAACAAATGCAGGTCCTTTATGAGAAACGCCTATAGAACATAAAGTATCAATATTAAAACTAGGATTAATAACACCTTTAAGCGAAGGTATATCGCTATGTCTTTCAACTCTATTCATAGATAATCTGCTCTTTTTGTAATACTAATTTATAATGATATATATCAAAAAAAACAAAATTATCTATAAATAGAAATTTTAATATTGATTAGTACTGGAGAACACAGTTGTCGTACTTAAGAGTCAATGAAATTTCCATTAAGTTTTCGTTGTCATAAGATAATGAACCAAAATTAGCACTTGTAATAAATGCTCCTTTAATATCCCAAAGTTCAATTACAGTTCCTACAGGATCAAGAAGCTTAAGTTGACAATCTCTCTTATAAAAGTCTGCATATCCAGCTCTACCACTAACACTTTCATGATGAGTTCTAACCCATTCCATAACTTGTTGAGCGCCACTTGGAGCGATAGGATCATGTAAAGTACATTGAATATCATTAAAAGTCATTCTTCCTGCAACATGTCTTTCACTATTTATCCATCTAATAGTTTGAGGTGAAGTACTGTATGTAGGTCTATTAGCTGTCTTCATAAGAAAAGCGTCTATACCTTCAATAGCAAATACCCATCTATTTCCTCTTTTTGATTCAAACTTATTTGGTATCATTTCTGTAACTGATAATGTTTCAGCCATTGTTATTTTCTCCTAAATCTTTATAATATATATTAAGTTAATCTATAATTATTGAATTGTATTTGCAACAACGAAGTCAAGAGAAATAAATTCTACAGATTTTGTTGGTTGTAAATAAATTTTGCCTCTAATTGTGTTATTTTCAATGTCGTTTTGTGTTGTAGTTGTTGTATCAATCAAAACTTTATATCTAACAACGCCTCTTCTTCTTTGAACGTCTTGCATAATTGGTTCAACTAATGCAGAAAATCTTTCCAATGTTGATTCACGATTAGGTTCAAATAATAAACTCTCACCAATTTTCTTAACTTTTCTACGAATATCAATAAGAAGTCTTCTAACATTTATTCTATCAAGTGCTGATGCACTTTGAAGCAATGTTTTCTGTCCAAATGCATAAACTTCACCTGGTCGACCAGCTGGAACGTAAATAGGATTTATATCATTGTCATAAAGATCATCCAGAAGCTCTCTGTTCATTTGAACCTTTGAGTCTATAGAATTGGTAAGGGTACCTCTTGTTAAACCAGCAGGAGCAGCCCAAGGTGCTTCTAAAGTATCGTTACGACTCATAACGCCAATCATTGCAACACTTGGAGGAACTTCAACAGGTGCAGAATCAGATGTTCTTCTTATTAAAACATTTGGGAAATAAGCTGCTGCAAAAGAAGAATCCAAAGATCTAACAGCAAACTCAGAAATCGTATTTCCTACGTGTGGTAATTCTTCGTCATTAACTCCCTCTATAAATCTATTTGCTCCCTTTTGTTCTATATCCATTACTAACATTGCATCAAATCTTGTCTCGCAAGCTGTAATTGCATAATTAGTCACAGAAAAAGCTCTTTGCCCAGGAATAGCTAATAATTGGAATTCTGCAGCAGACTTATCTGATAACACATCAATTGCTTTTCTATAAGACATAACTGTAGGACCTGTTACTTGACTTGTTCCTTTTTCGTCTCTACTCTCTCTAGATGCAGCAGCTCCATTTAACTCAGACTTATCTTTGTCAAATATATTAACTCCATCCCATCCTCCTTGGAATAAACATCTAAACTTAAGATATTTAACATTACTTCCCTTTGCATCCTTTGAAATACTAACAAATCTACCACCTGTTCCATAAACACCATCTCTATTATAACGTGCTTGACCCCAAGAAGTAATAAAATCACTGCTAATACCTCCAGCAGGTATTTTAATCTTTTCTAAACTAAAGAATGAATTTTGAAAAGTATCAGCATCATCTTCTTTATAAACAAGCGAAGGATAAAACTTTGCCCAACTCAAAAGAGATTTATTGAATTCATTTTCTATGTGCTCTTTAGGATTAGTATCTTCATTAACGTTTTTCTTAATACCTAGCTTGACACCCCAAGCTAAATCATTAGTAGCTTCATAAACACTATCAGTAACTTTTTTACTTATAGATGTTACGTAAAAAAGAGGTAAAACTTTTATGTCATTAAGTTTGTTTATTTTATTATTTGAACTATCTGAAAATACTAATTGATCATCGCCATCTGTAAACTCTTCAGTAAACTCGCTAGTTGTATGTAAGTAACCGTGTCCTTTAAAACCTGTAGGCAAAGCATCGATATTAACTGTATTTCTTTTTAGTTCATCTGATAGTTCAACTCTTACATACTCGTTTCTTACTTCAAAATTACCTTTTGTTCTTAATTTTTGAGAAGAGAAATCGTAATATGTATATTTATCACCTATAACTCTTCCGATATAATTTCTACTATTAGGATCTAAATTTAATTGTTTCCAAGTAACAACAGGAGTTCCTAATATAGAATCTGAACTGTATTCTTCTAAAGTAAGAGAAAATGTTCCATAATCATCTTTTTCATATCTTAAGTCAGATATTAAAACTCTATATAAACTATTTCCACTACTACCATCATCTAAAATATGTAATTTAAATAACTTATGTACACCATCAGTTCCTCTATTTGACGTATCATTTCCTCCGTTATATTGAGAAACTATCCAAGGAGTTTTTGCCGTTCCAAATCTACCCTCAAACTTTTCATATTCATAATCAGTATCACTAGAATCTTTTGATATAAGAAATCCTGTCATGTTAGTGTAATCTGTTCCATTTATTGGAGCACCACCTCTTAATAAACCGCTATTACTAACTTGTGCTACAGCAGCTTCAATATCCCAATTTGCGTATAAATAATGACCAAGCTCTTCTATTTTAGTTGGGTCTGTATTTAAAACTTTAGCAAAGTAATTGTCATCTTGAGGATTAAAAGAACATGTATAAACAGAAGACTGTTCAGCGTTAAGAAATCCATTTAATACTATTTTAAATGTATTATTAGTTACATCACCTACAGAATATCCAACTAAATTACTACCTGTAGTATTACCAAAAACACTTATGTTTACTTCTTTAGAAATATTACTTGTAACATCAGCAGATGCTTCAGAATAAGATACATAGTTATTTTTTACAGTATTTCCTTCTGTAACATTTAATGTTGGTTTAACACCTTGAGGAGCCATTAAAATACCACGAATTACTGGAGCAGCTGCTCCTCCTCCTCCTGTAAAGTTAACTGTTTTTGGCCCGTGATTTCCAACTAAGCTAAATCCGCTAGTATTGCTAAATGTAGCATATTCACCCATTTCAATTCCTACACAAGTCGTGTCACCTCTTAAACCACCTTGAGCACTACCTTCAGCAACAAAAGTATCGTTTGCTGCATTATTGTTTTTATATGTTAATGTTAAAGAATCATTTGCGTCATCAACTGTAACATCTAAAGATAGATGAACACTAGAAATACCAGCTTTATTGCTAGGGTCAATTATTTCGTTTCTTAAATTATAAAGTGTTTCCTGTAGGTCGACACCTATTTTAACTTTTCTTGGTTGTCCTGAGTTTTGCCCATTTTCATCGTCTCTGGTTACATCAAATAATAAGTGAAGTTTATGCCATCCATCAACATCATCAACTCTTTGAGTCCTAATAACTAATTTATCACCAACACGAGGATTTCCAGTTAACTTAATTGTTAAGTTTTTCTTTTCAGAGCTATCTGTTCCACCATAAAAATGACATGCTGCAAAGTCTGCTTTAGTCTTTTCATTAGTTGTAGATAAAACAGCGTTTGCTTGACTAGAAGCATTTACAAGTGTAATATTAGACAGAGTAAAGGCTGTAATATTTGGAGAGTCATCAGGATCAGCATTGCCATCTTCACCAAGATTTTTTTGAAAGATAGTTAACTTAGTACTTTGTGTATCTAATGTTGTTGTAGATAAGCCTTGATGAAGAGTAGCTGTACCACCTGAAGGTGCTACTCGGTCAATTGCAGTTTTTAAATTTCTTAAAGATTCTAAAAGTGTAGATCCAATTTGAACCCATACATTATTATTAGACTTAATGACATATTTACCTGTAACTAAATCAGCAGTTGTATTTCCTCCACTTGTTTGAGTTATCACGATAGATTCTGCAGCTTTAAAGTGATATGAAACACCTTTTTCTGTAAGTGATGCATCTCCATCATTTTCAATTAGGTTAAAAGTAATTGTTTCATTTGCAGAAACATTTGCAGAAGTTCCTGCAGTTTTCATTATATCAAATCTTGCAGCAGTATTTCCAGCAGAACCAAAACTCACAGTTTGACTAACTTCAGATGCTGTTTTACCACCAACATTAATATCTGTAACTACACCATCTGATTTCATGTCAGACTCAGCAGTCATATTATTTGTTGCTGTTCCTAAAGAAGAGTGTTGAGAAGAAATTGTTAAAGTACTTCCTGTTAAAGATGCTATTAAATGTGCATCTAAACGTGTTGAATTATCATCTGCTACAGTAGTTCCATTGATAGCATCTCTTAAATCAGTAAGTACTACAGCGTTAGAACCATCAGCTTTAATAACTTTATCATTATCATTTAGTGCTTCTCCGTCTGAAAAAGTAAAAGTGACTACTTTTGTTGTAGAAGAATTGTTAGGATCAGTATTAAAAGTTAACTTTAAAGTACTTCCATCTGTTATATGAGTATCATTACTTAAAGTTATTTTTAATGATCCAGCTGCTTGTGCTGTTTGAACTCCAGAATCTTGAAGAAATGTACTTCCTGTTGAATCTTTCATAAAGCAACCAAGCATGTGAGTTCTTGCTATTTCTGTAGCTTTTGTTCTTCTGTTATCATCTATTGATGCATATTTGTTTTTGAATACTTTTGATCTATTAGCAGAGTCTTCTGGATTTAATTGAACTTGTTCACTTCCTACAACAAATCCAGATCCTGTTGCTGCAGAACTTCCATCACCAACACCAAGAACTCTAATAAAAGTTCCTGCTTGTGAATTTCTCATCCATTCGTTAAAAGCTAAAGGTGCATATAAATTTGAATTTTTAAGTCTACCTCTAGAAGTCATGCTTCCAAAAACTTCTTGAAACTGCTGCATATTGGCAAATGTTCTAGGTACAAAGGCAGGACCTTTATGTGAAGTACCAACAATAGCAGCTGGAACGCCTTGCGGCTCTATAGAAGTAGAGCTTACTTGTGATAAGTCAATTTCTCTTAGTGTTACTCTTGCTGATCCTTGTTTTTGTCCAGCCATGTTATTTAATCTCCTATTAATTTGTTTTATTTATTAACTATTATTATGATGGGAATTCTACGCCACTATTTGTAATAATGAAGTCCATTGCTATAAATTCAACTGCTCTTGTAGGCACAACAATAATCTTTCCGTTAAGTCTATTATTATCAACATCCTCGTCAGTATTATTTGTTTCATCCATTATAACTCTAAAATCTTCAATACCAGAATTTATCTGAATATCATTTAACTCTCTAGTTGCGCTAGAAATAAAAGATGATCTTGTTTGAGCGTCATTTTGAGCAAATAATAATCCTAAAGCAATCTTTTCAATTCGCATCTTTATCTCAATCATTAATCTTCTAACATTAACTCTATCCAAAGCAGTTCTAGCTACTTGAGTTGTTTTCTGACCAAAAATAACAAATTGATTATTGGGAAAACTAGCAATAGGATTAATTCTAGACTCATATAATGTATCCCTGTCAGCAGCATTTAATCTTGAATCAACAGATGCAACAGAAGCTAAAGCGCCTCTAGAAAAACCAGCAGGGGCATACCAAGGTTGAGAATCATTATCTGTTTTCGCAAGAGCACCTAAAGCAACAACAGAAGCAGGTACATGAACAAGTCTAGGATTAAATTGACTCGCTCCTAAATCGTCACCCTGATCTAATATTGTAACGTCTGGGAAATAAGTTGCTACATAATTATTATCTAAATCTTTTCCATTAAACTTTGTAGAAGTAGCATCAGCATCAGGTACTAATGATGTTACTCCACTTGAATCTAAAAATATTCTAGTATCATAAGAATCATAATGTGGAATATCCATTAAATATATAGCTTTACCATACTCTTTAACTCTTTCAGATACGTAGCTTGTAATTAGATCATCTCTTATTCCAGGTAAAACCAATACATTATGATTTATAACAAGTTCGTCTGTCATTAACTTAACAGCACTTCTAAAAGCGTTTATAGAATTGTTTGATAATCTTTCACCACTCATTCCAGATGAAGTTCCAGACAAACCACTTGTATAATTTACACCATGACCACCTGATTCTACAGATGCAGATTTGTCTGTAAAGTAATATGAATCTTTATCCATAATATTTACCCCATCAAAACCTCCATACATAGGCGCTGTAAATTTAGCCATTCTATTGTACTTGTTAAATTTAACCTTGTCTTCTTTTAAAAGACCAGCTAAAGTCAATCTTATTTCATTGCTATTAGTTGCACCTTCTGTTGTAAAAGGATCTTGTGTTAGTGACATTTTAATTTGACCAGAAGCTGAATCATAAATATTACTCGAAACTTCAGCGTTTCTAATATATACTGCTTCTAAATAAACATCACTAACAGTTCCAGAAACTGTAGAAGAAGATGATTCCTTTAAAGCAACTTTTGCTAAACTAAATTTATTATTATTTATTGTATCACTATCTAATCCACTTGTTAGAACATTAACAACTTTCCCTAAAGTTTTAACAAGGTTACCTGCTAGCCTATTAGAATCAATATCAGTAGCTCTATTAGGATTATGAATATCTGTTATTCTGCTAGCATTTAATCCCCAATGTAAATTAGTATTAACAGATTCACTATTTAACTCTAATCCATCACTACCTAAAACTTGACCTAAATAAGTTTGAAAATACTTACCATCAGGCTTTCTCATATCTCCTAATGTAACTTTCATTCTATAAGGTAATGGAGGTATAACTGATAATAATAACTTGTTAGATCCAGCATTAGCAGCAACAAGTGTATTTGATGAATCGTCAATACCAATAAGATAATTTGAACTAGCATCTCTGCTTGATTGTCCGTCTTTAAGCGTGCTTGTTGTTTTTAAAGTAGGAATACCTCTAAATCCAAAAGGAAGAGCATCTTCAGGTACTTCACCCATTAAAACATCATCAGAGATTTTAATTCTAACTCTTTCTGATTGATTCTCATAAGTTCCTTCTCTAACTAATCTTTTTTCGTTTTCATCGTCTGTTGCTAAGTTTAAATAAATCTTTTGATCACCAATAACTTTAGCAATATAATTGTCAGAGTTTGGGTTTAAAGATACTCTTTCAAATGATTCAAAAACTGTAGGATTTAAATCAGAATCGTATAAGTCTCTAACTTGAACTGAAAATGTTCCAAACTTATCATTAGGATCTGTAGAAGCTCTTAAATCAGAAATACTTACTTTATATTTTCCTGAACCAAACTCACCATCGTCAATTGATTCGAATTTAAAAAGTTCATATTCTCTTTCACCGTAGGGCTGTGAGATAAACATTGGCGTTTGTGCTGCAGTAAACTTGCTAGAAAAGTCACCGTAATAATTTAAATACGAATCTTTTCCTCGTAATATAGCAACTTTATTACCCGCAACATCAGCAACAGATGTATCTACAGGAAAATCTGCATATAAATAATGTAACTTTTCTTGATGTTTAAAGCTATCAGTATTTAAAACTTTAGATATATAAGCATCATCGCTAGGATCTAAAGAAACAACATAAGATGCAACTTCTGCATCTTCGTCAGCTTTATTTACTATAATTAATTTAAATCTAGAAGATGATGCAGTTGCAACATCGTTATCACCAGCATTACTAACAGCTGCTCCTACTTCGCATATTAGCATTGAATGATCTTTTTCCATAAAAATCATTGCTCTAATAAGTTGCGCATTAAGCTCTGTTCCTGTAGTTAAGACGCCATCACTTGGATCTTGATCTGCAGCTAGCGTAATCGAGTTATTATCGTTTAATAGCCCAAGTGTAACGTGCTCTGCATTATTTACTGTATGATCTGCAACAATAAATTGAACTGCGCCAGAAGCTCTATTAGTATTTAAACCAGCACCTCCTGGTCCTGCAGTTCCTACTACTTTAAAGCCTGCGTTTACTGAGCTTGATCCGTGACCTGCGCCTAAAACTCTACACATCGTAAGAGATTTACCACCGTTAGAAAAGAATTCTGCAGCAGCATGTGCAGAATCTCTATCTTGTTCGGGTTGTCCAAAAACTCTTACGTACTCTTGAAATGAAGTGACTGTTGTTGGTACAAAAGCTGGTCCTTTTTGTGTTGACCCGATGACACCCACTGGTGTTGTATAATTTCTAAATAATGGTCTGCTAATTATTTCTATTTCTCGTTCAAAGAATCCTGGAGACTTAAATGTCTGTTCAGCCATAGTTATAACTCCTAAATTATATATTCATCTATTAAATATGTAATTACGATCCAAATATTACTCTTCGTTAGAAATATTAAACAAAACTTCAGCAAAACGAGAATCATATAGCGTTTCTCCCTGTCCTGTAGATGTTGTTACCATAACAGGAACAGAATTACCACTAGAATCTTTAAAAACTTTTTTAACTTTTTTAGTATAGTCTGTTCCTCTTTCACCTACAAGCTCTGATTTATATTTTTCGTCTTGCGAATTTGAAGAAAAAGCATCCGATTTATCGTAATTATTTAAATTATTTGAATTCTCAAAAGAATCTATTCCTATCTGCATGCTTGGAACAAATCCATCTTCAGTTCTAAGATCATCTAAAATGTTTGCATTAGGATCACTATCTTGAACTCCGTTTGATTTTGGCTCAATATTTGTATAATCGGTTAACACTTCGAAATTAATAACAGGAGAGCTTACGAATGATCTTAAAGCTGTTTTACCATTTTTTATATTAGGAGCTATAATGTATCCATTGGTACTTAAAGTTAAAGTATTCTTTACAAACCTTTCACCATCAGTATAATCTTCATATGAGTTTTGCTGAGATATCTGATCTTGTATAGACGCTGTAAACCAATAACCTTTATCAGACTCTATTTTTAATATATTTCCCGGGTTTATTGTAAAACTATTTAATACTGCTTCTAGAAAATGATTCATTTGCTGAGTAAATGATGCCCATAATATAATATTATATGTTGCTGAATAATATTTTATTGGTGGTATTTCTATAGTTTCTATAATATTGTTTTTAATGTTAGGCTTTAATGAAAAATCTACTTCTTTTTCTTCTTTAGATTCAGAATTACTTGAATTTCTTAAATTTTCAAAGTTATTTAGTTGTCTATATATAATATCTTTAGGTGATATCTTTTTCTTTATTACGTGAGGAAACATTTGATTGTTTGCAGGATGTGTAGCTTTACTTGAAATAGAATCTCTAGATATTGAAACTAAAGGTAAAATAAGTGCACCTGTTCTATCTATAATAGGTTTTTTTCTTCTTAATAAAGCATATCTTTCACCTGTAGCAAATATAACAGGAACTTTCTTTTGTTCACCTTTTAAATCATAATATAAAGGCATTTGCTTGTCAAAAAGATTAAATACAGCTTTATCTAAATCTTCTATTCCACAAGAAGGAATAGTAAAGTTTTCTGTGTAATTTTGACCTTCATATCCTGTAGGAGCATATCTATTTTTTATTTCATCATACTTTGTAGTCATTAGTCATCTCCATAAAAAGAAGAACCAATACCATTTAAAGATCTTTCAGTACCGTCAGGAGCAACTTTTCTTGCTTTACCAATAGGTGCTTCTAAAACTTTATCTTCTACTAATTGTCGCTTATCAGTTTCAGTTAATCCTCTTTGTTGTTCAAAAGTAGTTTGTATTGCATCTTTATCAGAGTAGAATTCATTAGTAGGTCCTAATGGAGTTTTATTTATATTTTCTATTCTTGTTTGTATAGCATTTAATTTAATAGATACAACTCTTTCAACTTGTCCAAAAGCAATTTGATCTGTAAATACTGATGTTATTTCATAGAAATTGTCTCCATAAGAAAAGTAATCTCCGTCTTTTACGTCAATATTTCTGTCTATTAAGTCTCTTGGGTGAAGATAAGCAATAATCTTTTTTAATTGCTCTTGACCAAATCTAGTTGTTTTAACAACAGAAGGCTGCCATTCAATAAGACATTCAACTTCTACAGGAGGATTAAATATCTTATGTATTGATTCTTCATATATGTCATGAACATTAGACAAATCTTCTCTAACTGTATAATAATATATTTTTTGACCTACAACATCTTTTATTAATTCTTTTGTAATATCAGATATAAAGTCAGCTTCTCTTTGCCCAATAAATAATCTTGCCATTTTTTTATCCTTATCCCATTATTATCGCTCTGCCATTAGGCACAGGAATATTTTTAAGTATCGATCGCATAGAATCAGACTGAGCTGCGTCACTCTCAATAAGCTTCTGATATGTTAGTTTATCTAATGTTTCACCTAGCCCTTGATTTAGTTTGTCTTTTTCTGTAGCAGCCTGACTTAATAAATCAGATCCGTTTAATTGCAAGCTTCCTCCAGGTATAGGAACAGTTCCAAACTTTGATCTTATTAATCCTAAAGTTTCTTTGCATAAAGCTAAAGTATATTGTCTTATCCACTGACGTGACATTGCATTCATTCCTTTAAAAGGAATATTTCCAAAAGGAACATTAGATATATTAGATACACCTTGCAAAGAAGTATCATCATAAGGTAAAGAAGGTTTGTAAGGATCAGCTGGGAATGTAAACTTTATAAATAGATTCATTGGATTACTACTTGTAGGATTAGGATAAATTCTTAAATCTTGACCTTGTAATTTATAAGAATAGTTACTTCTTCTTACTCTATTAGATATGTCTAATTGACCAGCTCTTAATAAATCTTCAAAAACAGGTAATACATAAAAAACAGTTTCAGGAGTAAAAGATTCAAAAGCAAATTGATTATTTAAATAATTTATTGCTGAAGTTGTATCAAAAAATCTGTATGCAGCTTGTGGAGAAAAATGAAATATTTCTTGAATTTTTATTTTTGATTGTTGAGCATTTTGTGCATTTTTATAATCTTTATAAGCTGGATTAAAAATGCTATACTGCGTAGAATTAGTACCATCATAACTAATTAG
>Ga0098048_1000269_pt1 | contig 26759 bp, 39 predicted proteins | sample 13_taG_FD_75052 | JGI IMG/M metagenome (GOLD analysis project Ga0098048, IMG submission 75052) | Marine viral communities from the Subarctic Pacific Ocean - 13_ETSP_OMZ_AT15268 metaG | ecosystem: Environmental > Aquatic > Marine > Oceanic | place: Pacific Ocean | collected 2015-01-16 | reverse complement strand
AGCCAAGAGGTCAAAACCTGCTTACCGATCTTTGCTACCGCTGTGCTTCGCACGTTCTTAAAAAACCGCGTACCGCTCTGCGGCTCTAATCTGGCGCTTTACCGCTTCGCGGGATAACTACAGTACGATGAAACAAGATGTTCAAATATGGTTATTACTTGCAGTCATACTCGTGGTACTTGCAGTACAGGGTTGTGGGCAACCACCAATGACCACTATAGACAGTGTAGTAGAAGCAGAGGAACACGGCGAAGTAACACAAGAACGTGTTGCTGATGATACAGGACCCACAGACTGGGAAGCAATAGGACGCACACTTGGTTGTGTGTTTGCTCCAGAGACCTGCAAATAGTTTAGATCAAATCCCCTATAAAGAAGCCTTTTAGCAATCAAATACCCCGTGGCCTTTTAAATACTACTGTAAACAGTGTTCGAGAGCACGTCTTAGTGAAGTAACAAAGACCCTTTTAAAACTGATGAGGTCAACAGGTAAGAAGCTCAACTGCATACATAGATCATAAATACTTCTTAAAAAAGGGGATTTATGGCAGGAATAAAACAACGTGGTGTCTCAAGTATTCATATACCCAAGACCTACAAAGGCCAACTTGTAAAGCCTTCACGCTACATAGGGAGCAACGGAGGTTCAGGATACATGACTGGCACAGTGATAGAAACTGGTGACCTTGTGTGGGAAGCCGGCAAATCAAGACCTACGCCTTGGCGTAACATAAGTTAGTGTGTAAATTCGAGCCAGGTAGTAATACAGTACTTGTCTCCCACTAATGGTGGATTACCTCTGTGGGTGTGCGTATAACCTGCGGGGCAAAACATAACTCGCCCAGCTCGGGCATCAATCCTACGGCTCTGATATAAGAATTCAGTTTCACCTCCTTGTTCAACGGTGTTTAAGTAAACCATTGCAAGTATGGCACGCTGTCCTGTGTCTCTACTTGCATGTTCACAGTGCCATACGTGATAACCTTCACTGGGACGAGTATGCTGTATTTTAATGCTGTGACTCAACTGTATGGGATTAACGTTTTCAAATATACCAAACTCACTGACATAATCATCTACACATCTGTGTATGCAATCATAATAGGGTTGTAGTAGTTTATTCATGCTGAGGGCAAATGTACCAGTCTCCCCTTCGTCATAGAGCATAGCACCGTCTTTGTTCATCTTTGGTGCTCGTTCGTTTGCAGTTTGGCGATTCAGTATACGTGTACCCTGTTGTTGATTGTAGTAATCAATCACAGTTTGACAGTATTCTGGATCGAGTTCGTTGTCCCATGTTTTAATAAAGTCTTGCATATGTGTATTTAAACTGCTACTATAATAGGTGCTTTAAACCTGGTTAAAACGCTGTTGCTCGTGTAAAAAGACTAAAGTGCTACAATGTACTGCGAATTGTACTAAGTCGGCATTTAAGAGCCATTTAGGGGTGATTTTCATAGTCTTAACACGCCTTAAATGCATGGCGATTTTTTGCCACGATATGTAAAAAAGACTGTTATTGTAATTTCCAAACACTGTTGATGCTAACACGCATGGGCCAATCTTTGGGTGGATTGCCGGCATGCGGAATGCTTGAATCAAACATCACAGCACGATTGGGTTTGTACTCCACAACCTGTGAAGGATTGACTATGTCAACTTGATGTTCCCAGAAGCGAAGATCTCCGCTACTGCCAAAAGGCCACCATACAATACTCTTCAATCGTTCTGTGTCATCTGCGATCATATCGCAATCACGATGTGGGTATTGTTCACTTGCGGGTGTAGTACCATTCATTCTCAGTACTTCAAGTTGTTTAGGACCGTTGGGTAATAGTTCAAGTGCAAAGCAACTTGCCATTACGTTTGATAAACCTTTTAAGGGGTCTTCCATCTCAGGATAGTTCTTGTGCCAAAGCACACAGTTGTAATAGTTTTCATACTCATCACCGTATGCACTTTTTACTCTGCCATATTCCCATTGCTTACAGTTTGATATACTCTGTTGTATTGTTGCGAGTAACCAATTAGGAAACACATCATCTATTACTGTAACACTACTCACTGCCAAGGTTTCCAATGAACTGTCTTAGTTTAGTACTGTCTGTGTCTGCTCTTACTTTCTTAACTGCTTCACCTGCATCTGGCTCTGGTGGTTCTGATGTGTCAGTTGTTCTTTGTAAACCTTTTAGTACTGAACTGCCTGTGCTACTTGCATAGTTGTTTGAGTCTTCATCTTCATCAAGATCTCTAATACGCAAACTGTCTATGTCAAACTCAAGATCAATCTTAGCACCTACTCCACTACTTGACCTTGTCTTCATTAACTGTATTTGATATCTACCACGTTCACGCATTGCTCTACTTGTAAAGATACCTATCACATTATCAGCAGTTTGAATCTTACTCAAGCCACCACTGATGTGCGAGTGATCAAATTCTATTTCTTCTACTGCACCTCTGTTCAACTGTGCCGCTGTTACAAACACACAACCTAATTCCATTGCAAGGTTACGCAGTTCTTCTGATACAAACTTATCTTTAATAAACAAATCACTTGGCGATACTTTTCTACTCATAGGCATCATCAAGTCTAAGTAGTCAACCAACAGTACATCAATCTTACGTCCTGTTTTAATTTCATACTCTTTCAAATAACTTCTAATGTCGTTTGCGTTCTTACCACTTGGCATATACTTGACTTGGAATGCTCCAGCCTTCTTACCAATCATCTTGACTTTCATTTCAACGCCATCAAGATCTTTAAATATTTCTTTTGTTGGAATGTCTGTGAACATACTGTCAACACGCATTGCTACCAATGCCTCACTCAACTCAAAACTTAGATAACAAACGTTCATGCCGTTCAATGCCCAGTTCACTCCTAAGTTTGCCAAGAACAAACTCTTACCTGCACCAGACCCACCTGCAAAGATATTCAGTTCACCTTTGTTAAAGCCACCAAACAGTTTTCTATCAAGTGTTGTCCAGCCTGTGCTTACTTGTCCATTGTTATCTTTCAATCCCATAAGTCTACCTTTAGGATCTTCAAAGTAATTAATACCCAAGTCCTTTTGTAGTCCTACTTGTATTGCAGTCTTGACTTTGTCTTCTACAGGACCATACTCACCTTTTTCAAGTAGTTCAGCACTTTCAAGTATTGCTCTCTCAAGTCCTTTGTGTCTTGTAAACGTTTCAAACTCTTGCAGTAACCAATCATAGTGTTCTTCTCTAAGTCCTTCAGGAACCTTAAGATCAGTTTGACAAGTTGCATTAACCATTTCTTCTGTAGGCAATGCATTGTGTTCTGTAACATATGCGTTCATAAACTCTGCCGCATCTTGCAGTTTACGATCAAATAAACTATGGTCAAAGATAGTCTGACAACGCACAAACGATTGTGCATCGCTTAACATCATTTGCAGATATACCTTTTGTACATCATAACCATATTCTTTATTCATTCGCTAATCCTTTTTTTGTCCTACTATTATACCATACTTCTTCATCAAAGTCAATATGTTTCTTCTCCAAAGCCAGTACTGCTCCAATACAACTTCCTGGATCACCTGGATTGGTTGGTATCCAAAAGCCTCTCCAGTTCTTTCTAATCTTGTCCATTGCGCCTCTGTTCAAAGCACAACCTCCTGTTACAGCAAGATTGGTACTTGGGTTATTGTACTGTATGCTTGTAGTAAGTTTCATACATAGGTCTTCAAACACATGTTGAACACTTGCCGCAAGGTTTTCAATATCTTTAATCTCAGGAGCATACCATCTTAATCCTCTATGGCAGTTCTCTTTAAATTTAATTTTACATAATGGATCATACGTTACCTCAAAGAAATCATCATACAGTCTTTGCTTGTACTTGTATGGATTACCAGACTTTGCTAACGTACTCACAACTGCTTCTTGCTTGTTAGGTATATAACCTAAACGCTGTGTCATTGCACTGTACCAAAGTCCTAAACTGTTAGGATAACTTTGACTGCTAATCTTTACTAATGAATCTCCATCACCTCTCCACATTGTTAGTGTTTCAAACTCTCCAATGCTGTCAATACATATTACATTGCCGTGATTCCAACCGCTTGTGTAATATCCATATGCCGCATGTGATAAGTGATGTGGTACATACTTAATAGGAACATTAATGTCCCACTGCTTCAAGTATGCTCTAATATTATTTTCTTTGAACAAGAAACCTTGTCCGGCCCATAACTGTCTAAGACTTTTTGTAAATGGATTCTCATACCATACAACTTGATCTGGATCGCCAAAGTTCTTTCTTGCAACATTAATAATAGTCCAATTGAAATGCGGATCGTTATCTACGTTACTGAAGTCTTTGCTCAGTGCCGCCCATAACAATTCTAACTTGTTCTCTGTCTTTCTAAACACAGCCAAACTTGCATCGTGACTGTTGCCAACCATACCCCATATGATCATAGTTTTATCTCCAGGCATTCTCATTTGTAGATGAACGGATCACGTTTCTTAAGTTCCTCAATCCTCTTTTTCATTCTACGTTTCATTCTCCAATCACTAATTGGTCTAATGATCTTACCCCACAACTTTTTTAACCAAACCATTTTTTGCTCCGTAGTTTAATTTTTAATTCGTTCTTTTCACTTGCTGACACAATTGAATACAATGTGTACATCTTGCCATATTCATTTACAGCATCATTCACATCGTTTATGTTGTTACCCCATTCGGGCATACTAACACTCCAACCAAGTTCCATTGCTTGGTCTACAAGTTTAGCACCTGCTTCATCTCTATCAGGCACAACTATCTTGTTTGTATTTAAACTATTGAGGAGCATGGCCTGTTGATCTTTGATTTCGCTACCCAGCAATGCACAGCCTTCTACTGCTATTGCATCAAAAGGACCTTCTACAACAATAGTAAGCACACGACTATAATGTTGTGCATCAAGATTGAATACATATCCAGGTTGTTGATCACTTAGATATTTTGGATTACCATCTTTGACTTTACGTGCAGTGTATCCTACTATTTCATTTTTATGATAGAACGGAATAATCAATCTGTCTTTTAGTTCAGGTGACCAATGAAAGTTATAATCTTCTAAGTATAAGTTTCTTGTTTGTAGATACTGTATGACTTCTATTGGTGTGTCGTTGTTAATAGGTTTAGCATCTTTAGGTAATTCTTTAATATCAAACTTAGGAAGTTTTATTTCAACATTAGTAATACCTACTTCAGCAATCTGTAAACATTGTAGTGCAAGTTTAGTTACTACATCATCGGGTGTGTTTAACCATTGAAACAATTTACGCATCTTGTAGGATAGTTGTCTACCAGGTACCCAACTTGCTTTGAAGCCACAGTTGAAACAGTGATAACTTATACCACCTTCGCCATTGTTGATTAGTCCACCACGTTGTCTTTTGTCAGCATTGGTTCCATTGTGTACACAACAAGGTGCATTGAAAGAAGTCCAACCACTTGGAGTAGTTTTCTTCTTAGAAGGTAGATGTAACTGTAGTGTCTCGAATACAATGCTCATAATACTATTATAGTATCATTTGCATCAGAAGTCAACTAATTTCGGACTAATACTTTATCAATTGTTCCAGAATTTGATGTAGTGTATTTGGTTCTCAAATATGAAAACACACCATTAAAATTAACTGGAGTAGGTTCAGTTGGATTAGTTAAACTTACAGATGTAATGTCTACCCAATTAGTTGGATTTTGATTTTCCAAACTACCTTGAATAGTTACAGTACCTGTAAAGTCAGTTGAGTATATTGCCGCAGTGTGTAATGCTTCATTGCCGTTACGTGCCGCCTCTGCTGGTATCTGTTCGCTCTTATATGCAACAGGGTCACTATTTTCAATCTCAGTAAACGCACTAACAGAGTATGTGTCCTTTGGACCTGGGAATGCCTCACCCTGTAATTCGATGGTACCAGTCATCTCAAAGTGGGTGTTAGCATATGTAATTACTTCACTGTTGTCGCTGTCCTTGGTCAAGTATATTGTATATGTTAAGAACTGATCATCTAAGTTTAGCAAGTCGTTTGCAGTAATGCTAACTGTGAACTGTCCTTTGTAGTTAGGTGTTGATGTTTCTTTAATTGTTCCTGTCTTAGTAAGCACTTGTGTCTTGCTATGATCGAACGCTGTAAAGTGTGGCGTATACGTGTTCAGTATGCTTATAGGCTTACTGTCGTTGTTTTTAATTTCAAAGGTTAACACGTTGTCTATGCCTTTAAATATTTTTAAGTTTTTCTGGTACACTTGTCGTAACTCCGTTGTTGTGCCCGTAGTCACATTTGCTACGAGATTGGTTTTGTCATTGACTAAATATCTGGGTATAAGTTGCATATAACTATTTATTAGAGAATGATGTTAAGAAAAGACATAGAAGAAAAATTTCCGTTTTTAAGTGTTGTTACATATGGTGGCAATGAGTACGTCGGTATCGTTTGTAATCAAGATAACTTTATTACAAGCATGTACGTTTACTCGGAGTTGCAAGATGGACATCAACCAGTGTTCTTAGAGATGGGTGAAACATGGTGGTGGGAAAGTAACCGCATGATCCCTATCAATATCTTTTTGAGAAAAGAGATGGACAAGTTTAGATACGCATTGGTTAACATGAACAGTAAAGACGTAAAGATCGTTCACGGGCCAACTGTGAACTTGAAGAACCTTACACTCAAGAGAGTGAAAAGACGTTCTGTACAATTAGTAAAAAAGCCTAAATAATTATTGTTGGATTTGCTCACAGAGCAAGTTCATGTGAACTACGATTGCTTGGGCATATGCCATTGCATGTGCCTTCTTAAAGTAGTAGGAACCGTCTTCAGGTTTTACCCACACCTCTTGTAGTATCTGTTCCCAGCCATGGTCTTGTAGATGTCTCTTTGCTGGTCTTATGATCGCCAGTACTGCCGCTAACTGCGGTATCGTTGTTGGCTTCAGTTTGCTTAGGAGGTAACTGTGTTCTCCTACGTGAAATAATTGTTTGCTGAATTCTGGAGCGGTTAGTAAATCCCATAATGGTTCCTTCTTCATGAGTCTAATAAGATGTGCTTCATCTTGTACATCTTTATATATCGAAACGTTGAGGAAGTCTAATTTAAAATATCCTCGCTCTTCTGCAGTCTTGTGTTCGATTGTAGATAAGTTGTCCACAGGATTGTGTGGAACTTCAGTTGTGTATACACCTGTGTTATGTTTTTTGCCTGTGTCAAGTTTAGCGACACGATGCTTAATCTTATCAAGCACTACGTTTCTATCAGCAAAGTCTATATCAATATCAGGCATTTTATTTAGGCTCTTCCTTGTCCATGCACCATAGCATGAATACGGGTATTGCGTAACACACACATAGAAATATTATTCCGTATAGTATTACCATTTAGGTTTGTACAATGTTTGTATTGTACCATCTCCTGGAATGTAGTATCCTTCGATTTCTCTTTTAGTCACTCGCTTTTTCGATACTACTTTTTTCTTCTTCTTTTGTTTCTTTTGTTTCTGTTTCATTTGCTAAATTGTTTGGTTTAGTGATAGGCAAACCGCCTCTATTAAACCATCTATCATCTTGTGTAACAAACACATGACTCTTAAATCGATTACCGTCTAAGCCTTTGACCATAGTCATTTTTTTAGTAATGGTTCCTTTATAGGTAGTGTAGTCTCTTTGAACCAATCTATACTTACCACTATTAGGGTCTCCATAGATTCTATCTACACTTTCTCCGTCAACACCAACATGGTTTGACACTATCATTTCATTATTGTTTTGTGTGTTCATAGTTATATTATACAGTTTTTCTTCGTCTTTGTCAATCATAAGTTAGCCTTTTGTGCTATTTCTTTTACCAATTCTACGTCTGTTGGACTACGTCTAAAACGTAATGCCCAATGCTGTGGATCCATTACAGCATATACAATCCCAAGTTGTTCATCATTAAATTTTGATAACATCTCTTTACCACTTGCACAGTTCAATACAAGCCATGCACTAATCTTACCATCACGTAAATGTTGTGTTACTCTGTTAAGACTTGCATATCTAAAATAATCATTCCATTGTGCTTCTTGATCATCTCCCCAATCCATCATAGTTTTGATTGAACGTTCTACTGCTGTTTCAACACCTTCTTTCTTTAAGATGCCAATTGCATATTTTTCATACAGTTCATCTCTGCACCAATGATCAAGTTTGACTCCGCTTGTTACTACATAGTCAATATACTTCTCTGGATACAACGGACGCACATTGTTTACAAATGAACCAAACTTTACAAATGCGTTGTAGTATGATGACTTACAAAATTCTTCATAAGTCTTTTCTTTCTTAACGTTCTGACACAGTACATAGAATCTTGTAAACGCATAAAAGCCTAACTGTACACGTTTCTCGTTCTTCTGTAATGCTCTACGTTTTTGTTCGCACATATGCACCATAAGAGTTTTTTCTCTTGTATATGCTGTGTTGCAATATTGACATACGAACTTTTTATCTGACACGTTAGTAACCCCTTGCGTATCTTTTATTTGTATCGTAACCTGCTTCAAGAATTGCTTTTCCGATATCTTTGTAGTCATCTGTGTCCTCTAATACTTTCTGATATTTGCCTGCAAACTTTTTATCAATGCCTACACCTAACAATGGTGAAATGCGTTTCATTAAGAATTCATAATACATCATTGGCGTTGGGTGATAATCTAATGTAGGTTCCTCATCTAAGTTACCTAACTTTGCACCTTTGAACGATATACGTTTATCATGCATCTGTACCATCCAGTTATATAAATCCTTTTCAATCCAATAACTGTTTTGTAAAATCTTTTTGTAAGGTGCCCAATACGGATCATGTAATAAATGTTCTCGCATGTCTGTACCAAATATAAAAACTACTCTTGCTTTAATAGTTCTTGCAAGTGCTACTGCGGCGTGTATAGAGTTAAACGAGTGCATCATATACGAACGTTCGTCCCACAACTTATTCATTACAAAGCCTTTAATCTGATCTGCTTGATTATCAACAAATATGTTGCCGCCTGGATACCAACTCTCAGGTAAGTCTGGATCACTCTTGTGATGATCAAATCTATGATAGTCAGTCCATTGTACAATAACTGTGTCCTCAGTTGTAAAGTCATGACGTAAACATGCTTCACTGAAGCGTTCCATAATCTGTCTATTGCCAGCACCTCTGTTACCCCAGTTGTAAAATTCTTGATAACTTTGTCCTAAGATATCTGCCCATGTAGGCCAGTGATACCTTGTTAGGCTACAACCAAATGTAAACAGTCTTCCGTTCTTTTTAATTATGGCCATTGAATTCCTCTATAAACTTTTCAATATCTTTTTTCTTATTCATACTAACTAACATTTGTATTTCATCTGCTTTCATGTTAGGAAATATCTTTTCAAGTTCTTTGCCTGATTTATTAGTAGCACCCTTTTTCTTTTTGTAACCGATCCATTCATGATACTGAATAGACTTGTTTTCATTTGCTGTCATGCAAAGTAGTTGCCACAATAGTTTTTGATGTTTAGCAATGTTAAAATAGTTCTTGTTATAATATTCATTAGTTTTGAATACTGCAAGTTCTTGTGCTTCACGTTTACCTTTAACTACACTACAATATCTATTAAGCAAAAAGAAACTAACAGACTTACGTTGTTCATCAGTAAGTTCGTCCCATACTTCTTTTGCATTCATATCGATTGCACCAAGTATATCTTTTAAAGGTAATTTATCAGCCATTTAGTTTTGTCTCTATTGAATATGTCATACCTATTGTAACACGAAACGGCACTGTGGTCAAGTCCATAGTGTGCCAATAGTGTGCAGGAAACAGTACACCATTTCCTCGTTTGTATCTTGTTCTTGTTAACTCTGTCTTGCCATCTTCTTCAAAGAAGACTGTATCACCGTCTGCATCATTTACATAATAAACAAACGTCCATAGTCCAGGCTCGTTGTTGCTTACGTCAGTGTGTGGACCATAGTAAACATTCTGTACAGTACCATTTAGTCTTGTACGTGTTACTTGATTAATCTCTGCGTCTGGTATTGTGTTAGGAATAATATCACGTGTCAACGCAGTGTGTAATAACTTTGTAAGTTCTTTATGGTCATCAAGTATATTGCTTTGTGTACAAAACATAACATCAGTAAACAGTGCAGGAGTTCTGTACTTGTTGCCTTCTTCATGTTCTGGTGGTACACTTACAAACTGCCAATTAACATCTTTAGTTTGATCTTCGATATACTGTACTAACCACTCTGGAAATGGATTTTCAATATTAAAAATATTTAATGGACTTACTTTCATCTGTGCTTTCCTATAAACCTTTTAGCGGCATCAATTGGATTACGTAAGCCTTCATACGTCTTGTCAATAAAGCCGATATGGTTTTGGAGTTTGTTATCTAATGCTTCAATCGTTAACTGCAACTTGTCTACTTTTACATTTAACAATTCAATATCTCTTAAAAGTTTTTCTTCATTGCTTGGACTCATTATTTTCCCTTCCTTTTCATTCTATTCATAAAACGTGCATAACTTCCTATACCCATCATAAGACTGTTCATCTTGTTTAGTTCATCAGTTGAAACTAAATGTGTCTTAAGTTTAATTCTTTTTTCTGTTAGTGGCACTAAATGTAACCACGGATCACCTGGCTCTATGTTTAGTTCGGTATTGAACGGAACCATTATGTTAGTAATAGTTGCATGTTGATACTTGAACTCACTGATAGCAGGCACTGTCCAATACTCTATTGGATTTGTCATATGCCATTGAGGACTTGTCCATAACCATTTAGTTCCGCTTGTATCTCTTATCTGCCACGGACTCATAACCTTACCATGAAACATGTTTGGTTTGTGATGTGCATAGTCTTGCGGGTCATGTGGTATAACAGGACTGCCTTCTGGATACGTTTGTATCTCTGCATAGTCTGGTCTATCAAATGTTTTAATTTTTAACTGCATCCAAGCAGGAAACATAACACCTGTTGTTAGCAATTCGTTTACATGTGGACAACGTTTGAGTGTAGCATTGTCTAAGCCTTGGTAACTGCGACTGTCAAACTTACGTGTTGCCGCCATCTTCTTCCACCAATCAGGCATTGTCTTTTCAGCAAGTTCAGGTTCATACGCTTCGTATATTACACGTTGATCTGTAAAACAATCTAATGTTACTGTGCTGGGTTTGTTAAAAATACTAAACATCTTGCCTCGTTATATGATCGTTGTCTAACTGTGGTGGGCGTTCTAAAGCACAATGCCAATTCATACCCATTACAATCCTACGTTGTTCGCTTTTGCTCTTATGACTCTTATGGCTTAACCAGCCTGGAAAGAACACAACGTCACCTTGTTTGACTTCAACCTCTGTAAAGTAGTTATGAAGTTTTGATTGATTTTGGGCGAAACGTGGATAGCCTGCAAACAGTTGTCTACCACTATTTTCAAAAGATAAGTTGCCACCATTCTCTGGTTGCTGTATATACACACTACATACAAGATGGCTATCACCATGGTCGTGTATGTCAGTCCATGCATTTTTATAATGACTGTTTACCCAACTCTTTGATATACCAAACGTGTTGTAGTTCAAGTTCCAAGCGTCTAAAACTTTGTTTGCTTGTCCTTTTAACCAACCGTTCAGTAGTCTTGTTTCTTCCCATAAGTGTGGAGCATCAAGATGTCCTGTACTTGTAATACCGCCATCTTGTTCTACTTCGCCTGGATCAATAATAGTGTCTAACAGTTCAGCACTACGTTTAGCAATAGGGGTTAAGTCTATTGGACATTTGACTTTGTATACCAAGTGTGGTGATATTAAAATAGGTTCCATTACGTATATCTCTTTCCATCAAAAACACAAACGAAGTAACAGCCATTGTCGCCTGCTTCTACTTTGTGAAATACTCCGTCTTCAATTAATACCATTTGGCCTTCTCTAATTTGAAAACGTTTATCATCTAACCACATATGTCCGTCACCTTTTAAAAACATATAGACTTCTTCTTGTCCTTCATGCTTGTGACCTGACGTTGCTTTGTTAGGTTTTAATGTTGTACTACTTACAACTAAATTTTTTAATTCTGTATTATCTCTTACAAGATATCTATCATCTTCCTTTACTACGTGTCCGTCTATATTCTGTAGACTCATTACTGGTTGATTCATTTGTCTATTACCATTAATATTTTTTGTTGCTTTTGAAATGCGTTTACAATTACATTTCCTTCTATGTTCTTAGTGACCTTTTCAGTCCACCAATCCTTACCTTCAATTATCAAATGTGCATTACGACCATCTGGTAATGTTTTGATTGCTTCTCTTGTATCAATTAACAAGAACGCACTCTTTCTAAACAGTGTATTAATATGCTGTAACACATTGTCAATCATTTGTGGTTCAATGTGTTCAAGTACATCTGTACACATCAGCAAGTCTGTTGCGAACTCAGGTATTTGTTTATACTCAACTACACCTGGATCATAACCTTGCAGTTCACACTCCGGATAACGTTTGCCAATTTCTTTCATGACGTTACCTTTGCCACAACCGTAATCAGTTAAACTCTGAGGCTTCCATTTATCAATCCATTCATTAAGTCCTTTGTACTTTCCAGCACTGCCAAAACTTGACTTGAGCTGGTGTAACTTTCTTAATTGGTTTTGATAATGTTCAGAGTACAACTTCATTCAGCAAAACCTCCTGGGGGTACTAAGTCAGGCGTAATACAATGTAGTGCTACGTATCCTGGATACAGATTGTTTGCTGTAGCAATACCTTGCTCACAGTTTGCGAACTCGCCCACCTTAACAATATCCCATGGCATATACGCCACGGTCATCCAAACATACACTACAAATGCATTCATTAAAATAATTCTCCATAGTCAATTGTTTCAATTTGTCTTGATACATCTTTAATAAAAAATGCACACAATGGATTAGGTCCGTCTTCAATTGGTACACTTAATAATTGTCCGTTCTTAGTTTTAGGTACATGCCATTTAACATCATTGTAGAAGTTTGTAACTTTTAAACTTCCAAAGTCTGGCTTGTAACTCTTTAGTGGATTAAAAACAAATGCTTCAAATCCTCTGTCGTTAATACTTGTTAGTGGTAGAATCTCAAGATCGTTTCCAGTCTCAGAGTCTCCTACTGCAATATGCCAGTCAAGTGGCATACTAATTTCTTTGCCGTTAATCTCCATAACAATCGCCGGCGAACTAAAACTTTCTAAAAATATTAGAGGTATAAAAAAGAAATCAGGATTTTGAGGATCGCTGTTATCTAATACACTGAATCTAATATCTTCTTCAATCTGTTCTGGCAGGTTGTTAAGTGAAAAGGCTTTGTTATCTAATGTTAATATATTCATGTAGTTTCCTTTATTTTTGCCAATCTACTTTCTCAATCGTAAACGGATATTCTGCTTCTTTGTAAAACTTCTTACGTGATGTTAAGTGTCTCTTTGCATATTTGCATGTAGACGTAACGTCCCATATCTGTACAAAGTCCTTGTCTTGTGCCTTTCTTATGCCTCTGCCAATTGATTGAATTACTCGGACAAAACTCTTGCCTGGCTCAAGTAATATTAAATTAAAGATACGTGGTATGTTAATACCCACAGCCGCAACACCATATGTTGCAATAATAATTTTGTTTGTACCTTCTTTAATTTCATCGTATGCGTCTTTTCTATCTGCAAGTTTAACATCGCCTTTGACGAACACTGCCTCTGGAAGAAGACTTAATAATTTTTCACCTGCTGATATTCTATCAACAAGTATTAGTGTGTTACCTGATTCTGAAACTGAATCTACTAACTTACCAATATATTCTAAACGACCTTCGTCTGTTGTTAGATACTTTAGTTCGCTTTGATAATCTCTGTGTGCTACTGTATCAATCATTTGTAATACATTAACATGACACTTACTCAATACACCTTTGTCTTGTAATTCTTTTGCACTGATGTTACCAATGACAGGACCTAAACTTGCAAGAATACTTTGAAACTCAAATTGTTCCTTAGGTATTGTTCCTGTTAGTCCCCAACGTAACGGAGCATTCTTTAAATTTTGTGTTAGTAGTTTCTTAAGTACTTCTGCTTTTGCTTGGTGTACTTCGTCAATAATAATAGTTTTTACATCATCTAAAAACTCTGCAAGACTTAAAACACTTTGTCCATCTTTGTTACGTTTGTCAAGTATGTTTAAACTTTGCCAAGTACAAATAGTATGTGTTCTACCTAATTCTTTTCTATCACCAAAGTATACACCTACGTCTAATCCGCAGTTAACATAGTCTTCTTCTGTTTGTGTAACAAGTGATTTGTTAGGAACAATAACTAACGTCCGACCAAGTTTTTCTGTAATGTGTGATAGACATGCAGTAATGATTGTCTTACCTGCACCAGTTGCAACTTCTTGTAATGCTTGTGGATTATCTAAGAAGTTATTAATTGTTTCTACTTGATAGTCACGTAATACAATAGGTTCTCCTTCTGCAGGATGTCCTTTAGGCCAACTCTTTGCCGCAAAATAGTTTTCGTCAATCTTACTAAATTTTAAATTATGTGTTTCTCTATTGTCTTTAATTTCTGCAACTTCAACACCTTGTTCAGTTAATACTTGTAGTACAACATCAAGATGATTAATGTAACCACTACCACCTAAGCCAAAGAATCCTACAGTTCCGTCCCAACGACCTAACTTGTATTGTGGCAAGTAACGTGCATACGGAACTTGAAACTTTAACTTGTTTGCAATCTTTCTACGTACATCAACAGACAAGTTTTCAACTTTAAAGTTAACTTCGTCGTGTATTACTATTCTACAACTGCTCATATAGTCTGCACTCCCGTTGTGTATGTTGTGTCACGGTGTCTTGTGTATGTTGATATCATACTGTCTTCTACTGTCCAAAATAATTTCAAATCAAATCTTTCTACGTATTCTCTTGCGTATGAGTGTGAACCTCTTGAGTCACCAAGTGATAGTACACATACTGGATCCCAATTAGACTTTATAATAGGCTTTGTTATTTTCTTTCGATTAGCAACGACAAGTTTTGTCTTACTGCTTATATTATTATTTAATCCCTTGTCCCTGATGAATTGGTTAAATTCACCATTGTTCTTATTGTCCAATCTAAACATAACGGATATTTCTTCGTTTGCCAAAAACCCATTACATGCATTATAAATCATACTCAAATGATCTGATGCCACTTCAGGATCAATAAGCATGATGCATGGGAACCGGTTCAGTTCGTTTAAAGATTCTAATACTTGATTCAATGGCCATTCCGTTGATCTAATAAACACTGAACTATTTTTTCTATCCAATAACTTGTGTGTCAACGTTGAAAGATCCTGCGGAAATGTAAAGTCTGGAAAACGATGTAGTCCATACAAATAGCGTCTATCCCAAAGTTCAAGTAGTGACTCGTTAGGATTAGGATATCTTGCTGATAATTTTTCTACTAAACTAACATTCATATTTTCAAATTTGTTTTCATATATACCTGGAACAATTTTATCTTTGTTCATAGTAAATTCTACAAGTTCATTATAATATAATTGTACGTCTGTGTCAACATCAAACTGCTCTTTAAATTTATTTGCAACAGTTACAACCTTATAAACATTCTGTTCATTTGCTAAAAAGTTGTGTGTATGTTTTTCGTAAAAGTATTCATCTTTGCTTATTAGATCATTATTTTTAAGATCGTTGACGTGTTCAATAACTTGATTACTAAATGGAAACCTAATGCTTACAAAGGTACCGTTTGGAGTTTCAACAAACTTAACCCAATGGCTTTTGTCTACTTTTCTATAAGGCTCTCTAATTTCATCGACGTGTTTAGTAATATCAATACCTTGATCTGTAAACTGTTCAGTGTAATATTCGAGCAATAACTTTTTAACAAGTTCGTGTTGCTTTTGTGTTAAGGCAGAACCTTTGAACACTTGATGTCCAATACTGTTTAATACTTTTGAGTTATCAACATGTAATTGAAAGCATTTATCTTTCCAATGCTTACCCGGCAGGACTGTTAATCCTACAAGTGCTTCTAATAAATCTTCAATTTTGTAATCGTGGTTCATTTGTGATTCCTAAACTTATAATAGCATTATACAGTATTATAATTCAGAAGTCAAGTGTTTTATTGGGATTCCTTGAGATATTTCCGGCACACTCCATTCTGTGTATGCCAAATTGTTGAGCCACTGCGTTCTATCATGCAGTTTAGGATCGTTTATATTTTTTAAATCTTTTATACTAACGTCCCATGCAAGGCTACTTGGGCCAGTGTATACAGGTATGCCAGCCATTACTGCTTGAGTTGCAGGATTACTTGACCAATTTACTACAGCATATACATCATCAAATTCTAAATCAAAATCATCATATGTGCCTGGTATTTGTTTTGGTGCTTGTACTGTTATGCCTGGAATGTTGATTTTACAACGTGGGTGTGGTCGGATAATTATTTCTTTGTCCGTATATGCTCGTATGGCGTTTACCATGTTACTTACCCATTGATTGATAGCAGGCATGTTAACCCATTGTTCGCTTTTATCATGCTGAGTACAAATTACAATCTTACTGCCGTCAGTGTTCCATGGTTTAAGTTCAAGTCCAAACTGTGTAGCACGGTCAGAATTATTATTGCCTTTAGGAAATGTAGCATCTCTGTTAATACCATTAATGCCTACCTTCCATGTAGTGCCTCTGAACAATGCACCTACTTCAAGTACAATAACTTTTTTATGTTGTTTTATAAATGTGTCCCACACGTTTTTGTTTGCTGACATTCTACCATGCCATAGTACACTCCATATAACAGCAACATCGGCATTCATGTCATTGTACACAACTTCATGTCCTAAGTGTGCTACGCCATTAGCAAATGCTTCAAAGACAGGCTTTGAATTTAATGCACCATTGTGTGTAAACAAACCAAACTTCACTTGGCATCTTTCCAGTATTCTTCTTTGCGTACTCTAAATAAATCTTGAAGTTTACTTTTGCCTACTTGCTTACGAGCACCTTTGAGATGATCAAAGTATGCACCAAGTTCTGTGTTAATCAAAGGATGTCCTTCACCTTTAACAAGATGTCCACTAAGGTCTGTAATGTTAGAGTGTTGTACTCTAATCTTCTTTAACACTTCGTCAAATACATAACTGTCATGCCATTCTTCCATTTTGAATATACCGTTGTCTGCATCTTCGTAGACACGTTCAAACTCTTTAAGAAAATCAATAGCACCTTGTTGTTTGATATACAACGCATAGAAACCACACTCAGGCCATTTTCTACCACGTCCTAAATATGCTAACCAGTTTTGTTCTGGAAAGAAACTTACAAGTTTGTCTTGTGTAATAGGACTATGACAAACAGTATCGCCGTCAATCCATATTACTAAATCGTATTCTGTTTGCTTACATGCATCATACACTGCATACACTTTGTTTGCAAATCTAATAGCGTCCCACTTAAACTTTTTATGCCAATCCTTTGGTCGTCTTGCTTTGATGTCTGGAGGACATATACCATTTGCTTTAGGCTCGTCTTTCCATTTTTCTTTGAAAGCATTTAATTTTGGTAACACTGCTTTTGCATCTACAATTTGTATTCTTTCAGGCTGTGGATTAGTAGGTGTACAATTTTCTGTGTAAACAATTAAATCAATTTGCTTATCTACGTTTTGTGCAAACGTATCTATAAAACGCTGTCCATACAACTCCATACCTTCTTGATGGAATGTTGTTAATGCTAATATTTTCATTACTCTTAACCTTTATCTGTATTCTGTGTATATTTTAAAGCAGTTTTGCCTTTGTATCGTTTTCCACTATGAAATACATTTTCTCTTTGCCATGGCATTGCTTTATGATTTGGACACTTACATTGATATCTAAATGTGGCATCGCATTTTCTACAAAATCTTGAATTAAGTCTACCATCCATTATAAAAAATTCCTCATGTGTTTCCAACAACTACCGTCCTTTAGTTCTTGTAGTGTCCAATGGCATTGTGCAAGTTTCTCAAGCCACGGTCCTCTATCAAATTCTTCTGGTGTTGCAAGATATTTAAAATTATAGTTAGCAACATCTTTTGCTTGACTACGTCCTGGGTCTGTTAAGAAAATAGGAACACCTTGTATAGCGGCAATGATCGTTGGACTGCTGTTATGCCCAATACATAATCTTGCTCCTTGTAAATCATCAAATATAGATTTACTATGACTAACGCCAACTTTTAGATCTCTTATCTGTGGCTCGTATGTGTCTTTGTGTTTGTCACCTGGATGGAATCTTACAATAATAGGAGCATCTATGTGTTCTCTAATACGTTCAACTGTTTGACGTAACCATTGTAATACATTTTGTCCTTGCATACTCCAACCGTTATTACGTTGACAACAAACTAAAATATGTCCGTTGTTTTGTATTCTCCAAGGCTTAACTTCTATCTTTAATGCTGTTTTCATTTTCTGCCAACGCAATTTGTCGACATGTTCTGGGGAGTTACAGTACTCGCCTGTGTTGGCAAATATACCATCATAACTGTAACGGAGATATGTGTGACTGTTGTTCTTATCAAATGCAAGAAACAAATTACTGTCAACAATAATGCAACGCTTTCCACGTTTTAATTGATTGTCATAAACTTGTCTACGTAATTTTAAGTGTGGTGTTTGTTTACTGTTAGCATGTACAAAGCCTTGTATTACTGCAACGTCTGTGTCTATAGGATGATAAGAGTCAACAATTAATCCTCTGTCCCCTATAAGATTTACACCTTGAATAAAATTTTTAAGTAGTGCTGGCTTCTCCGGATTTGAATTCCCAGGAGGAATTACTTTCATATACGATGCAACTGTTAACATAGATTAAACTCCTCTACAATATCTATTGCCCTGCCGTTACGCAGTTCTGTTGTTGTATAGTTACAATATGCTAACCAATTTTGCCACTGTAAAACTTTTTCTTCGTCTGGATAATAAGGATTTTCTATTTCAGCAATAGTCTTTGTACATAACTCATCAGCCGCACCTGGTGCAAGTGCTACCGCAGGAACTCCTGTACTAATTGCTTCTGTTGCCGCAATACTATTGTATGTTACAACACAATGTATATTGTCGTTTATAAGTTGCATAGGTACACTAAATTCTCCTACACGTTCTCTACGTAATCCTTTATCACGAATAATAATTTCTCTGTCAGTATGTTTTTTAATCTCTTTTAATGTTTCATCTACCCATGTATCTCTATCAATGTTATAAAAATTACAAGGCTTTGCTGATGGAGTAACAACAAGGATAGGACCATCAGCCTTGCGCCAGCCTCGAAATCTAATATTGCTCATTGCCATAGGTATCTGTCTAAATCTATCATCTGGAAGATCATAACGTGGCGTCATGTGTTGCACGTTGTTCTTAACTACACGATGATAGTCTTTGCGTTTGTTCAAGTTACCCATGTAACCTGTGTCAATATAAAAGTAATCACGCTTTTGCTTTTCACAAATGCGTATTGCTTTACGTTCAGTCATACCTCTAATAACAAGGGGTGTTGTTGAGTTATCGTCCTTTAATACTTTGTGTCCTGTCGGCTCTACGTAAGTGAAAGATTCAGTTAGACACTGAACAATCATATCGTCTGGATCAGTTACAAAGCACTTATCTCTTTTCTTAAATGTTACCATATGCTCCTGTTATTTTCCTTATAGTCTACTTCTTAATGTTCTTCGTTTACTTACGTAATGGTTGAATTGGTCTTTATTATAGTTATTGTAGTAACCCTTCTTCTCTAACTCAAGACTGGCGTCATCAAGTTTTGTTATCTTTTGTATAAAGATCATTGTCCATTCATCATGAAATCCTAATAGCCAAATGTCTTTACCACGTTTGTTAAGACTATGATTCAATCCTTCAACAGCACCTTCAAGATAATCTAATCCAAAAGGATTACGTACTGAATACACAATAACAACATCTTTCTCACCATCAAACTTTTCTATTTCTGTATTGACAATATCTAAAAACTCTGTATGGTCTGCTTCAACAAAAGATACCTTGTCATTAACAAATGTTGTTTTAGCATAAGGGCACGGAGATAAATTATTAAACTGTTCACTGACTCTTGATAGTTGTCCGAATGCCCAGTCTTTAATTTTTTCCTGTATCGTCATTTGTATACATCATGTCTGTTAAATATTTCTTCCATACATCATCGTATGAACAATGTCTATAGTTTTCAAACCAAGGACCGCCTTCTGTGTAGTGCAGTGCCTTCGGGGTTCCGTCTTCAGGTTCTTGGTACCAATCAACAAGCCAGTTCCATTCGTGACTAATTTGTCCTACTTCCTCGTCCTTGAGCCAACTAAATCTATGAAAGTATTTTCCATCGTAGTTAGGATTGTTTACACTGTCAATTGTTACTGCTTGGTTACTTGGGTGTCCGCAATTCCATAATACAACACTTGACCAGTTCTTGCGTGGGTATTGTGTTTGTACTTGTCCGTCCATCTTTGTTCCAGGCTTAGGTGTGTAATCGTGTTGGGCACACATAACAGCATACTTGTCGTCTGCAAGATCAAATAAGTTTTTTACATTTTCTGTAAACACAATGTCGCTGTCAATAAACAATGCCCAGCCATTATAATTCATTAGGTGTGGAATAAGGAAACGTGTAAATGTAAATTCTGTTGAAGCAAGTTTGTCTTCACCTCTCCAATACAACTTGTCATTTCTTAACTCGTTTTGTTTTAAAGGAATTACTTCTGCCGTTGGGCATAGTGACTCAATGCTGTGCCTACATACTTGGTAAGCAATATCTTCTCTGGTATCGTATCCTACAAAAATTTTCATTATTCTTTTCTTTCTATATCTTCTTCAATACATTTTTCGCCATACTGTACCTCAAGTATGTGACAATGTTCTTGCGTATTGTTAATACCTTTGTGCCACACATTTTCATTTATCGTATAAGAACGATTTGCATCTACTGTTACTTGGTCGTCTCTGTTATCATAGTTAGTCTCAATAACGCAGGTACCTTTTAACACATACCAGTTTTCTGATCTATGTTTATGTCGTTGCATTGACAAACTTTTGCCAGGCTCAATAACAAGTTCTTTAACTTTGTAACCTGGTTTGTCGTCAAGCACTCTGTACCAACCCCAGTTACGTATTGTCTTGGGTGTCTTCCATTCGTCGAGTATCCAACTACTTGAATTCTTTTTATCTTCTCCACCTACACCAAATACAAATTCAACTTGCGGATGATCTCCGTAAATTTTGTATTCAGGAGTTGTAAAATCTGTCCTGTCACCACCGTTAGCAAATACTATTGTTCCTACTTCAGTTGACATAGTATGGAATATTGCATGACATGCAGTATCATCTTCGTCATCAAATCCTATAACTTTATCAACACATTCAAGTTCTTTGATAATAGCAAGTCGTTCCTTGAACGGCATAAACGGTCGACCTTTCTTATTTGTCAACCATTCGTCTGAATTGATTCCTACTATAAGTTTATCTCCAAGTTTCTTTGCCTCTTTAAAGTACGCCAAATGACCTGAATGTAGTGGATCAAAGCCACCTGTAACTAATACACACTTCATAAATGTATTTAATTTAGTGCCAGATAACTTTGTTTATTCCTGGTTGCTCAATAAGTAATTGCATGGACACATTAAATTTATTCGTTAACAGCATTAGTAGAGTTACATTTTCAAAGCACAAAGAAGTCAAAAAATTATTTGATAGAATTGTTGAAGATTACCAAAAGCAAACCAATAATACAAATATACAACATATTAATACTTGGCAGAGCAAAGATAACTTTCATACTAACAATGCGTTCAAACACATCAGTGAAAGCGACGATGTTAAGTCATTTGTCAAGGAGATTACTGAAAAGTTTGAAGTTAAACAAGGACAGCACATTGCTATTACCAGAGCATACGTTCAAACAGTAATGCCGGGTGGTTGCTTGACTAAGACTAAAAAGACAGATAGTTTCTATTCAGGTATGTACTTTGTAACCAGCGATCCAAAAAGCGGAGGACTTGTAGTAGACAATCCTGTAAGCGAATATTACTTTAGTAAGATTCCAGTAGAGAATAAAAATGCATATAACAGTTGGCAAACATTCTTACCAATGCCAGAGGGAGAAATGTATTTTATTCCAGGCTATCTTGACCTAAGTACTACGCCTAATATGAGCGAGAAGCCGTTAGACATCATTACTTTCGATCTCGAAATAATCAAAAAATGACGCACGAAGAAGTCCGCAAACTTATAGAGGACGCAAACCAAAATAAATTTAGTAACGTTTTGTTACTACCCTTAGGCGATTCAGTATTAGACAAGCACATAGAACAATGGTTATTGGAACGTGTAAACGTGGTTAAAATGCCCGTATATACCCCGGATTCATTAGAGTATGCTGTTGCTCGTACAGACTATGCTTTGTGTACTGTAGACGCTTTAAAATGCGTCTTAGACGCCAGTATACCTATGTTTATCAACATACATGATAATGAGATTGACATAGTAAATAACGATAATAGATTTGTGTTTGATCCATTTAGAAATGAAGACAAAACCAAAATTGATTACACAAGTGTATTAGATTTAGCAACCAAATGTCTAAAGCAAGACTTGGATAAACATTGGATACCGTATTATGAAATGTAGTGCATTTTGGAATCACACTAATATAAGAAGTGGCAACAGGGTCTATCCTTGTTGCAGATTCAAACGTTCTATTGACGTGTTTGACGGAGATGTTGACAATGTATTACACAGCGATGCATACAAAGACTTACGAGAGCAAAGTGCCAAAGGTGAGTTTATCAAAGGTTGTGAAAAGTGTTTCTATGAAGAAAAGATAGGACACAAAAGTTTACGTGAGGAGTTCAACGAGAAATATACAATGGACAAAGTTGAACTAAAGTTTCTTGAAATTGGTTTTGATAACTTGTGTAATTTAACTTGTGATGGTTGTAATTCAGAATTCAGTACAAGTTGGATTGTAAAAGAAAAAGAAATTTATGGTGCACCGAAACACAAGTTGATGGAAATTGATGACGTTACAAATGTACCAGAGACACTTGAAAAGATATTGTTTCTTGGAGGCGAGCCGTTAATTACTAACAGACATTTGAAACTGTTACGTCAAGTAAAAAACAAAAACAATGTTGAGGTCATATACAATACTAACGGAACGTTTATACCTAATGATGAAGTTGTTGAAGAACTACAGCATTATAAGAAAGTAACTTTTATATTAAGCATTGACGGTATAGGTGAACTTGGAGAACGTGTACGTAGCGGAACTAAATGGCCTGATGTAGTTAAGTTTATTGACTGGGTGTACAACAACATGTACAGATTAGAATTCAATTCTGTGTTACACAAAAACAATTACATGGGACTAAAAGACTTACACGACTTCTGTACAAGGTTTGAAGCACGTTGGTATATTAATGTTTTAACATTTCCATTTGATTTAGATATTAAAGGACTTGACTTAAATGCAAGGAATGAAATTATCAACAACGCAAAAGAGTTGAACCTACCTAACAAAGATTTTATTATTAATCATTTACAAAAGAATTAATCTTGTGTAACAGTTCTACAGGCTGTTTCTGCCTAAACAAGTTTAAGTAATGTTCTCTATTATAATCTAATATATCATTAAGTTCATTGTACATGTTTTGCAGTTCATGTATGTTATAACTGTTTAGTTTGTCAACTTCAATCATTGCCATTGCAAGTCTTTTTGTAGGATCTTTTTCGTTGTCATACGATTCATCTATGAGTTGACTAAAGGTCATAAAGCCAAGTTCACGTAATAGTGCTAACGTTCCTTTCAACCCAACAACAATAAACGGGTGCTTGTACAAGAAGCACTTCAATGCTTTTTCTGTAAATGCTTGTCTATTGTCGTCCCAAAAGTCGCCTTCAGTAATAATACTAAAGTAACTTTCTTTGTAATATTCATCTGCACTTGGCAAACTTCTTGACATGGATTTGTACGTAACTTCGTTTAAATCTAACTCAATAGGTAAGTTATCTTTTAGTAATCCTACAAAGTCATCTGACAGTTTCCATAGTCCATGTAAACCTTTGTCAAGATACTTTCTGTGTTCTTGTTGTGTGTTATTGCCATTGAACACATGCTCATATGCACCAAGTGGACAACTTAGGTATGTGTGTTTAGCAATGTCATTCTTTAGCAAGTGATGTGTTACTTGTAGTCTATGCATACGTTCTTGTCTATTCAAACACAAGAACTTTTTCTTACGTAGGTTACTGTTACCATTCCAATCTTTGTTAAGATGATTGCGTATATCAATGCCATCATACCTATCAAGATGTAACTGTACGTTAAAATATATTTTGTTCTTTGTGTTAAGAAGTTTGTTGTTTGTTAGTATTACCCAGTCAACAATATAAGGATTGTCCTGTACAGTTTTTTCTACCAACGCAAGAAATGCATTGTCTGTAAGTCCTTCGTATGAGTCATCGATAACAAGAAAGGTTGGTATTTCATACGTTTTAAAAAAGTTAGTAAATGTTTCAAATGTGTAATCATTGTCCCCTACATATTCAAAGAATACTACAAGTTTATCTTGATCCTCGAGTACTTTATCATTGTGTCCTTCAAACTCAATAATACCTTTGAAGTTCTCAATAAACGTACCGAGACTTCTGGAATTACTGTCCATTGTTATTAAAGGAATCTTTTTCATATTAATTTTACATTCTTAACCACTGCTTCTTCTTGTGGTTTTAGTTTTGGATTAGCAGGACACATTGCACAAATACTGTGTGGCTTGAAAATGTTTTTAACAAATTCTTCAAGTTCGCTTTCTTGTACATCAATGTTAAGTCCTTGGTAATCTACATATGGTTTCCAATCAACATCGTCAAGTTGCTGTGCTTTACCTAAGTATGTACGCACCATACTAATAGGCGGACACTTGTATAACTGTCCTTTGTATATTATAGGATATATGTTTACACCACATGCTTTATAACTTGCTTCAGGATCTTTATCAGTCCAAGGTTTTAGTTTGCCGTTGATTGTTTGCCTATAATCATACCAGCCACCTTCTGTAGGATCAGTAACTTCTACTTCAACATCGTCTTGCTTGTGTGCAATATTACTAACCATTGTCCATTTGCCTTTGCTGTAAAAAGCATTCCATAAATTAGTTTCAATAAGTTCTCTAACCTTAGGATTTTTATTATGTAAACTACAACTAATCTTTGCTCTACCTATTTTCTTAAGGACCTTTAGTATGTCCGGACGCTTAGGTAATAGGAACCCGTTAGTATAAACTTCAATAACTGCATGATCAAATATACGTCTTGCTTCTTTTAGTATATCATATATGCGTGGGTGTAACAATGGTTCGCCACCAATGATAGTAACATGGTCTGGGTCAAGACGTTTGCCCCATGCTTCCATATTACTAACAATGCCATCAAATGATTCTACAAAAGGTAAGTTGTGATCAATGAACCTATCGCAACCTGGACATGCCAGATCACAACTTGTCGTGATCATGTATTCAAGATTTGGTATGTGATAACCGCGTTTACTCAAAGTAACTTTCCAATGTGCCTTTACGTTTCGTATCTAAAGTAACACAATGGAAACCACCACTCAATGTACGTGCTTGACGCATTGGTAATGCTATTGATTCAATTCCCCATTTATCTAATTCTTTACGCAATGGTTCTTGATTCTCATCACAAATTACAAGTTTCTCATTAACACTCATAAAGTTCAAACCAATATACTTACTGCATGGCGAAACGTTGTTCGGCAAGTTAGTACCAATATCATGTACCTTATCACCTGGGAAGAAAATCTTATCCCAGTCTTTAAAGATAGGTGGGTACCAGTCTTTGTTAATTCTATCTCCGTTAAACAACACAAGTCCAGGACGTAAAGGAATTACAGTACTGTCAAAATGTGAATAACTATAAAACTTTTCAGCAAGATGAATTTTATATCCTAATGGTTCTAATATAGTTTTTAACCATTGTCCACCAAGCAATGTACCTGAGTTACTAACTTGATATAATAAGTCTTTACCAAGACGCACAACATTAGGTGCATCAAATACAATCTCATTATTTTTAAGTGTAGGAATACTTAGGTCTTCAAGTTGATAAATGTCATCAAGTAGTCTTGGACGAGGCGCACTAATCCATTGTGAACCGCCTGCCATTGCTTCATATAAAAATTCTCTGTATGCTGTTGTTTCGTATTGTCTTGCTCTCATTGCACCTGGACAATCAATAATAAGATTGTTAAGTGGCAATAATAAATCTCGTGGACAGTATGTGTACCAACCTGTAGTTTTCCAATCTGGAGAACCAAATTCTACGCTGTGATCAATTGACTCTGGACGTCTAACTTTAACTCCAAGGTTAGTTAAAAGTTTGGCAAGGCCATCAAGGTCCTCATTTGCTTCGTCAATTACCCACTCAGGACTTGGTCCTTCTAAGTCTTTGATGTGTTCATATTTGCAATCTGCAAATCCAAAACTGTGCGTTGATTTATCTACTGTTGGTATTCTTGCGTGGTCTGCAATACCTACAAAACATTCCTCTAATGGATCCCAGTCGTTGTGACTGCTTACTACTGTCATATTAATCTCCTTGGTTAGTAGTCATATTT
>Ga0098048_1000266_pt1 | contig 26888 bp, 34 predicted proteins | sample 13_taG_FD_75052 | JGI IMG/M metagenome (GOLD analysis project Ga0098048, IMG submission 75052) | Marine viral communities from the Subarctic Pacific Ocean - 13_ETSP_OMZ_AT15268 metaG | ecosystem: Environmental > Aquatic > Marine > Oceanic | place: Pacific Ocean | collected 2015-01-16 | reverse complement strand
TTCTAGGCATTTAGTTTTTGATACTAATCAAACTGAACGTATGCGTATTCGTTCCGATGGTAACGTAGGTATTAACACTGATCCTTCCTGCAAGCTTGATGTAAATTCTGGAGCTACTAATCAAGTAGCGTTGTTTGAATCTACTGATGCGACAGCTTACATAGAACTAGCAGACGACACTGGTTCTGCTCAACTTTTAACACCATCTTCTGGCGATTTTAGGATTTACACAGGTGGAGCTGCTGGGGGAGGCCTTAGTGGAACATCTAAATTAACAGTAAAGGCTAACGGAGATGTTGGCATTGGCGACGATACTCCTTCTTACAAACTAGATGTAAACGGCACAGGTAGATTTGTTAATGACTTAACACTAGATGAAGATTTGGTACACAATCTTACCGGGTCAGGGTCACTGCCGGGTTATGATGCCGATGTAACTGGTGGCACGTTTGGGGCGGTACTTGAAGACGGTGGAGCTAACGGTTCTACGTTGTACATGGCTCGTAAAAACAGTTGGGCACTATATCTTGCAACAGATACCAATCTTAATCCTCAAAGCGATACGGGAAAAAAGAAGGTTGTTCAGTTTGCTGATTTATACGATCAAACTAGCACTCAAGGAAATGCTGTCGGAAACATCGCTATAAATACTTCATCTACTGCGTTTAACACTTCTTCTGATTACAGATTAAAAGAAAACGAAGTAGATATTACAGATGGCATTAATCGACTAAAAGAACTTAAGCCTTATAGATTTAATTTTATACGGAACCCAAGCGAGGTAGTGGATGGTTTCTTTGCCCATGAAGTAAGTCCAGTAGTTCCGGAGTCTATTACTGGTTCCAAAGATGCTGTAGACGAAGAAGGAAAACCGGACTATCAAGGCATCGACCAATCTAAACTAGTACCGCTTCTGACAGCAGCACTGCAAGAGGCTGTAGCCAAGATCGAGGCTTTGGAAGCTAGAGTGCAAACCTTAGAAGGATAAAGATGAGCGACCTTATAACATTAAATATTCCCAGCATTCCGATGGATGCTGCTGACGAAATTGCAAATACGTTTGGACTGGGTGGCGATATGCAGTCCCAAATAAATACGTTCGTAAGAAACAATCCTCAGGCAGTTGAGGAAGCTGCTGAATTGGGAATGGGCATAGAGCAGTATTACATGAATCAAATTCTTGGATATGATGTAGGTCAATCTGGCGTAAACCAATATGGAGATTCAAATCAAAATTTTGTTCAAAATTTAATTCAAAACACAAAAGAAACTGTTGGTGATGTCTTTGATTTAGGGACACGCACTATTCAAGGAGATGTTGGAATAGGTGAAACTGTTGGTGACGTAATTGATTTGGGAGTACGCACTGTTACGGGAGGTTCTGAATCCCAAGATATTTTTGATTCAGACGAGTACACTGATATGCTTCGAAACAATCCTGTTTATAAAACGGCTGAGGGGATTGCGGGAAATGTTGTAGATTCAACTGTATCAACGCTTGAAAATTTAGGTGGAAAAGTATTAGATGTTGTAGCAGACGCTGATGATGCAACAGTAATGGACAGCAGTGCAGCCGGGGGATTTTTAAGAGATGATATAACGGGAGAAGAAACCTTCTTAGGAGGTGCAAATACACTTATGGAAGACGACGAAAGAATTAATTACGACACTAGCACCTCAGGATCTGAGCAAGGGTCCTCAGGGATGGATAGCAGATTCGAAGAATACTACAAGATTCTTAGAGAACAAGGACCTCAAGCCGCAGAGATATATGCTCAAAACCTCGGACTTTTTGTTGAGGGAGTTGGTTCTGCATTATTTGGTGCAGCACGGCAGTACACAGACGAACAGCTAATGTCACTAGGGAGACGAGTGGGCATCGACGATGGCTCTGTTCCAACTATTCAAGAAATTGCTGAAAAAGGAGCTAAACTAGATCCTACTGAGGGGAAACGGATTACAGACGTTCTCATGGGCAGTCAGGCTGCTAGCGGAAGGGAGTTCGATCCGTCTATAGCACAGGTTGGGATTGATATGAATCAGTTGATGTACAACCGTAAACAGCCGTTTATTACGGCTGGTATTAACGCATCAGACATTGCTCCGGGTATAAAGTTCGGTGGAGGTTTAGCAGCGACAATGGAAGGTGCTTTACCTACTTTTGCTGACATTTTTAAGATGAATCAAGCAGATGTACAAAACGAATTCAACCAACAGCTTCTAGCGTCTCAAGAAAGTGCATCAGATATAAACAAAATACTTGGAACAGTTAATGCCGTTTCTGGTTTGTATGACTCAAATTTTTTGGGATTTCAGGATTTAATAACCAATACGTTAGAAGGTATGGGTATAGGGGGTCAAAAAAACCAGTTTTCACAAGAAGAACAAGATTATTACGAATTTTTACAAAAAGGCGGTAGCCGCTTTGGAGACTAATTATTATGAGATTCGGACAACTACCATCAGTTCGGGAGATGACTCCTGATATTACACCTTTGCTTCAAGCTCGCCAGATGAAAGATCAGGCGTACCAAGGAATTATTGGTTTCGTTAATAAAGCAGCAGAAGATAAGGTTCAAAAAGAAAAAGATGCTGCTTCCTTGGAAAGGGCAACCGCTTTAATAAAACAAGTACAATCTGCTTATCCAACTAATGCTGCTATTCAAAATTTGGACCCAAACATAGTTGGGAAAGAGTTAGGTAAAGAGGGAATAGGTTTAATAAATATGTTGGCTCAAGCAGAGTTGACTCAAAGTAATACATTAGCAAAAATAGCAGCTGAAAAGCAATCTCAACGTGAATCTTTAGCCGATATTGCATTAGCTGATTTAAAGCAAAAACAATTAATAGCGGCGGAAGTACAAGGAAGGCGAGAAAAAAGAACAAAGGAAGAAACTGAGGACGTATCTAGTAAGGCACTTTCTATTTTTACTTCTCAAAAACAAAAAGAAGAAAAAGGCACTGGGAATAGATTGTTGGATATGGAATCAATCGTTGGCAAGATATATGATGATCTTCCCGCAGACGAAAAGGCTTTTGTGGATAAAGAAAAGGCGGTTATAGCTGCCGTTGACAGAAGCACAGAGCTTGAAGGCGAAGAAATAGAGCTAGGGACAAAGCAGCTGGATAAAAAGCAAAAAGAACAGTTAATTAAAATTACTAATTTTGAAGTTGAAGCCGCTCAACAGAAAGCACTTGCTTACGCTAACGAATCAGAAGCAAACTTTAGACAAGTAGCTAGATCAACGAACAATCTAATTAGCCAACAAGAAAATATCTTAAACAGTTCTTTAAACCTAAAGAACGCAATAAATACATTCAGAAAAAACCTTAAAAATGAAGGCAAGGCTGATCAGACAATAAGAGAAGAATTAACTAAAGTTCTTCAGGGTCAAATTGCCGGAACAGATGCAAGAAGAATAAACGCAGCAGCAACACAACTTGCCTCTCAGATAGGAACTGCTACTTTGTTGGAAATGAGAAGCGTTTCAGAGGATGGATCTTCTGGATTTGGACAATTAACCGGAATAGAGTTACAAACGCTTCAGTCAATGTTTGGCATTCTTGGGACTATACAAGACAATACTTTTGTTGCTGTAGATTTATTGACTCTTGAAAGTTCAATAAATAGCATTGAAAATGCTTTTACTGAAAAAATAGCTAACACTAAGTACGACTTTCAGCAAAACTTCCCGGTAAAGCATAAAACCTTACCAGAGAAGTTCTACAAATCTTTAATGTCTGTAGAGGGGGAACTTTAAATTAACATTAGTTCAAATGTCAGTAAAAGTATTTTTTGATAAAAAAACAAATCAAAGGTACATTGTACCTCGTGAGGAGCTAGAAGGGCTAGAGGGAGAAGAGGAAGCAATAGCTGCAAGGGATTACCTTAGAGCTAACGATTCTAGGTTCGCAATAGCTCACGCCTCGCCAGAGGAGTTATTGATTCAGGAACAAAAAACCCAAGCAGCAGAAAGGCTAAAAAGAGTAAAACCTGTTTACAAATATCTTGGATCTGGGTTTCAAACACCTGCTTTTTACACAAATCCACAAGAGAGGTTTCGGGGAATTGAAACAGAAAGTGCATACAAAGATTCTAAATTTACTCCGAAACAAGACATGGCTACTGTTCTGGGCGTTCCAGAGGCTAATCTTGATACCGAATCAGGATCATCGTCTCTTCTTAGGAACATTGCAGGATTTTATACAAACAAAGATCAAGTTAAAAGTTTGTATGAAAAAAACACTGGAGCAAAGTACACAACGATAAACATAGATGGGTCTCAACAGGCTTTTTTAAAATACCCAGACGGCAAGGCAGTCAAGGTTGACGAAGTTGGGTTTGGTTTTACTGATTTTTCTGAAGCAGTATTGCCAGAAATTCTTCCAACGACAGCAAATGTTGCTGTAGTTAGTACAGCATTACTTTCTGATCCTGTAAAACTAGGTGCTTTATTTTATGGGCCCGCGCTTGGTGCCGCTGCGGAAACAGGAGTTAGGGAAGCTCAGGCAGCTGTGTTTCAGTTAGCTCCTTACGTTTTGGGATTTGGCACATCTCCCGAAAGTCCTACAGAATTTAATAATTTTATAGTACCTCCCGATGGAGACTTTGATATTTCTAGATTCGGGACTAGGGTTACAACAGAAGTACTTGCAAACTCAGCAATTGATATAATTTTCACTGGGGCAGGATCAACAATACTTAAACTTCTTCCGTTTAACTCCTCTACGAAGGTATTTGACGAAAGCCTAGAGGCAGGTCTGGGGGCTGCTGAGAGCATAAACAAAGAAGTTGGCAAAACGGTAGCTACTGGAATGAAGCTATCCCCAGAAGGTTTAGAAAGGCTAGCAGCAGAAAAAGCAATAGTGCGAGAGGAACTGCAAGAACTTCAATCTAACACAAAAGAAAGAATATTGGCCCTTGCGGGAGCTGGGGATCAAACCGCAGAAGTTACTAAAAAATTAATTTTAGAATCTGTAGAAAATTACGTAAATAAAAAAAGATCTTACCTAAAAGATGTTGCAGAAGATATAAGAGAAATAGACGTAAACGCTGCTGAACAATTAATTAGATACACTGAAGAACGTGCATCAAGATTAATTAATGATTTTGGTCAAGGATCTTACAAATTAACTGGAGCTTTAGCAGCAAATAAAGACACAATAAATAGGGTTATCAATTCTTCTGGTGACAGAATTGCAAAGCAAAACAAAGAAAACTATAAAAGTGTATATGATGCTGCTAAAAATAAAGATGGTCCAGTAGAGCTTACGGTAGATGAAATTGTAACAGCAATACAAGGAGTAGGCAGAGAACAAAGACTTCCAAGCGAACAAGTTGATGTTTTAGTAAAAGCTCTTTTTTCTCAAACTCTTAAATACAAAAATTACGATTTTAAAACGTTAAAGGAGCTTCAGGAAAGCGGAGTAGACATAAAGGAATGGGCTGTTTCGTTTCAAGATTTTGACAAATTCTACAAACAATCAAAATCTTCTTTTGGCACTTTGACTTCCGCTGCTGATAGAAACACTGCTTTAGCTGAAGAAAGAATTAGAAAATTAAGAAAAAAAACCCTAAAAGGAACTGAAGCTGGCAGGTTGCTAGATGAAGCTGATAGCTACTATGTAAACTATCACCAGCCAATGTTTGGACAAAGAGGACTTCAGCCTAAAGTTGCTGACGAAAACGGACCTATACAAGGTGCGGCTTTATTTGAAAACATTTTTCCCAGCGGTGATGCTCTTGCTGGTATTGAGAACTTGCAAACTGCTAAAAAACTTTTAAGCCCAGTCGAATATTTGGATTACCAAAACTCACTTAAACTTTCTTTCTTAGATAAGCACGGGTTTTATAATGAAAAAATTTCTCCCTCTTTGTTTGACAGAAAAAACAAAGAACTTGCAGAAGAGCTTTTTGGCGAACAAACTGAAGGAATTTACGATCTTGCTAAGGACATGAGGAATAAAAAACTTACGTTAAGCAAGGAAGACGTAGATCAAATTATTAGAGAAAAATCAGTATCTAAAGATACTGGAAATCTTCTTCAGTCTCAAAAGCTTCAACAAGCTGAACTAATTAAAAAATCTGAAGATTCTTTAGCATTAAATCTTTTTGAAGTAGACAGTGGGAAAAAAGCAATGCTTCAGGACCCAGAGTTAGCGGCAAGGAGCACTAACAGCCCTAACGTAAGTTCTCCAGTAATAAAAGATTTTATGATGTCTATGGAGGGACAAGACACTGCTCTATTGGCTTATAAGACAGAAGTAATGGCTGATCTAATAAATCGTGCAGGATCATCAGGAACTAGTAATTCTTTTTTTAATGCTTCTCCTGTAATCGAGATAATGAAAAGGTTTTCTAAAAAGTATAAACAAATTTTTGGAGAGCAAGAATACAAACAAATCTTAGATAATTTAACTTACGCTAAATCTATAGAAGTTGATGTATCTAAGTACAACAAAAGCACTAAGTCGAATACAAATTCAGTCGGTCGGACGGTGATAGGGGGTTCAGGTCAACAAACAAGTTTTACTCTCTTGAACTACATAGATCCTCGTACTTGGAAGAGAGAGATTCAAAATAAGATTTTGGCTATTTCTGTTGTGGACGGAAGCTTTGATGGGTTTTTCAAAAAAATGGCAAACCCGGACTTTAAATACGAAAGCACAAGAGCCCTGTCTAAGATGTTGCAAAACTATATTAGATCAGAAAAGTGGTCTGCTATAATTACAGGGCACGACGACTACTTGTCGAATTACTCCTTAGAATACTTGGGGCTACAAGGAATGCTTAGTAAAGAAAATAGTTCTTTGAGGGAGGATCTTCAGAGGGAGGGAGCAATAGAGAAAGCCACTAAACAAGCTAAAGCTCAGAAATAAGCTTACGGTACTTCTCCTTAGTGCTTTCCCTCTTTGACTGCTTCAGAAGCTTCTTGTACTTCCTTAGAAGTTTATCTTTGTCCGTGAGGTGCTTCGGGTGGATTGGGTTCTCAGAATAATCTTGGCCCCAGTACTGAACCAACTGAATTACTGCGTCTTCCTTAGAAACTCCTAGGTGCTTAAAGTACCTGTTGAAGGCGTTGTTGACTTTCCCCTCAAAAGCGTTGACCTCCCGTTGCAGGACTTGCCTGATGTGCCCTGTCTTGTGATCGTGATCTAGGACAGGATCTGTTATAGGAAGCAATGATATAGGGTCTATACCCTTTTGCTTCTTGAGAGCGGATTCCCTGTAGGCTTTTATCTCATTATGCTTTAGCTTCTTTGCCATAATTAAGACCAGAGAAGAACTGATAGTTATCGTTGAGCTTCTCAAACGCGGTAATGCCCCAGTCTACCTTAGACGCAGGCCAGTGTTTTACTTTCATTTCCGCTGACTCGCAGTCAAACACCACGCTAAACACATCTGGAATATAATCTAGCTCCCACTGCTTTGCGACAATCTTAGCTTCTATGGCAAGCTGGCAACAATCAGTGTCATAGCTCTTGTTCTTATCGTTCCTGAACTTGAAGTCGTACAGCTCGTATTTCCGCTTGGCACTCATGCAAACAAGATCCAGCATCCCTGCTACGTTAAGATCATCATCAAGAACAGATAGCTCCATGTGAACAGGAGCCGATCCTACTGTAGATATGTGCTCTATGAACCTACTTGCGTACTGCTTGTAAGGTCCGTGATAGTCGGCTCCGTCTTGGTACAGCTTTAGAGCCTCCTCTAGGCCAGCGTGAGCCCTTGTACCGAACTCTGATGACGTTACCTCTGTACCGTCCTCATCTGTCCTGTAACCCCATAGACGCTCCTTGCGCTTCGCTGGTGGATCGTCCGGGTACTTCTTAGTGAACTCAATTAGCTTGTTCTCTCTCCAGATGTTCATGTCGAACCCCGATAAGCCCTTAGGCATTATAGAGAGAATACCAGTAACGGACGGAGACACACCCCCGTGTTTCTTGGCCTTAGCTATACTGTCCACAGAATTCACCAAGGAGACTCTGCCTGTGCTGCTTTTTTTGTAGAAGTGCATTATAGTGATATACTGGGAGCCTCTACCATCTTAAAGGTTTCATCCTTGTACTTGTCCAGCAAGGCGGATTTCATCATCTGAACAAAATCCTTATCGGAAAGACCCTCTATCCTGAATCCGTATATTTGTTCTCCATCAATTCTTGCTTTCTGGAGGTGATAAGTTCCAGAATCAAGGTACAGCGTATTGTCATCAATACGCATATACTCCCTATGCCTAACTCCACCGATTAGGGGTGCTACGCTTTCGATACCGTTATGGTCACTGGATAGGTAAAACTTACACCACTTTACAATCTCGGACCAATCAAGAGTTCTAGTGTCCATTTTCAGCTTCTAGATTTTTCAAGATGTTATTCTTGAGCTCCTCTTTGTCTGCGTCAGTGAGGTTCTCCCAGCTTCTATTGATGTTCTTGGTCGCTAGATCAATTGCGAACCGGGTCAGTACCCCTTGGGTAAGCCCTTGAAGTATATCCAAGAGCGAAGTGTTATTGAAGGCGTTGTTGATCATGTGATCTTTTAGCTCTTCATCTGATATTTCTTTTTTTATTTCGTTAGACATAATTTATTAAAGATAGATTGATTTTAAAAGATCAAGAAAAAACTACAGATTATAGTCCTCTTTTTGTATTTTAGTTTCGAGTAGAGCTAAGGCTCTCCACGCAACTGCTGCGTAGTCCTCTTCTAGGAGGTGACGCATTAGGCAATCATGGTGATCATTGCTTTTGTTTGGCTCCCAGTGCAGAGGCTCAAGGGGGTCGCAATGTTTTTCGTTCCCAGCGTAGGACTGTCTCGCCACTGCTGCTATAGCATTCGGAAATGGGGATAGCACACCGGAATAGATCGGCCATTTTTTACGCTCAGAGCTGTCCTTAGGCAGGACGCACACCTTGTGCTGTGGATTAGATCTAAAAATCATAGAGCCATGGGGTAAACGCTAACCTCGTCTAGATCACTTTTGCCTCCGTTCTCGACAAACCCACAGGCTATTGCTGGCTTAGGTCCATGTTTTCCGTACGCCATAGCGTAGCTTTCGTGATCAATACCGCATCCGGATTGCATACCAAATACCCTAAAGGAATCACCAACCGCCCATTGCACGTAGCACTCGGTGTGGTAGTGCCCCTGAACATTGCTAACCATGTCTGCCTTTGCTCTTTGTATGCCCTTCTTGGACTCCCCGTGACAGTACTTAACACCATCTATCTTGATGCTCTGGTGGAACTTCCAATTAGGTGTACCTAGAACTTCTGGACAAGTTCGAATCCAACGCTTACTTACCCCTGCACTAAAAGCTTTACGGGACACGATGCGGTCATGGTTTCCTATTACTACATCAGCCTTTGGGAACGCCCTGTACCAACGTGCAACCTTTTTGATAGACAGGTCTAGCTCATCTCCAGCAGACATTCCATCTGGGTCCTGCTCATGAAACGAACTGTAATGCGAGTCAATGATGTCCCCGATGAACAGAACACGGTTGCAGTTCTTTTTCTTGTAAAGCCTTTTGCAGAACGAAAAATATTTGTCTAAACAAAAAGGCTCATGTAGGTCTCCGATAACTAATAGTTTACTCATAGCAATTTTGAGGCTAAAAATTCTGTACACATTGCCCCGAACTCCTCGTCCTTGCAGTCTGCGTACTCTTGGGTGCTGTGAACAGCGTGATAAATTTCGTGAGCTATAAGGGGTTTGTCGTTGCTCTCAGTGTAAACCAATATCCAAGGAGAAATTGTCCAACAACACCCCCTGCACTCTCCTAGCTCTATATCCTCGATAACTCCAGACTCTTGAATCCATTTTTTGAAGGACTCAAAAGATCCACCTACCTGAACGAGGTAAGTTGTTGGCAAAAAATCAGATGATATATCAAATCTCTTCATAAAAAAAAAAGGGGGCCTAGGGGAAACATGAAAACCCTAGACCCCCTCGCTATGTATCCAAACAATAATATGATGACTAGAAAGCCTCTTCTTCCGAAGAGGAAATTTTATCAGATGTAGGAGATTCTATGAACTCCTGAAACGAGTCCCATAGTTCTCTGGCTAGGTCCAAGCTCTCAGTTGGAGAGCCGCCTCGTTCAGCAGCGATCTTAAAGATCATTGCTAGGCTAATCGCTTCGTCCCTGTTTCCAGATGTTCCACGAGTTGCTGGAGGGGCAGATCGTGAAGGCTGTTGTACGCCTTCGGGCTTTCCGAAGGAAACCTTCTTGTTCCCCTTTTTCGTTTCGCCCTTCACTGTCATTTCAACGATGGAACCGACTGTTGCCCACCAAGGGGACTCGCTGGTTCCGTTGGCGAAGACTTGTTCCCCGGTGGATAATGTTACGGCGAACGGAAACATTTTCCCGTATTTTGACTCCCAAGGATCGCCGAAGCGTTCGAATGATTTAATTGTGTCCATAAGTACTAAAAGTCATTAAAATCATCCTCTGTCAAGTCCCAATCTGACATTTCTTCATTTTTTTCTAGTTTTTCTAGATTCTGTATATCGGTATGGAACATTCGTCGGCTCTTTTGGAACCACAGATCCCTGTAAACGAGGATTCCGGAGTTCCTTTGCTTAGACACGTAGAACTTCCCATCGGGTCCTTCTGCCTGCTCTCCTGCTTCTAGCTTCTTCTCCTTCTCCTTGTTCCTCCAGATGAGTGCAATACTGTGAGACGCAGCAACTATGCCTTGGCCGCCTAGTATGTGCTCGTTCTCCGGTACACCAGCCGTGGTCGCCTTCTTGGCATCACAGTGTGCAATTAAAACTACCGTGACTCGGTTATCGAGGGCGAACTTAGCTGCTTGCTTCGCTATACGCTCTTGCCCATTCCAATCGTCCTTGGCGGTGAGGTGCATCAGTGCATCTATCACAAAGATGTCGCATCCATATCTGCGATTAGCGTACAGGAAATCGTCCTTGAGGCTTTCCCAAGTGTTATCTGTACCCTCCTCGGATTCAACGAACCAAAGTTTATCTGCAAGAACCTGCACCTCGTCCTCGATCTTGTCGGGATTTGGGCATTTACCGTTCTGCATCCACAGCATCTGCATGAGCATCGACGAACTAGGTATCTCAAATGATGCAACACATCCCCTGCGATCATTAGCCACCATCTCGTGCAGCACCATCTGGTACATTAACTGAGATTTGCCATGACCTGCGTAACCACCCAATGTAACCAACTCGCCCTCACGTAATCTAAACGGGAGTTCAGGCCACATAAATGGGTTATGAGCCTTTTCGGACTCGTATCTCTGTACTTCGTCTGCAACATCTGAGCCTAGGCTCGCTGCTGTGCGTATTGTGGGAGGATCATTTGATTCCGCAGCTTGTACTAGATTGGGAGCATCTGTAGGACGTTTTCGCAATAAATCGTTAGCGTCATTGATGTCTTCTGGGTACTGCACAGTCCTGCACCTTTGCAGACCAAGGCGTTTAGCTATCGCTTTTGAGGCTTTCTGACCAGCCTCATCGTTGTCCATAGCAATGTAGATGTTCTCGAAACGAGACAACGCCTCGTAGTCGTTATCAATCCAGCCTAGGTTAGACACGCCACTAGGTACAGACAGACAAGGCATCCCTACATCCATCTGGTCCCAAGACATGGCATCAATCTCACCTTCGGTGATCAGGATGCTCCTGTCGTTGTCAGTAACATTCTTCCACCCCCAGAGTGTGTGCCACGCTTTTGTGCTCCAGATGTCCTTCTTGCCGTCCTGACGCAGCACCCCAGTGCTTTTGAGCATAACGTAATTGTCTTCAGCGTCGTAAAACCTAGCCGCCCAGAAATCTTCGTTCACTCCGCTGTACCGCTTGTGAGATCGGATTTCGTATTTCTTTAAGACTGCCTCAGACAGACCTCGATCTTGAGACAGGTATTTCATGGCCTCAGTTCCCCGCATCGGTCCTAGTGCAGTGCTGCTGTCCTGAGAGACTTTAGGACGTTCAACACTTATAACAGGCTTTAGGTCATGCAACCCGCAGATTCGTCGAGCCTCGGTGAATGCCTCCTTCCAGTTGCTGTGCTTCCTAGCGATCAAAGAGAGTATAGGGATGCACTCGCCTGTAGCTGAGTCCTTTGCCAGATATATTCCTCCCTTGGCTCGGAACACTCCACAGGAGGAGCCCTTGTTCCCGTCGAGATCGCCCATCTCGTAGTTGCTCCCACGCTTTTTAGCATCTGGGAAGTACCGCTGCATAACAGCGTCTATCTGCCCTGAAAGGGCAATGTTAAGTTCTTGTGGGGTGCTCATATTATTTTATAAAGGGTTTCTTTTATCAATTCGTCGGCTACATCGTCTAGAGGCTCATCGGTTAGAACGTCACCTACGTCCCACATGCAAACCTTTAGAAGAGTTGGGTGAAAAACCGCCCTAGGACCGGAGTCAAACGTAACTCGTTCTCCGTCCCATCTAGAGATGATGACTGGATCATCCCAGTCCTTGTCTATCTGCTTTACTGCTTCCTCAAGAGAGGCAGTATCGCTATTGATTTCGTAGTTAAAGCACATTGTTTTGATCCTTTGTTCTTTCTAGTAAAGCATTGTAGCTTTTTCGATATGCCCTGTCGGCATCCATTCTGTCCTCATGGTTGAAGAAATAGTGGGAGATATTAGTCTTATCCCGATGCAGTATTTCTGCAATACGGTTACGACTGTATTCCAGCTCGTTGTGCAGGTAGCAACCTACCAACGCCCTGACGGAAGCCAATGGCTCCGTCCTTGATTTTTTCCTCAGATCCTCTAACGAGACTCCGAATAAGGATTTTACTTCCTCGAAGAAGGTGTAGTTTATTTTTTTATTCAACTGGTACATTGATGTGTAGTGGTTCGTTTTTGTAACGCTGGTCCTCCTTGACCATTGATGGTTTTCTTCTTTTTCTATCCGCAGCATCTTTTTTGCGAGCGGATTCTGCATCGAAGAAGTAAGTGTCAACTAACTTCTTCTCGCAAAGACCCTTCCATCCGTCTTCGATGTACGCATCAGCGTGAGCGTAGTCAGGCCAGATCATGCCCTGACTGTCGTGAAAGCTATCTAGGACGAGAGAGCGACCACTCCTGCCTCGAACCTCCACCTTGTAGTCGGAGTCTGGCAGCTCCTTCATACGTATCACCTGACCCGCATAAAGGATGTCGGCTGGAGGCAACCGAAACGTGATAACTGATCCCACGTCTAGCATGACATACCTCCTTGGACGAATTCGACGCCCTTAGATGTGAGGGTCCACCTAATGGCTTTACTGCCACTAGGAGTCCTTCCCTTCACAGGATTACCGTCTAGGTCGGTCAAGGCTTGGACCAATCCAGCTTGACTGCACTCTCCTCGGCGTTTGCCGATAGAATTTTGCTGTAGACCTGTTTTATCGGATAGCTCATAGTCCGTCAGAGCCCCGAACGAGTACAGCAACTGTAGGACCTTAGACCTGTTGTTCCCAGAAAACCGAGAAGCATCTACCGCTGCTTCGTGACTGGTTACTGGATCTGTGCTTCGAGCCAGAGGCTCTTTAAATGTTAGCTGCTCCATTCCATTCCCCCTTTTCTCTGGTAGTATTCTTCCATCTCTTGCTCAGAGACTCTTTGCTTGGCTTCAATTTCTTCGAACCACATTGCGGCCTCGAACTCGATCTGATTGTCGGGCTTCATCGCCCGAAGAGTCTGCTCTAGCAGACCCGATACTGTGGGCTTTTCGGCGCCCACTGCCTGTTTTGTGTTTTTATCCATGAACTGCACTCTGTGGACTTACTCACCGTTGTCAACAACTTAACCTCACTTTACATTTATTTAACTGGTTAGCGGGGAAACTTAATGGAAATCCGTGAGGATTTACGTCCCCGAACGGTGAACTTAACTTTCACCTTAGATTCACACTTACCTTCAACTAACTAACTCAACTAAAAAACTAATCATTTTAGGTGCTAAAACCCTTAAGGTAATAATACTAATTAGTTATACTTTAGTTTTAAGTTAGTTATATGTAAACCATTTGATTTACTACCCTAAACCATTTGGTTTACTTGAGTACATCATTTGATTTTTTCTCCTAGATAGAGTTTCCTGTACCCATGAGAGCCTTTCTTGCGGAGGTAATTCTTCTCAACAAGGACCGAAATTCTGTTCTGAATGCTGTTAGGGTGCTGTACACCTAACAACTCCGCTATCGCTCGGTTGCTAGCAAAGCAACCTTCATCTCCGCTGAACCCTTGCACGTAGCTCAGGATCAGTTTGTCGATGTGTCTTAGTTTTGGATCGCTGAGTACTTGGGACGAGATCCAGATCCCTCTTGATGGTGACATTCCTACCCCTCACCAAGGTTTTATGCTGCTGTCAAGCAAAATACCTGCGTCTTAAAAAAGACTGATTTCAAGACAAGCCGCCCATTGCGGAAAGAAAAAAATACTTTTTTCCGCCCATAAGAGGGTGTTCTTATCGGCGGTAGAACTAAGTGGACAAGTGTACCAAGTGGAAACTGGATTTTTACGTTAGGCTTAGGCTTGCTTAGGCTTAGGCTTATTTTGTTTAGGCTTAGGCTTATTATACTTATATGTGTAAAAATAAGTTAAAAGTGAAGAACTGGACCCTGACCCCGCCCCCGGTCACACACGCACACACACGCACGAGCCTGTACCCACGATCATGATACCACCTCTGTAGTTGGATTCTAAAGACAGTAAATTTTAACTGTAGTTGAAAAATCAGGACGTACAGAAAAGTTGCTCTGTAATTGGATCGTCAATACAGAATTGGCTGGATTTAGGGCCAGAATCTAAATGTAAAATGAATTCAAAAAAGATGTAAATCGTAGTAAAAGAAGTGTAAATCGTACCTGACATTCTGGACCCGATTGGCCCCGATTTAATCGAATCGGCAAATTAGGCCATGAGAGGCCCTAGAATGCCCTGTTGGGGTATTATTGGGGTAATGTATCAAGTAATGCCCCAAAAGAGCTTGTAGGGCCATCTGGAGCCCTGAAATAGGCATCTCTCAGCCCTAGCATATGCGCACAAGGGCCCCAAATGCCCCGTATGGCCCTTTTGAGACCTTTACAGGGTAGAATGTAACCCCGGAAGGGCTACCGAATAATAGCCATACACTAAGGCCCCGGTAGGGCCCCGGTAGTAAGTAAGCACAAAAAGGGCCCCGAATAACGGGGCCCCGGTATGATTTTAACTATATAAGGGTTTTACTCTGTAAATATGCTGTATCTCTCAATAAAGAAGTTTTTATATTTAGGATTTCTTTGTAGTAATATATTTACAGCCTTTTCTTCTGTATATGCGAAACTTGAATCGTTTTCCGTTATAGCATTAAAGCCCCAACGTTTAGAAAATGGATCGAATGATCTTTTCACTTTAATGAATAGAGTCATTGAAATCCTTTCCGCTTCCGGGTTAATCCTATATATCCTAAGGGCTCGTTATAGTTTAAAACGTAAGAGCCCTTTTCATGTACTGTATCGGAAGTGCCCCAAGGTTTATCGAAGGACCCTATTTGCATACCGCCGTAATCCCACTGCGACAAGTATTCAATAACTGAAGACTCGCCTTTTTCATTAAGGATTTCGAAGACCTCTTTTGTTTCGTAATCGTTTTGAAGAAAAACAATATTAAAATAACTGTATTGCATCATTAAGCCTTTCTATCTCTTCGAATTTTACTCTATGGCAACCAGCTTTAACATCACCACAAGCCGAGACCGTATCCAACTGATAGATACCAATTTTGAATCGCTCACCATTTCTCTTCCATGGTTCGCCCTTTTTAACTATAGCTTTCACAAAACGAATTGCCCTTTTAGCGTCTTCAAGTGGAAAATAAGCTCGCCTGCTTGTTTCGACAGTTTCCCCGTCTAATCTTAAAAGCGTTTCAGGGTAGTGATGTATCAAGACATTTTCGCCCTTCCTCCACTTTATGACGCCTTCCTCTAAAGCCTTCTTCTGCCTAGCAATTTTTTGCTGCTCATTCTTTTTTTCTCGTTCCCTAATTTTGGATACTTTTTCTTTCACTGAATCGGAATCGAAATCGAAATCGAAATCAAAGCCATTGAAATGCTTCTTACATCTAAATTCTTTACAGTATTGCAAAGCGTTTTCTCTAGAATCTTTAGCCCATTTTAAATGGTAAGAGTAATTGCTGCGAGCCCTAGAGGCCTTGTCTAAATGCTTTTTGAAGTCATTGAAATAGCTTTCAACGTTTCCAAAATGGTAGGGCTTTTCTCTTTGGCTTCCGGGATACGGTACATGGAAAACTTTCACTGTATCTCTATCTAGGGCACGTGAAACAATTGCTTGATGCTTCGAAGTTGAAACAGAGTAACGATTTGAGTTCATTAAAACTACGTTTTTCTTTTCGAACTTAGCGAGCGGGAAATGCTCGCCATAAGAGTAAATCGTTTTCCCGTAAAAGAAGACGTTGCTAGCACGACCTTCGTGTTGTAGTTGTTGAGCCCATACATGAGCTGCTTCATCATGGTTTTTAAGTACTATTCTCATATTTGTTTTTTATTTATGTATTGTTATTGTATTAATGGTTACGATACGGGACAAACAATCTCTCGATTTGAAGTTGCCCCAATGAACTTCGCCTCCGTAGTTACAGTTTTGATACGGCACTTTAAGCCTAACTTTTTCAGTGAAGAGGAAGGGCTCTTTACAGTGAATTTCACAAGGAAGCCGTCACCCTTATCCATGTCCTGTAATTTAGCAAAGCGATATACGAGCCTTATGCCTTCCTTCTTATCCCACGTTTTGCTGTAATACGTAGTTAAGTAATAAGAGTCTAACTTTGAAGTTAATCCGCTCGCCTCTCTTATGCTTCGAACAATCCCAAGGCATTTGTTGAGAGTCATCTCACCCTGTATTGTACTCGAGTAATCATTACTGTATTCGCAAACATCAGAACCCTCCGGAAGATAAGAAGAGATTGCAACGAATCTGTTCAGTTTTTCGATTTGCTTTTTTAGTACGTCTTGAACTTTCATATTTATTTTTATTTACTGTTTTTAAGAGCCCTTTAGAGTAAAGGGTTGTCTTTATATTATGCCATACGTGTCAAGCGTTGATAATCAATGAGTTACGCATAAATTCTATAGGTAATGGGATTTATTATATATAACCAAAGAAAAAGTATATATGATATTATATAACTACTGCCCCGGATTTCTCGTATTCACAATCGTGTTACTTGCAATTTGTACTGTATCCAAAAGATCGACACACGTACTTGTATCCATGATCGTGTTACAGTATCCAGATCCTAACTACAACTATTTGTATCCAGATTTCAACTATTTAGGCTTGTATTTACTATACGAATACACCGGGGGGAGGGGGTCTTGGGCTTTTTTTTAATTTGAATTGCAATATATGTACTGCCTTCTAAAAAAATACTTGACTCATAGGCTTATATATGATTTATGACGTACTATTATGAGTTCCCCTGACCCTAATATTGTTAAACAAGAACTATTTGAAGACATTAGTTCCGCGGTTCGGGAGTACGCTGATGACTACGAAATTAAGAAGCTTAAATGCCTAGAGAGGTACGATCCTGAAAAGGTAGCTACTATATTATTTCTTTCCTCACAGGGTAAAAGCATTAACAATATAGTAACTAAGTACGGATTTAAGCATGAAACAGTGCAGCGTGTTCTAGTGTCGTACGCAGACCACATGGGTAAGTGGCGTGATCTTGGCGGTCAGCTTGCGGCTTATTCTTACTTAAATATAAACTCTCTAGAGGAGGAAATGGTAAACGACGTACGATCTCGTATGCAATCTGGTGAGCTTAAGCCTACTTTTAAGGACATAAAAGATATTAGTATAGCGAAGTCTAACTCTTCTAGGGAGGCGATGTTGGCGAGGGGAGAGGCTACTAGCATATCTAGGGAGGAAAAGGTTTACACCGACGAGGACTACAAGAGCTTAATGGAGAAGGCTAAAAACAAGATAAAACAAGCGGAGGTTATAGATGTTGATAATACATAGTTTTGGGAATTTTGAGGAAGAAGAAGATGAACCACTGGACAAGGACAGGGTAATTGATCACTTGTTTAGGATCATAAAAGAACTAGACCCAGAAAGCTCTAGGGAGGAAATAGCGATGCTTGTAGCTGCTAATATGCAGATTGAGGATCTAGGGGAAGATGAAGAAGACTTTAATGTAGATAGGAACTAGCGAAATGAACGGTAAAGGAGATAGAAACAGGGTGACTGACTGGGACAAGTTCTACGAGGGGTACAATAGGATATTTAGACCCAAGGAACCTTTTTACACGGACATCAAGGAGTACGAAAGTAGATTTAGAGGGGGAAACATAGATTCGATTCAGGAGGGTACTTCTGAAGACGTGGGTGCGAATCCCACTTCCTCCACCATTGACAGTGCTCCTTTTAGGGCTCCACCGATTCGTCACGGTATACGTAAAATTATAGAGTAATTTGCAGTAATGAATATCAAAAGTGGAGATAAAGTCGTACTAAAGACAACAATAGTAGGTTCTAATGGAAAGCCAGAAAAGGCTAGGGTGAACTACCCTTATCAGCCAGAGGAGATTAAAAAGATGCAAAGTGACCCTATGGTAGTGGTTGGTGTCTCAGAGGCCCCTGACAGCGTGTACGTAGACCTTAAGAGCTATCTAGGTAGACCGATGATACAAAAGCATGGTCATATGTGGTTTTTAGCGTCAGACTTAGATGTTGTATAATTAAGTTAAGGTGAATTTTACTAACCACCCCTTTTTAGAATCCCCTACCGCTAAAGAAATTGTATGGTTGTACAATAACGACTTGCCGTTACTTAAGGAGCTTCATGCTGCTCACGAAAGCAGGATACAAGCATCTCAAGACGATCCGGTAAGGTACGGGTTCGATTTGCCGGGCTGGGAGCGTATTGAGGAGGGTCTACGGCAGCACAACGAGTGTCTAGCTTTAGGTGGTAACAGATCGGGTAAGACTACCGGCTTTGCTAAGATTGTCATGAAGGCGGTAACGGAGAGCAATGACGGTCATGTTGTGTGCTTTTCTCAGAACGAGGACACCTCTATTAAGGTTCAGCAGTCCGCTATTTGGGAGATGATGCCCAAGGAGTTCAAGAAGAAGACTAAGAGCATTGAGGGGTACATAAATTACAGTATGCAGAACGGGTTCACGGCTAAGAGCTTTATCTTCCCTGATACCCGTACCCGTGTAGACTTCAAGACGTACACACAGTACAGTAACAACCAGACGATCTTAGAGGGCTTTGAGTACGGTTTTCCTAAGGCTGAGGGGTTAAACATAGGTGCGTGGTTAGATGAGTACCTCGGCGATTCTGCGTTAGTGAACACTCTTAGGTTCCGACTAGCTACTAGGGATGCTGTTATGGGGATAGGATTTACTCCAATTGATGGCTATACTCCGTTTATATCTGATTACCTGAAGAACGTACAAACCCTAGAAACAAGGAAAGCTGAGTTACTGAAAAGGGAGCTTCCAGTGCGTCAGTACAGTCCATCGAGGGATGCGTCTGTGGTGTACTTGCACTCCGATGAGAACCCGTTTGGCGGGTACGAGCGTATCGCTAAGGATCTCAAGGGAAGACCAGAGGAAGAGATATTAGTTCGTGCTTACGGGGTTCCGGTAAAGAGTATGACTTCTTTACTCCCGCTTTTTAACACTGAGGTAAACGTGCTAAAGGACAACGAGCCAAACAAGTACGGAATGCAGTTCCCTGATGTGTCGAACAAGCAAAGGTACACAATTTACCAAGTAGTGGACCCCGCTGGGGCAAAGAACTACGTCTCTATATGGGCTGCTGTAGACGCTAACGATAACGTTTACATCTGCCGTGAGTGGCCTGACTGGGAGACTCATGGGGAATGGGCGGAGTTCGGGGACCCTAAGTGGAAATATGGTCCCGCTTCAAAGAAGGTTGGATTAGGGGTACAGGGATACGTACAGTTATTTGAAGAAATCGAGGATGAGCTCGGAGTCGAGGTCTTTGAGCGTATTGGTGACTCTAGGTTTTTTGCTAAAGAGAACGAGAACAACGAAGACTTATTTATGGCGTTCGAGGAGTACGACATGATGTTCGTTCCCTCTGATGGGCGTATGGAGGAGGTTGGACTTTCTGCATTAGATGAGTGGTTTAACTACAACCCTAATGAAACAATTGATACCGCTAATAGACCTAGGTGCTATATTCACGAGAGCTGTCGAAATTTGATTGATAGCCTCATCAACTACAACTCAAAGGGGAAGATGGACGAACCCCTTAAGGACTTCTTTGACGTTATTCGTTATTTGCGAATGGCGAATTCTGGAGAAGGACCAGTCCATGTAACCGCTTCTGATTTAAGAGTAACAAAAAGGGGAACAGGAGGATACTAATGAAAAAAAGATTAAGTACAATTGCTAAAGAAAACAATATAGATTTCAAGGATCTTGAGGCTCTTGCGAAATCTAAATTAAGTTCAATAATGATTACTGGTAAGGGTAAGAATACTTGGATTTCTGAGGACGGGCAACAGGTGTTAGATCAGGCTATAGAGGTTCCTGAAGGTGTAGCCAAGCATATAACGGCTGTAATTACAAAAAGAGCACCAAACCGACGCTACCTGTACGCTTACAGTAAAGAAATAAATAAAGTAATACCCGTCTTAGTGCCAAGTAGATACGCTAAAAACTTAATAGGGAAGTTAGTTTCAGTAGAAGTCATTGAAGATGTGCAAGGATCGTCTTACAGATACAGAAGAGGTTGAGCTAGATAAGCTAGTTCGTTCTAAAAAATTTTTAAACGAGAACCTCGATAGGTTGATTGCTTGGGAGATTTGGCAAAACTTTTGTTTTGGTAAATGGAACTCAGAGGTGCAAAATAAGGATTTTTGTGATAAAATGGGGGTCCACTCTCTGTACACTTATCGAGTCGTTGACCGAGTTAAGGAAAAAGCAGAAAATTATATCAAAAATTTGAGTCAATAATGCAAAACGAGGATTACTCTAAGGCAATTACGTACGTAGGCAAAAAGCCAGATATAGAGGTTCTTCGTCAAGCGTATCAAACTACAGATACTGAACTTCAATCCTATTACGATTTGTGTAGAACATCTTACGATGATAGACGCAATTGGTGGCCGGGTAAAAGCAGAGATCTTAGAAAACATGGTTCTGATGCCTTTCCTTGGGAAGGTGCTTCTGATTTAGAGAGCCATGTTATTGATGAGCGTGTAACTCGCTTGGTTTCGTTATTTATGTCTGCTCTAAATAGGGCAAACATACAGGCGTTTCCAGTAGAGGCTACAGACATTCCTAGGGCTAAGGTAGTATCGAACTTCTTGAAGTGGATGACGACCTCTGGGTACATTCCTAGGTTCAAGCAGGAAATGGAGCTAGCAGCAAATTATATGCTGGAGCGTGGCGTAATGATCACGTACTGCGGTTGGGTGATGGAAGATCGCACCTTCAAGCAGAAGATAGATCTTAGAAAAATCGCTGCTGCAAGCCCAGAGCTTGCCGAGATGATTGCTAGCGGTCAGAACGATGAAATGGTAATCCAGCAGATGCAATCCGCTGTTCAGGTGTCTGAGAAAAACGCTAAAAAAGCGTTAAAGGATCTGCGTGAAAATGGCATTGCAGAAGTTCCTACCGTAAGGAGACAAGTAAATGCTCCAGAAGTAAAAACTGTAGCTCCTGATGGTGATTTTATTTTTCCCGCTTATGTAACTGACCCCCAACGTGCTCCTTATTGCTTCTGGCGTACGTATTACACTGCACAAGAGTTGCAGAACAAGGTCAGCACAGATGGTTGGGATGCAAATTTCGTGGAGCACGTGATCGAAAACTTCTCTGGAGTAAACATACACTCCTTGGAAAGGGAACAGGAGGGAAGGCGAAGTGTGTCTGTTACAGATGACGCTTATCAGGCTGAGGAGTTAATTGAAATCATACACGGATACCAGAGATTGATCGACGAGGAAGATAATTCCGAAGGGATCTACGAGACCGTGTTCCACGAATCTTTTTCGGGAGACGATGGGCTGGGCATAAAAGGATATGCTAAGTTCGATCTCCTAAATGGCTATGAGGACTACCCTGTGGTCGTTACAAGGTTCAGTGAGGATACAAAGCGTTTATATGACGCAATGACCGTTCCATCGCTTCTGAGGGGCATTCAGAACCAAGTAAAGGTAGAGCGAGACAGCCGAATAGACAGCAATAGCTTGTCTACGCTACCCGCTGTTACACACCCCAAGGGTCGCAAGCCAGAAGAAATCGGCCCCGGTCGGTTTATTCCTGAGGTCCGAACAGGTGAAATACGGTTCATGCAAGGTCCCGGATTTAATCCCGGATCGGTAGAGATGGAGAACAATCTTCAACAGCAAGCTGATCGCATGGTTGGCTTAGATGAGGAATCTCCACTTAGCAGTGTACGTAGGCAGTTCTTAGTTGATAAATACTTGCAGCACATAGCTCAGGTAGTAGCTACTTGTTACAAAAATTTTCAACGCTTTGGGCCTGATGAAGTATTCTTTAACGTAACGGGTATTCCGGACCCCCAGATGTTTAACAAGGGGAACCCGAATGAAAATTATGACGTTACAATTAGTTTTGATGTCCTTAACGCTAGTTCAGAGAAACAAGAAGCTAAGTTAAACCAGTTGGTTTCGCTGGTCCAGATGGACAGAAACGGCCTAATTGATGTAGATAAACTGCTAACGGCTGTTGCTGGAAGCATTGACCCAGTTCTAGCTACTGGAATCCTTCGTCCCGCTCAAGAAGCTCAGGACAAGATGTTGAAAGATATTACAGATGACTTATCTAAAATTTATGCGGGTATCGAAGTTCCAGCGCGTCCTAACGGTGCTCAAGCTGCTTTGCAAATTATTCAAAGCTATGTACAACAGCCAGATGTTGCAAAAAGACTTCAAGAAGATGAAGCTTTTGCCCAACGTCTACAAAAGTACAATGCACAGTATCAGTTCGTTATACAACAAGCTCAAAACGCGCAAATAGGCCGCGTAGGTACTGCACCAGCTCAAATGGGTCAGGTACAGACTCAAGGAATGCAGCAGTGATAGCCCTGTTATTTTCTTCTATACTATTTTTTAATATGGCAGACAATCTAAGCACAACAGACTACGGTCGATTTCTCGCGGAAGAAAGACTAATTAAATTGTTCAAAAACACTTTAAGAAGAGAAGAAAGTTTTGAACCTGAGCCCTATAAACCTAATCCTAAAGAAGAATATTTTACGATAGGATACGGTCATTATGGCCCTGATGTAAAGCTAGGCATGTCCATTGATAAAGATACTGCTGAACGTCTTTTGGACAGAGATGTAAGAACTAGGATTAAAAGTATAAGAAAAGCTCTTCCTAATTTTTCAACTTTTCCGGAGTCCTTGCAAGATGCTATTTTTAGTGAGCATTACAGAGGTTCTATTATGCAAAGTCCTAAGACAAGACGCTTAATAAACGAAGGAAAATACAGAGAAGCTGCTGATGAGTTTTTGGACAACGATCAGTACAGAACTGCTGAAGCCGACGGAATCCCCGGTATTCGTCCTAGGATGGAAAGAGTTTCTGAGGAACTAATTAAATTCTCGAATGCCAAACGATAACGATGTTGTTGTTCTTTCTAAGTACGAGCATTTTGCTCGTTTTATCAAAGACATAAAAGATCGAAGAGAATCTAGCATATCTAGGTTGAGATCCGCTTCGCCTGAAGAAGTTATGCAAATCTCTGGAGAGATTTTAGCGTACGACGATATACTTCAGGATTCAGATTACGACAATTTATTAAAAAAATGGTCTGAGCACGTATAATATACTTTTTTATGTGATATAATCACCGCTCGCCATCGCTAGGCGTTAAAAGCGGGAAAGTATAAATTATATGAGTGAAATCATTGAGGCGGTCGCTGATGCCGATTCAAACACAGCGGAAAACGAAAATATGTCTGCGTCTGACTTTATTCGCAGACGTACAGAACAACAGGAAGAAGAAAATGTTCTTCCCGTTCCTGAACCAGAAGCTGAAGAGCCTTCTGCATTGGAGGACAATGAGATTGAATCTCAGTCCGAAGAGGTAGAAGTTTCCGAGGGTGAAGAAGACGTTCTTTCAAATATCAACTTAGATAATCTTTCTGAGGAGCAGATTAAACAACTTTCTGAGGCTCTTTCTAGCCGGGCTGTTGACCGTTTTGGTAAACTAACAGCTAGAGCTAAAGCTGCCGAGGAGAAGGCTCAAACACTTGAGGAAAGTTTAAAAGCTCAACAGGAGGAAGTTCTATCTTCTAAATCTGATATTGTTGATAACCCGTACTCTGATCTGAATACCATTAAGGATATTCAAGAAAAGGCAAAGGAAATTAACGATGTCATAGATTGGGCAGAGGAAATTTTGTTTGATTCTGATGACTACAGTCCACACGACACAGTAACAGAAGCAGACGGGAAAACCATGACTAAAGCTGAAGTGCGTGAAGCTCTGAAGCAAGCAAGGAAATCTAAAAACAAATTTCTTCCTGATCAATTTAAAAAGGTTAAGAGGACAGAGGACGCTGTAGCGTTACGCCAACAGTACGGTCAGAAAGCTTTAAAGGAATTTAAATGGTTGGGCGACAAAGATAGTGAACAGGCTAAACAGTTTGTTCAAATAGCTGGTCATCCTTCTTTGCAAAAAGCTTATGAGCAAGATCCTGACCTTAGTTGGAAGCTACCATATTTATTGGCTCATTCAGTTGATAATATGTTTGGAGAGAATGCTAAAAAGTCGGCACCAAATGCCAAAGATGCTTTTAAGCCGTCTCCTCCATCAAGTCCTTCTATAACGAAATCTAAGTCCGATAAAACTGAAGATAATTCTACAAAAGCCCTAAAGGATCTGACGCAAAGGTTTAAGAGTTCTGGAAGTAAAGATGATTTCCAAAAACTTAGAGAAGCGCGATGGGCGCGCAGGCTCTCCTAACTAATTAAATAAAATGCCATCTTATTCATATAACACAACAAATCCCGGTGCTGCTGTTTCTAACAGGGAAGACCTTAGCGATACTCTCACTATTTTAGCTCCTGAAGAGACTCCGGTACTTAGTTCACTATCAAAAACACGAGCATCTGCCGTCCAGCATGAATGGACGATGGACTCGTTGGCTGACGTAAGCACGGCTGGAGTTTCCGAAGGTGTTGACGTAAGCACCTACGCCGATGAGTTTTCTGCTCGCGTTCGGGTTGGTAACTACACCCAGAAGTTTCGTAGAGCTTATCAGGTTTCTGATCTTCAAGAAGTTGTTGATTCCGTAGGTCCTGCTAAGTTCGCTCAAGCAGAAGCCAAAGCTCTCCGTGAGCTAAAGCGTGACGTTGAAGCAACTATTCTTTCTGACAACGAACAAGACGTTGAAGACGGAAGTGGATCGAACCCATACAAGATGCGTGGTCTCGGCAAGTGGATTCAGAGTGGTGCGCAAGCTACCAACCCGGTTCCCGCGGCCTACCGCACTCCTGCTGATAGCGTTTACGACATCAGCACTTCTGGTTCTTTCACGGAAACGGCGATGAACAACATCATCACCTCTATTTACCGTGTAAGTGGTGCTACCCAGTCTCTTACGCTAGTTGCTGACACAGCTCTTCGCCGTGTTATTAGCGACTTTGCTCGTATTGGAGAAATTGGAACGGCTGGATCTGGAGATGCTTCTATTCGGAACGTGAACTACAACGGAGAGACTGCTAAGATCAAGCTTTCTGTTGAGCTATATCAGTCCGATCATGGTATTGTTTCTATTGTGAACATGAACCCTGATTGTTCACCCGACGACACTAACAAGAACCGTGGTTACTTCCTGAACCCAGAATACGCTAGCATTGCCGAGCTTATTCCTGTTGGAAGCACCGTTCTTCCTAATCTTGGTGGCGGTGAGCGTGGATACGTTGACTGTGCGTTGACTCTCGCAGTTCATCACCCCGGAGCACACGGTAAGATAGAGCAGTAATTTTTGCTAATTTTATTTTACTAAAATTATTTAAACAGGGAGGTCAGGCCGGTTCTGGCCTCCCTTTTTTATATGAATATCATAACATCTATTCCTAAGCACAACGACGGTGAAGTTAGCAGAGCTCTTATGCGAGAAATCCAAACGGGATTTAAGCTAGAAGAGGCTACTAGAAAAAAAAGAATGGATGTTGCTAGGCAAGAAGCTCAAGAGTTAAAGGGAACTACTCATCCAGTTCTTGGTAAACCAGTAGCAGTAATGCCAGCTAGGGAATTTTTTAGATTAACTAAACAATACGGACACGATACCGTTCATTCTAAAGAATTCTTGCAAGATTACAATAAAAGATTTTCTGACCTTTCTCCAAATAAAGCATAATGCAAAACAAGGCAAATAAAGACCTTTATGATTTAATATCTGCTTTATCTGGCACATCTGATTTTACATCTGGAGAAGTCTCGCATTTATTGGCGTTGTCCAATAGGAGAATGTACGAGGCTTATAACAGAACTCCGTACTGGGCTAGGTATTTAGTTACAGGGGAGTCTCGTCCAGTAGCAAGTTCTATTGTGAACTTTGAAGAAACTTCTGGTTACACACCAATAGGAGAGTTTTTGCGAATACATCGAACCGATCCTTTTGTCAGGAACTCAGCTATTGAATACGAATTTTACATTCAGAGTGATGGGGCTCATATCCTGAACCTTACAACTGCTGAAACTTCTGAAGTATTTGTTACGTACAAAAAAAGACTAACTGAACTTACAGATCTAGATATAGACGGATCTAACTCTAGGACAGAAGTTCCTCAAGAGTTTTTCTATTTTATGGCTCACGCCACATACGCTGACTTTCTTCGACTAGATGGGCAACACCAGAAGGCTGTACTAGAGGACCAGATAGCAGAAAAATACCTAGG